>Ga0209502_10003339_pt1 | contig 12693 bp, 8 predicted proteins | sample ArcticOcean_MG_C_10_FD_187442 | JGI IMG/M metagenome (GOLD analysis project Ga0209502, IMG submission 187442) | Marine microbial communities from western Arctic Ocean - ArcticOcean_MG_CB11_90 (SPAdes) (version 2) | ecosystem: Environmental > Aquatic > Marine > Oceanic | place: Arctic Ocean...
GGTGGTGCATCAGCTTGTGGGCTGATTGCCTGGCACCCAGGACAGGGCCAGCAGCTGATCTATACGCTGCTGCTGCATTGCTAGGGTCTTTGATAAGCTCTACGCAAAAGCGCCGTTGTAATTGTGTGGGTTCGTGTGCAGTTTGGCCCATAAAGTTCTCGGCTACATATCTATTTTTCAATATACATATGATACCGTAAATCAGTTGTTACATAATTAATTTTGGTGCTATTTATGGTGCTATAAATTAAATTTACAGCCATCAAATCTCCTATATTAATGGTTTTTAGAATATATTACTTGTCCGTCTCCGGGCACCATCTATGACAACTCAAATATTCCCAAACTATTTGTATTTTTATCCCCCGTTTTTGTTATTCACCTAATAAACTAGCTAGTTAGGCGCAAATTGAGAATTATTTGACGTGTTGGGTATTTAACCCTGCCTATGTGCCTGTATAATTTGCAGCTTAAGGAGATACTCATGTCATTATTAAATGCTTTACCCGCAAATTCTGGAATCATTATTTGCGGCCATGGTAGTCGAGCTAAAATTGCTGAAGAAGAGTTCAGCTTATTGGCTACTGGCTTGCGCGCTAGGTTTCCTCAGTTAGAGGTTGAATATGGTTTTTTAGAATATTCATCACCTAATATCCACATGGCGTTAGATCGTTTGATTGCTAAAGGCATCACTAACATCTATGCGGTGCCTGGCATGTTGTTTTCAGCCACGCATGCGCAAAATGATATCCCCTCAGTATTAACCACTTACATGCAAAAAAACCCTGCACTTACCATCAAATATGGTCAAGAGCTTGGCTTGCATGATGAAATGATCATGGCTTTTCAGCATCGCATTATGGAAGCGGTGGATCTAGCTGAAATGCCACAGCCTGGTGATTTATACGACACCATGCTGGTAGTGGTGGGCCGAGGCACATCAGTGGCTCAAGCCAATGCAGAAGTTTCAAAACTCACCCGCATTGTGGCAGAAAATATGGGCTTTGGTTGGTGTGAAACGGTTTACTCTGGCGTTACCTTTCCATCGGTGGGGCGCGGTTTAGAAATGGCGTTAAAGCTAGGCTTTAAAAAGATAGTAGTGGCACCATATTTTCTTTTCTCAGGTAAATTAATTGGTCGTATCCACGGCTATATTGACAAGGTTGTGGCGCAGCATCCTGATGTAAGTATTAGTGTTGCTGATTATTTGCGTGACCAATCCCATGTAATTAATACCTTTGTTGAGCGAATCGAAGAAACAGTGTCTCAGCCTGCGGTAAATAATGGCCTTATGGAAAGTTTTCAAGCTAGGCTAGCTGCTGGTGAAGTAACTGTTCATCATCATCATGCAGAGTTTCAGCCAGAGGTTGAAGTGGCTTCAGATGCCCATACGCACAGCCATGACCATAAGCACGACCATTCACACAAAAAGCAAGGGCACAGCCATGCTGGGCACGGGCACACACATGCGCCTTATAGACACATTGCTCACCCCCATGGGCCCAGAACAATGATAGATGAAAATGTGTGTTGTTGCTTTATGGGGCAGTTCCCTCAAGCGGTCATTGATGAAGAGCGTGCGCTTAGGTTAGCAGCAGGTATTGCGGCTGTGGATCAGATTCCACAATGTAAAATTAAATAGTAAACATCTAATAGGCCACTTTGGGTAGATTCATAGTGGCTAGACAGTGGCTAGACAGTGGCTAGGTAAGTGAGTTTTGGGGGCTAGTGATCAGCTACAAGACTTTCCGCTGATACATTAAGTGCTTTTGCAATTTGAGAGACCTTCTTTAAAGAAGGGCTTACCGTGCCACGTTCAATGTGGCCCATATGGGCTCTATCAATGCCAGCCATATTGGCTAATTTTTCTTGTGATATCCCCAAGGACGTTCTGAGTTGCCTAACTCGGAATCCAAACTTTGTATCAATGCTTTCCATAAGACGCCTAAGTTTTGCACTGCTAATAACTTGTTGCAGTGACAACTCTTTTGTATTTTTTAAGATAACTTCTTGAAATCTCATTGGGTATTTCAAGAACGAGCAGTTAGTGCTGTAATAATCACTATTAGTGTAAGAGAAATCCCTGATATGGGGGGAAGCTTAAATCATCTTAATCTGTTATACCACGGGGGATAACACGTTAGGTATGGATTACATGTTCACTAATGTTCATTTCCTGACAATCCCACGTTTGATAGGGGTATTGGGTTTAAACCACTTCATCATGGCTTGATTTTATTTCAGCACCATGATCTCATTTTTTTTTAGCCATACTATGGTGGTCTCACAACACTTGACACGCATGTCAATATTCTGCCAAATTGCAGTTGATTAAAAGCTTAAATTTTCAGGTATAAGCTTGCAATGGTTATTTATTATCTGATGGGCAAATTATGTCAAACGATCCTCTATTACAGCCTTTTGCGCTTAAGCATTTAACCTTGAAAAATAGAATCATGACCACAAGTCATGAACCTGCTTATCCAGAAGATGGCATGCCTAAAGAGCGTTATGTCGCCTACCACGTAGAGCGTGCTAAAGCAGGAGTAGCGTTAACCATGACCGCAGGTTCTGCATCGGTAAGCAAAGACAGCCCGCCAGTATTTAATAATATTTTAGCTTATCGTGATGAAGTAGTGCCTTGGATTCAGCAGCTCACAGATGGCGTGCATGAGCATGGCTGCGCAGCCATGATCCAGCTTACCCACTTAGGGCGGCGCACTAATTGGAATAAAGGCGATTGGCTCCCTTCGGTCTCATCATCAAAGCACCGGGAACCGTCACACAGAGCTTTCCCTAAGCTGATAGAGGACTGGGATATAGAGCGCATTATTAATGATTTTGCAGACTCTGCCCAACGCATGCAAGCAGGCGGAATGGATGGCATCGAGCTACAAGTGTATGGTCATTTATTGGATCAGTTTTGGTCGCCCTTAACCAATGATTTAATAGGTCCCTACGGCGCTGATACCTTAGAAAATCGTATGCGTTTCCCGATGGAAGTATTAGACGCTATTCGTAAGCGCGTAGGTAGTGAGTTTATTGTGGGGCTGCGCTTTACTGCAGATGAAATACAAAAAGGTGGTATTACCCCAGCACAGGGCATTGAGATATCCAAGCGCTTGGCTGCCTCTGGACAAGTGGATTTTTTAAATGTGATTAGAGGCCGCATACATACAGACCCTGCATTGACCGACATGATTCCAGTGCAAGGCATGCCCAATGCGCCACACCTTGATTTTGCAGGGGAAGTTAAAAAAGCAACCGGTTTACCTACGTTTCATGCTGCAAAAATATCTGATGTAGCCACGGCGCGTCACGCCATCTCAGCAGGATTGTTAGATATGGTGGGTATGACCAGGGCGCATATGGCCGACCCACATATAGTGCGTAAAATTATGGAAGGGCGTGAAGATGACATTCGCCCGTGTGTAGGCGCCACCTATTGTCTTGATCGCATCTACCAAGGCGGCGAATCGCTTTGTATTCACAATGCTGCTACAGGGCGTGAGCTTACCATGCCTCATGATATTCCAAAGGCTACCATCAAGAAAAAAGTGGTCATTATAGGTGCTGGGCCTGCAGGTATGGAGGCTGCACGAGTGTCTGCGGAGCGCGGGCATCATGTGGTGGTGTTTGAAGCAGCGCCCAAGCCAGGTGGCCAAATTCGTTTGGCAGCGCAATCGCCAAGGCGTCGTGAAATGATGTCTATTATAGACTGGCGCATCACTCAATGTGAGGCGCGTAATGTTGAATTTCGGTTTAACACATTAGCGCAAGCCTATGACATTACAGAGCTTGAGCCAGATGTAGTGATCATTGCTACTGGTGGTCTGCCAAATACACAGCTGTTTGAAACCAAAAAAGAGCAATCTAGTGTGGTCACCAGCTGGGATATTATTTCTGGTGATGTAAAACCTGCCAAACACATGCTTATCTATGATGAGTCTGGAGATCATCCAGCCTTACAAGCTGCTGAATTTGCAGCGAGTTTAGGCTCAAAGATAGAGATAATGACGCCAGATCGCACCTTTGCCCCAGATGTGATGGCCATGAATTTAGTGCCCTACATGCGCTCCTTGCAAGACAAAGACGTCACCTTCACCGTGGCGCGGCGGCTACTTGATGTTAAAAAGAGCATTGAACACAGTGGTAAAAAGTTCACTGCACTTATTGGCACAGATTACAGTGATCATACTTATGCAATGGACTATGACCAGATCGTAGTCAATTACGGCACCTTGCCCCTGGATGAGCTATATTTTGATCTCAAACCGCTGTCTTCAAATGCAGGTGAGGTAGATCAGACCGCCCTAATATTAGGGCAAGTTCAAGAAGTGTCTCGAAATGAAGCGGGTAAATTTCAGCTGTTTCGAATAGGTGATGCAGTTTCGGCTCGTAATACCCATGCAGCTATTTATGATGCCCTGCGTTTGATGAAGGACATTTAACCTATTATGGCAAGCATTAAAACCATACATGTAGTTTCTTGCCATGCGGAAGGTGAAGTAGGGGACGTGATTGTGGGTGGTGTCGCTTCGCCACCAGGTGATACCTTATGGGAACAGCGTAATTGGATTGCCAATGACCAAACACTGCGCAATTTTATGCTCAACGAACCCCGTGGTGGTGTATTTCGGCATGTCAATTTACTAGTGCCACCTAAACATCCTGAGGCGCAAATGGGCTTTATTATCATGGAGCCTGAAGATACCCCGCCTATGTCAGGCTCAAACTCTATTTGTGTAGCCACGGTGTTATTAGACACTGGTATCATTCCAATACAAGAACCCATAACACACCTGGTGCTTGAGGCGCCAGGTGGTTTGGTGCGCGTGCGTGCGCAATGCGCCGATGGCAAGGCACAACGAATTACAGTACAAAACCTACCTTCTTTTGTAGGTGAGCTAGGGGCCAAGATAACGGTTGCTGGTATTGGTGACATTACTGTAGATACGGCATTTGGTGGAGACAGTTTTGTGGTGGTAGATGCCCAAGCACTAGGGTTTAAATTAGAAAGCGGTGAGGCCAAAGACCTGGCTACCTTGGGTGTTAAAATCACTAATGCCGCTACTGCTCAATTGCAATTTCACCACCCCTTAAATCCTCAGTGGACGCACTTTTCTTTTTGTTTATTTGCAGGGCCATTAACCCGAAAGGGCAGCCATTTAACTGCAAAATCTGCAGTGGCTATAAAGCCAGGAAAAATTGATCGATCTCCAACTGGCACAGCAAGCTCAGCACGTATGGCGTTACTCCATGCCTGTGGCAAAATCAAGATTGGCGAAACCTTCACCGCACAATCTATTATTGGTTCAGAGTTTCACGGGCGTATTATTGATACCACTATGGTGGGTAGTATCCCAGCAATTATTCCTGAAATTACAGGGCGAGCATGGGTGACAGGCACACACCAACATGTGCTTGATGCTGGTGATCCTTGGCCACAGGGGTATCGTTTGAGTGACACTTGGCCTGATATCAAATAAGTGAGCCCCCACTATTTATTTGGGTGCTCACTTACGCTTCCAAAGCCGCCCATCTATCGCTGACAAACCACAAGCAATAAGGCCCATGCCCGCCATCTGATTCCACCCAAGGGTTTCGCTTAGCAATAATGTGCCTAAAAGAATGGCCGAAACAGGCACCAAAAGTGTCACTAACAAAATGTTGGTAGCACCAGAGGATGACAAAATTTTAAAATACAATACATAAGCCAGTGCTGTGGAAAAAATGGCTAAAGCCAGTATAGACATCCAAACTAGGTAGCTTGGCCCAAGTGGGCCAAAGATCACCAGTGGGCCATCAACCAGCATGGCAACAGGAGCTAGTATTACCGTAGAGCCTGTCACCTGGCCTGCGGCGATAATAATAGGGTTTAGCCCTGTGGCTTTAAAGCGCCGTCCAAAAACACTGGCAAAGGCATAAGATAAAGCTGCAACCAATATAGCCATTTGAGCCAAAACACTAGCTTGGGTGGCTATGTCTACTGTAGGCATACCGATCATGACTAGCACCCCTGAAAACCCAATAGCTACACCTATTAACTTTAGACCAGAGATGCGTTCGTCTGCTAATAACAAGCCAGCCACTAATACACCAAATAAAGGAGTGGTTGCATTGAGCACCGATGCTAAGCCAGAGCTAATGTGTGTTTGGCCCCACACAATAAGACTAAAAGGGATAATGTTGTTGAGTAATCCCATGGTTAAAAACGCAGCCCAAAGCCCAAGGTTGGTGGGAAATTTTAGCCCCATGGCCATGGCAATAGCCCACAAAGTGATTGCAGCAAGGCCCACACGCAAAGCCACTATGGTTAACGGAGGCAAGGCTGTCACTGCTACCTCAACAAAAAAGAAGGAGCCTCCCCACAGCACAGATAGTGTAATTAGCATAAGCCACTCACGAGCGCCCATGGTTCGTTGGATAGAAGATGCCATGTAAACAGACCTTAAAGCAGTGGGTAGCGGATGAGCTAAAATTAATAAATGATACTCACACACAATTACTTAGCAGTCAAAGACTGAGCAAGGCGCTAAGTGTAAGCTTGGCTTTATAAACAGCCGTTTTTAGATGTGTTCGTGTTAATCTAGTGACACACTATTATATGTATCACTAAATCCTAGCATAGAGAAAAACCATGGCCATAGGCGCGACCATATACAAGGCAAATTTAAACCTGTCCAACCTTAACAGCCACCACTATGCTGATTACAATCTCACCATAGCCAAACACCCTTCTGAAAACGAAACACGCCTTATGTGTAGGCTGATTGCTTTTTTACATGCAGCTCATGAAGACCTAGAGCTTACTAAAGGCATAAGCTCTGTCGATGAGCCTGATTTATGGCAACGGGATTTAACTGGAAATATAGTCCATTGGATAGAGCTTGGCATGCCTGATGAAAAACGCATTCGACAAGCCAGTGGCAAAGCACAACAAGTGTCTATTTATACCTACCATGACAACAAAGCTGACATTTGGTTAGACAAAAACCGTGCGGCTTTAACAGCTAACAAAAAGGTCAAGGTATTTCATATTAATGTGCAAAGCGACGATGCTATAGAACAGTTGTTGTTTAAAACCATGAACTTAGGCTGTATTATTGAAGAAGATCAAATGCACTTAAGTGATGAAAAACAGCATATGAGTGTGCAAATTACTCAAAGCTTGTAATCAACAACAGCTGGGCCTGTGTGAGGCAGGCTCAAAAGTTAACACACAAGGAATAGCTTCCATGGCGCTAGCAAAACAACTGATGGTGTACCCTGCTAACAGGCTGGAAGACTTGGCGGTGTTGCTCAACCATGTGGTTAAACTAGAGCACCAAAAGGGCTTGGCTGGTGTGCTTAATAGTAGCCAAGTGATCGTAGAAAACCCAGGCATGCAGCATTGGCTTAATACTCAGTTAGCCAAGCAAGATGGCATTGCCATGAACATAAATTACCCTTTACCTGGAAAGTTTGTATGGCAACTAGCGCGCAAACTTTTAGGAGACGATCAGGTTCCTCAGCAACCTCCTTATCAGCGTGAAGCTTTGGTGTGGCGCATTGACGATATTTTAGCCAGTGATGATACACTCAAAAATCCAGCCTTTACTCAAGCCAATAGGTATTGGCAATCTGCATCTAACCTAGGTGAATATAGCGCTGATGACTTACTAAAACGCTTTCAACTTGCAAGTGCCCTAGCTGATTTATTTGAACAATATATCCTTTATCGACCCGACTGGCTTACCAGCTGGCAAATTAAGGCACAAGATCAAACACAACACTGGCAAGCCCAGTTGTGGGCTGTTTTATGTCAGCAAGATGATCGTCATCCCATTGATATTCAACGAAAGCTAATACAAAGTTTGGGCCAATTAACTAGCGCCCAGCGTAATGACCTGCCACAACAAGTGTGCTTGTTTGCACTTAACACCATGGCACCTGCTACCTTAGAAGTATTTTCTGCCTTGGCAGCGCATACCCAAGTGCATGTGTTCCATCTTAACCCTTGTGCCGAGTATTGGGGGCATATTCAATCTGAAAAAGCCATCGCATCAACGCACCTTAAACACTGGCTTGAGCAACAAGACGATGATGTTTTAGTGGACGGGGGTAATCCGTTATTAGCCAATTTGGGCGCCCAAGGCAAAGAATTTTTTCGGTTATTACAACAACAAGACAGCTACAACATTGATGCCTTTGAAGAGGCGCAGCCCGCAACCGCAGACGGCCATCTATCTACTTTACAGCAGATACAACACGATATTTTGCACTTGGAAGACGCACGCAACCCTTCACACAAACTTGCCCAAAAAAAGGTTGATGATAGTCTAGTCTTTACCCATGGCTCCAGTGCTTTGCGAGAGTTACAAGGATTGCACGATTGGTTGCTTGGTAAATTCCAACAAGATCCTACACTCAAACCTAGTGACATATTAGTGATGTGCCCACAGGTAGAAGATTATGCAGCCCACGTGGGTGCGGTATTTGATACTCATGGGCGTCAGTTTGATCACGGCTATGGTTTTGACAATGGTTCTCAAACACCTCAATTACCTTGTTCTATAGCTGATAGAAAACCACAAGATTCTCAACCCTTAGTGGCCGCATTTTTACAGCTTTTACAATTACCAGATAGCCGTTTTCAAGTGTCTTTTATTCTAGACTTTTTGCGCCTACCAGGTATTCAAAGAAAGTTTGGAATAGGTGTTGACGAGCTTGAAATTATTGCGGTGTGGTTGGCGAATGCCAGTGTACATTGGGGTTTGGATGAGCAGCATAAGGCACATACGTTGGGTCAAACATCTTCAACACCTACCTACAGTTGGTCGTGGGGACTTAAGCGTTTGCTGCTTGGTTTTGCCCAAGGTGACCAAGCGCTTAACTATCAAGATGATTGGCTGCTAGCCGATGTAGAGGGCGATCAAGCTATACTTCTAGGGCGCTTAATGCAGGTGCTTGAACAACTACAAACCCATGCACGGCAGCTTAATACACCCCGCACTGGTAAAGCCTGGCGTGGCTACCTTACTAGCATGATAGATGAGTTTTTTGCTGACGATCAAGACGGTGACTACAGTGAAGAGCTTGCAAAAGAGTGCTTATCTACCGCTATTGGTAATATGGCTGTGTGGATTGAACAAGTGGATTATGTCCAAACGATTAGTTTGGAAGTGGTGCGTTATAGCCTCACACAAAAACTGTCTGTAGCTAGTAGCACGCAAGCTTTTATTACGGGCAAAGTCACCTTTTGTTCCATGGTGCCTATGCGCAGTATTCCCTTTAAAGTAGTGGCTATGTTGGGCCTTAATGATGGGCAGTATCCTCGTCAATCAAAACCATTAGACTTTGATTTAATGGCTCAAGAAGGTCGCAGAGTAGGAGATCGTTCGCGCCGTGGTGATGATCGTTATCTGTTTTTGGAAGCGTTAATAAGTGCACGAGAGTGTTTGTATTTAAGTTATCAAGGCAGTGATAGCAAAAATAACTCTCCACGTCAGCCTAGTTTGGTAGTGTCAGAGCTAATGGAATACTTGCAAAACGGCTATGGGTGGCATTTTAAGGATGATCACTTAGCATCACAGCTTAGACCATTGCCTTTGCATAGCTTTAGCGAGGAAAATTTCCATGGTGTTTCTAATGCCTCCTTCGATACAATGCCTTCGCCTAGTTTTGAATCAGCGTGGCTGCGTGTGCTGCAAGCAAAACACGAAGTGCAAGATGACGTTGTAGAACTAACTCCTAGTATTACTTCTAGCCAGAGCAGTATCACCATCAATGAGCTAGTGCGTTTTTTGGAAAACCCTGGGCGTATGTTTACTAACCAACGCTTGGGCTTGTATTTACATGACTATGATTTAGATCTCAATGATGATGAGCCTTTTGCAAGCTCTAAGTTGGTAGAGTATAAGCTGCGCGAAAAAATGCTCGAGGCAGTATTATCTAATGAGCCGCAGGCTTGTGCCTTGGTAAGGCAAGAGTATCAGCTAAATGGAAAATTACCAGATAGCCACCTTGGTGCTAATAGTATAGATACCAGCGAAGGCGAAGCACAATCTTTGGTAGATGAGCTATGTAGTGTGAATTATGCCCAGATAAAAAAACACCCAGTCAGTATCAGTTTTATGGGCTTAACCATCACCGATGAAATAGCCCTAACTGGCGAGCCACTGGATGAAAATAGCCCGTTAAAAGTAGTGCTTACTAGGCCTACTAAGGCCAAAGCTAAAGATAAACTATCCCTTTGGGTGAGGTGCTTGATCGCTCAGGTGGCATTTGAACAAAACGTTGATGGTGTGTCTGTGCACTTAGAAAAGAACCTTCAACTAAAAGGTTTAGAAGATGCAAAAGCCCAGCTAGACAGCATTATGCAAATGTATATTTTAGGTCTAACTAAAGCACTACCCTTGGATGCAGAGCTAGCCATAGAGTTGCTAAAAGTAGATTCTCAAGATGAAGCCAAACGTAAAAGTCAGTGGCAAAAAAGCTGGTATCACCATAAATATAGTATGGCGTTTGATTTTTCAAGTGACCCTTATAGGCGATGGTTGTGGCCACAAACGCCACCATTTGATGACTGGCATGAACAGTTTGGCCCCTTATATCAGCCCATGGTAGATTGCATTAAATTGGTGAAGCATGCCTAACCTAGACTTAGTAAATTTACCACTCCAAGGCCGTCACCTTATTGAAGCAAGTGCGGGCACTGGTAAAACCTATAGCATTACGCGGATATATTTGCGTTTGCTGCTAGAAAAACAAATCCCTGTAGAGCAAATATTGCTAATGACGTACACCCGTGCAGCCACGCAAGAGTTGCGCGGCCGTATAGAAGAAACCTTGCGTGACGCCCAGAGTAATTGGGGCAAGCATGAAGATGAATTTTGGCAGCACCTCTACCAACACACCCAAGCGAAACAAGCTCAATTGTTGTTGCACCAAGCCCTACTCAATTTAGATCAAGCGGCCATATTTACCATCCATGGCTTTTGTGGGCGTGCCCTAGAACAACATGCCTTTGCTAGTCAGACAGGGCTAGAGGTAGTGCTTGAGGCTAACACACAAGACTTAGCCTTCACTGCACTGCAAGACTGGCTGCGGGTGGCTATGCACCAGCCTAAGCTATATAGCCAGCTAGAGCAGCAAGGCTGGCACACGCCTAAAGGTTTTTGGGACGCATTTAGTGGGGCTCTATTAAGCCAAACACCTGTGTTTTGCGCTTCTGCGGACGCTTGGCATAAAGCTTGGCACGCCAATAAAATACAAGTGCGTGAAAGCTTGCTTGATTTAGAAGAGCAAATGATCCAAGCCACCATGTCAGACCCTAAAACAAAAGAGGCAGAACTGGCCCAGTGGCAAGGTTTAATTAATTGGCTTGGCACTGTTGATTTTGCCCAAGCGCACAAAGACCATTTGCTCTGCTTACACGGGGGTAAACTTGGCAAAGTGCCAGAGCTAAAACCTGTCATTAAAGCTTTATCTGTGCGTATAAATAATGAAAGCTTTAAGAAAAACTATGCTGCCAATGCACAGCAATGTGTATTGGCACCAGACATTTTGATAGCCGTAAATACGGTAAGAAAAGCCTATCAAAAAGCAAAACACAAGCAACAGGTTATGGAGTTTGATGATCTGGTAAGGCGTTTGTCTGAATGTGTGATAAAGCCTGAAAATGCAGCCCTTGTAGATGCACTGCGCATTGCTTATCCCGTGGCTTTAGTGGATGAGTTTCAGGATACTGATGGGCATCAATACGCTATTTTAAATCGCCTATATGAAGCGCAAGGTAATACTGCACTATTTATGATTGGTGACCCAAAACAAGCTATATATGGCTTTAGGGGCGGCGATATACATACTTACTTACACGCCGCACAATCGACCGATTACCGCTGGCATATGGACACTAACTGGCGCTCTAGCCATGCCATGGTGGCCGCTTATAATCGTTTATTTTTAAAGGCCCATGAGCATAACCTATTAGGCCCAGGCATCGACTACAGCGCTGTAAAAGCCAGTGCTTTTGCCACAGCAAATCAAGATCAAAACCCTAAAGCCAGTGGGGTGGCTTTGTCGTACGTTTGGTTGCCTACACAAGTGCTTACCAATGAACACAAGTACCAACACATCGCAAACTGGTGTGTGGGGCAAGTGCAAACTATTTTACACCAAGGGCATTTTAAAGCCTGCGATATTGCTTTGTTAGTGCGCGGGGCAGGCGAAGCTCAAGCCTTGCAAAAAGCCTTGCAAAAAGCCCAGTTACCAAGCGTTTATATTAGCGATAGAAGTAGCGTGTATAAAAGTGAGCAAGCTATTGAAATGCTGCGGTTACTTAATGGAATACTGCATTGTGAAGACCAAAGGCAGCTTGTGCGTGCCGCTAGTACGCAGTTATGGGGTGGCAATGTGCCCTTGTTGGCTAAGCTTTCATCCAGTGACAGCTATTTAATAGAAGTAAGAAGCCAAATGATGCAAATGCGCAAACTATGGCTGCAACAAGGCGCCATGGTGCTTATTATTAGGCTGCTAAAGCAACGTGCCGTGCCGCCTGCCCAAAATAAAGAACGCTATCTAACCAACATGGTGCAATTGGCAGAGCTATTACAAAAGGCATCAAATCAGGCAAGCTCTGCATTATTGCTGGTGGAATGGTTGCAACATCAGTGTGATAGTGAACAAGCAGATGCTAGTGCTGAATTAAGG
>Ga0209502_10003343_pt1 | contig 12681 bp, 25 predicted proteins | sample ArcticOcean_MG_C_10_FD_187442 | JGI IMG/M metagenome (GOLD analysis project Ga0209502, IMG submission 187442) | Marine microbial communities from western Arctic Ocean - ArcticOcean_MG_CB11_90 (SPAdes) (version 2) | ecosystem: Environmental > Aquatic > Marine > Oceanic | place: Arctic Ocean...
GAATGTTCAGTTTAGTCTAACCTGTTCTCCTCAACTCAGACTATATTATCTCATATTTGAGGGACAAAGACAAGTGGTAATTTCCTGTGCAATATCAATAGGTTACGAGGGGAGAGAGTCGAGGGAGACATGCGCTCCTACATCGAGTGGTGTGCGAGTCGGAGATTTTGTTTGACTTTCAGATGGGGCGAGGGGTGCCAACAGACGACCACAGACGATATACGTGCGACACAGACTACCACAGACGATATACGACAGACACACTCCTGCACAGACGATACCCTATATTGACGATGGTATTGCTCGAGGTATATTCTACATGCTCTATTGTTTATTCTGTATTGTTTCTTATAGGAATAATACTGTATATGCTGCAGGACATGTGTTCTTAGAGAATATCAGGAGGAGATTCGATGCCGACTATGGAGGTTATATGCTCTATATTGTAGGTTGTTCTTATAGAGCAAGTTACACACTCTCTATTGTTTATTCTCTTGTTTGTATTGTTATTTGTATTGATATATACGATATGGGGAGAGTAGGAGGGCAGAAATATACTTGTTATTTGATGTATTTGTCCACGAGTTTCTTGCCGACATACAGGACTGCCACGATTAGTATTAGAATTCCTGCCTCGAGGAATAGATCACCTGTGCTGTTATCTACCTCGATACCTTTCTGGGAGATGGATATTCGACAATCATCACAGGTGTTATTCATAGTGCAGGTATGTTGTTAGAATATATTTTGGTTCAGAGACAGTACTCTGACCACAATGCGGAAACATAAAATTGGGAGGAAAGCACAATACATTTCCTTCAATCGGAGCAATCGTAGTAAACTCGAAACAGGTTCTTCCTCCTTCCTCAACAGTATTCAGATAGAACTGGATAGCAAGAAGACGTTTTGCTGAGTCTCGATCTACAACATCAACGTGCCAATCAAACTGATCTGTACTCGGATTGTATTTCTTAATTCTGAATTCTTCCAGCGCATGGACTTCAGGAAGATGCTGCTGTTGTTCTCTATACAGTGCGCAGACCGCAACAATCTTGTTGTAGACCACTCTCTGTAGGTCGGTGTTCAATCCATGCTGGGTCAGGTTGAGTTGTGTGAACTTCATGCAGGCGTTGTCAAACCTCTCATGATATGCAACGTTGTTCTCAAATGAGGAAATGAGTTCTTTGCATACGTGGGGTTCTAACACGTTTGCATAGTTTTCTATCATCGGTTATACTTCTTCTGCTGTGAATATCTTGAGTGTTCGTTGGTCGTCTTGTAGTCTGATTACGACTCCCATGGGAAGGTTGTGCACTTCATAAGCACGTCCATCAGAGTCGATTATCTCGACACGTGTGACTGTTTCCAGTGCCATTGTGCCATCTTCTGTTATGTCAGTCATTTTCTTCTATCCTTTTCTTTATTATTTCTATGATTGGGGTGAGGTCAGTCTCATGTGTGAAGATGATTTTATCTCCAAGATGAGAGTTGACCAGCAAGGTTACATCATCTCCATCCTCATCGATACTCGTGGTGATTGAGAGTCGACTTGTGAGGGCAGAGATGATCTGGTTCTCTATGAGACTCATCCTTTCGAGACTTTGATTCTTGTTGCTATCTCGAAGATAATAGTCGGGATGATGAACAGTTGAGTGATATGGCCAACGACATATGCTTGGTCTTTACCCAGAAACGTCATCTGCTTCATGCTTGGAAACAGGACGCGGAGGTTCTCAACGTCCATGTTCGTGTAGGCATGCATCACCTGCTCAAGACACCACAGCAGACGAACACCTGCCTCTGCTGGTCCATCTGTCGCGATGTATCCTTTCTTTGCTGCTCGTAGTCTTTCTTTGTAGTCGCTCATGTGTATCTCCTAAAATAGACAGATGTGTACATCTGTAGTTTCTACGTTGAATATTGTGGGAGATGCATCTGGACCATTGAACATCTCATGCAATTGACTCATGTAGTATCGTACTCGGTTGATGTGATCAACACCGTCTGTTGCTGGTGTCGCTTCGCCACCCAAGAAGGAAGAGTTTGATCGATCTGTTCCCATTCTTCGGGATGACCCTGTCTCTGGTATGACGAATATTTCACTGCGGTCAGAGAAACGACCAACAGGCAGGTCAGAGTAACTCATGATTGTTCCATATCCATTGTACTCACTACTCAGGTCAGGTGCATATCCAGGTATCAAGTATCCGTATGAGTACGGAAACAACGTGCTTGGTGTGCCTGATGACTCGATGTTATGATCCATACCCATGATATGTCCAATCTCATGCGTGAACGTCTCATGTGCTCGCTCATAGTAGCGTGTCACTTCTGTTTCTTGGAAGACGGTATTGATATGGCACTGTCCAACACCTCTGCGATACTTGTACGCTTGAGTGCGATCTTCATATATTGCCACACCACATGCAAGAGGAAACTCTTCTATCTTCTTGAACAGGTATGCGATGTCTGCTTCAGCATCTCTCTGCCATTCATCCAAGTCGGAGAATTCCTTTTCGCTACGACTGAAACGTTCTATCTGCTTATATAGACTGCCTGTGTCGACTTCAACGAGTTTGACACCTACAAGTCGCAACTTTATATACACACCTGAGTCTGCGAATAACTGGTTGGCGAGGTCGATCTCTCGCTGAGCAAACTCTTCATATGTGCCACCGTCGAGTTCATCGTCGAGTTTGGTGTCGACCACAGCAAGCAGGTCGACGATAGCGATCTCCTTGTTGTTTGGGTCATATGGGAAGTCGATGTCTGATTGTACGAGGATACCATCACATGTGATGAATTTGTATCTGTCAAACCCAGTATCAGTGGGGTCGGTCAAACACTCAGTGGGTTTGCTCATCTGCTGATCAACCACTGGGGGAACATATGGTGGAACGACAACTGGTGGTTCTACTGGTGGAACAACAACTGGTGGTTCTACTGGTGGAACGACAACTGGTGGTTCTACTACCACAGGAGGTTCTACGACCACTGGTGGTTCAATTAAAGGTGGGTTGGTTGGTGGAATGGTTATCATGGGAGAAGAATCACCCCCACCACCACCGCCACATCCTGTGATGCCCAGCATGACCGCTGCCAATGCTGTTGAAACTAATGTTCTACTCATGGTAACTGCTCCTTGGTTTCTTCCTGTGAAATAATTAACGTATTGCCTGCTGCTTCCTCTGTATAACGAAACGTGTTGAACCACGTGACGAATGCAAAGCAAAATTGGTTCGGATGATGCTCTGGATTGATGTGTGGATATCTCTCCATGAATAATGCTAATGTATCATCGAAGTTCATATGTCGCCTATAACGAATTTGCGAGTTGATATTGGTATCTTTGCCTTCTTGGTGAAGTGGAGTCGAATTATATACTTACGAGCAATAGCAAAGAATGTGAATACTGTTGTCATGAGGATGGAGAGTTCGAGTGCATCGAGTCCCCATATAAGACCCAGCGTGAGCATGATCCAGTTGAGTGGGATATTGATTGACATCCCTACGCCTGTATCAACAATTGATTCTTTGAATGCTTTTTTCTTGTCTGACATTATGTTACCTTGTACACATCGTCGACGTTAGTCGTCCTCTCTCCGTTGTGGTGTTTCTTTGTTGAGTGAACAGTACACATCATTATATATATCTTCCACATAAGAGAGTGCGCGGAGATAGTCTGACTTGTGTGCCTGTTCGCAATGATCGGGAAATCCCAATATGTGGAACCATGAGTCAATTACATGACGCACGAATCCAAACCAGCGACCCTCTTTCTTACGATAACATCGCGCTGAGAGAGACTCGCATGGATTCTTTGACATGAACACGATTGTGTTCAGTGCCTGTGTGAGTGTAGCACCTACACGACGGAAATAGTTTGGTGCATAGATATAGGTGCGCTTGACTACGAGGTCGTCTTCCCAGAAGTCTTTCTGGTCCATTACGGTGTGACCATCGCGAAAGTGGCGCGACCTTTTCTGATCTTGTTTGGTGGGTTGTTCTTGAGATACTTCTCGTGGCATATGTCCATAGCGATATTGAGCATAGGTCCAAATCCTTCCATAGATATTTCGATTGACGGTTCATCTTCAAGCATGGCGTTGTCACGCCAATGTATTCGATCTGCTTTTATCAACTCCGAAAAGAAGGGAAACCCTGGAGTCCATACTGCCTCAATGACCTGCAACGTTGCAGCATTTGTCACAGTAGGGACTGTTGCTGGGAAGTCGAAGCGTTTGCCGTTGATGGCAAATGCACCAATCAGTATTGAATCAACTGGCACATAGACATCCTGCTCGATGAACCGTCTGTATTCGAACTTAACATCAGCACACGATGTGCTGTTTCTATATGCCATGACATAAGAGGTTTGTGATGCGAGGTTGAGGTAGCGGAGTCTTGGATATCCATCACTCTGTAGACTGACCTGCCACGTGTCGAACTTGGGCACTTCGCTGGGGTTTGCTCGCTCAGTGTATACACATGCACCACCAGCGAAGAAGTACAGCACGAGGAGCGCGATGATAAAGCGCGATTGGTCAGACAGTTTCATAATATAACTCCATGAAGACTCTATTATATTTAGGAAGACTGAGATGGCAACCTATTTGTTGACGATACCGTCGAGGTGTGCTTCGAACTGCTCTATCTTTGGTACACGATCTGGCCACAGCAGGTAGTCTTTATCAGCATCACGCTTCAGGTTGTTTAGCAGTGGTTGGATAGCATTACGCAACTCTGCCAGTTTGGATGATGCCTCCTGCGCTTCTTGAGTTGTTGTCTCAATGGTCGCCTTCTGCTCTTGGAAGAAGTTTAGTTCGTCCAGCGATACTGCATTAAATCCGAAGTCAAAGTCACTCATGTCGTTTCCTTTGGTGGGGCAGGTTTATCTGCCTTTGGTTTGCCGAATATCTTATCCCAGTTTGCTTCGATCTTCTTACGATCTTCTGGTCTACGCTTATCGCCTTTACCATTCATCACTCGGACTCCATTGTCTTGTGCATTTGGTACACTCCCAGTGGTTCCAGTGCTTATCACGCTGCTTCCAATTCTTATAGTGGTACAATTCGCACCACTGCATTTTGATCCATTTGATCACAGAACGATACCCGATGTCGCTGCACTCCAACCTTTGACAAGGTCAGGGTGTGTTGGGATAACTGCGAGGATGACACTTTTGTTCAGGGTCAACTCTGCTGGGTTTGCTTCACCAGTCATGCTAATCCCTGGAGCAAAACCTGCACCACCTTCCTGTTGTACGAACAGACGTGGATCAGATAACGTGACTGTTGTTTCTGACTCACTCTGGAGGCGACCAACGATTTCGCCCAATATGCTCACGATTGATACTACTTCACCTTTCATTACTTCATCCTTCCTGTGTTGTGGCATTATGCCATTGTGTACACTGCTTCACTTCATGCCCCGATGGTAACCCATTGATGTGTACTTCTCTTCCTGCTCTGGTGTGATACGGATGGAGACTTTGCCCTTGGTCATCCATATCTTACCAGTATGCTGGTTTCCTACTGGCGCATCACCCCATGGTGCTTTGGGCAACTTGCCGAACTTTTGGTCTTCAGATTTCATCGTTCTCTCTTGACACTACCCACCGCTCTACAGCAGCAGTGATATTGGCACGACTGTATGTGCCTTCTGCTTCGAGTATGCACAATAGATTCTCTGCACCTTTGTATCGCTCAGTGATACGTGCTGCTCGCTTTCCAGCGAAGTATGCCACTGCGATTATAAACAGGGCAATTCCTGTGTGTACATATGGATCCATACTGATTCTCCTTAATAAGACTCTATTGTACAGCAAATAGAATCAAATAACAACTATATTTATACAGGTCAACAACTACATCTTAAACCCTTCAGACGCAATCTTCTTACCAGCAGTGGTGAGGTCAAAGATTGGACCGCTATCCTCTGCTGCTTTTCCCGCACCATCGTTCATCAATGTCTGGTCTTCGGGGTCAACGTCATACAACTTCATCTTGCTTCTATCCACGCCCATGACAAAACGCTCGTGCATACCTGGATCTGCATACCTATTCTTCAACGTTTTGCACATGATCTGCCCAAGACTCTTCAACTCATCGTTGCTAATCAGCGCAAGCATAAGGTCAGCAGTCGCTGGCAATCCAAACGACTCACTGGTGTCCTCGAGTCCGATGTCGGAGTTACCAAACCCACTCCGTGTCGTCTGAGTTGCTGTCATAACAGGCAGGTTGAACTCCACTGCTAACCCACGAAGTTCTTCAGCAATGCTCTTGATGAAGGTGTACGAATTAACAGAACCACCCTGCTTGATCCTACTGCTGCCGCAGATGTTAAGGTAATCGATGTAGATGATGTCGGGCACGAACTTCTTCTTGAGTTTCAGTTCATTCAGTAACGCACGAAAATGACCTGCGTGTGCCTGTGATGTGGGGTACTCCTTTATAATCAGTTTACCATGCGTCTTCGCTGCTATCTTATCTACCTTCGAGGTGAACGTCTCACGACTGAGGTCTGTGATCTTATCCAGAGACACATCAAGCAGATTGGCGTCAATACGTTCTGCGATTCGCTCCTCTGCCATTTCCATCGTGATATACAGTGCGTTCTTTCCCTGAGAGAGCGCAGCGGCAGCAGCATGGCACATGAAGAGCGACTTACCAACGCCAGTGCCTGCGAGTATTACATTCAGGGACTTATTAGGAAGACCACCTTTAGTGATGACATTTAAATATTCTATATCGAATGGGACACGTTCCTCTACTCTATGGTAGAAGTCGTATCGTTCATCTGCATTAGACAGATAGTCGTGACCAACGTTCGTGTCGAATGTGACAGCGAGTGCCTTTGACAGTATCTCAGGCAATGCGTTCTTGGTCATCGTCTGGTGCTTACCATCAATGATCGAGATAGACTCCATGACTGCATTGAACAGTGCGCGGTCTTGACACCACTTCTCTGTATTCTCGAGCAACCATGCTGGGTCTGTTAGTTTATCTTCAGTGAAGAGATCAGGGAGTATATCTATTGCGTGTTCAAAGATCTGATCACTGGCAGGATTCTCGGACTCCTTCAGGGAGATACGAAACGATTCCTGTGACGGGAGGTTGTTATACTTGGCGACATACTGCACATACTCTTTGAACAGGAACTGGTGTGTTCCCTCGAAGTATGCTGGATCCATGAATGGAACCACCTTGCGCATGAAGGCATCGTTCGTGAAGAACTGCTTCAAGATCATACTGGGCATATCAGATGTCAATTTTCTCTCCTGTTGCTTCGTCGAAATAAACTTGACCATCACCCTTTTCGTGAAGAGTTTGCACCACACTGTGTATAATGGCACCCATATAGTTTGCTATCTCAACATCAACTAACTCGTATCCGTCAGGCAACTCTGGGTGAAAGATGACTTGATATGTGAACTCCATTACACCCTCCTCCATTGACACTTCAGGGAAACGAACAACCCAGTCAGTGAATGTGCCAGTTTGAATAATGCATGCCCATCCCTCTTCATTATCAGGGTCAGTCGGGTCTTCTGTCACAATGTAGTCTACGTTTGGGACTACGGTGAGCAACGGAGCGTCACCTTTCTTCAAATGGATAGGGTCAAGGACCAGTCCTTCAGGTATGTTTTCATCTTCAGACATTATCTACCTCTATTATCTTTGCGTCTGCGAATTGGACAAAGTTGATGTATCCCGCATCTTCGCGTGACATGTACTCTGTACGTTCAATGGCAAGCAATGGAACTGTCTCGCCAACCTTATCGGCATACCAGCGCATGCCATCACCCTTGCTTGTTATCAATAGTGCTTCCATTATTCAATACCCAAGTCAATTTCGGCAATCTCGCCACCGATCTGATAGGACTCTTTGACGAACGTCTTGAAGTCTGTTGTCTCAAAGATAGGTGTCCAGAACTCAGAGGTCATGGTGTCCTTCTCACGGAGTTTGCCGTCAAGTATCTCGCCAGTCTCTTTGTTGACTCTTTGATACCAACCATTGCTCGGTTTGATAACATAACCACCAGCAATAGCAAGATCAAGCAACCCAGACCACTGCTCAATGCCGCCACTCCAAGAAACCGACACAGGGACTTTAGACTTCTCTCGCACAAAGCGCGACTTTTCGACATTGATGATGAAATCATATCCTGTTATCTCTGTTCCTGTTTTGTTCTGACGACGACCAATGATCCAGACGTTGTCTGCTGAGTACATGATACCAGTACCACCTGAGACGATGTCCTTCGGGAACAGACCGATCTCTTTGTACGTGTGGTTGATGGCAAGCATAGGGATGTCTTTCATTGTAAGGTACGGAGTACACATACGGAACAAACCCTTCAGTGCTTTGGCACGAGTCATATCTGCTACACCCTTCTCGCTCAGGGCATCATCCAGTTCCTTCTTGGATGCCATGTTACCGATAGAGTCAATCACGATACATACCTTGTCTTTCTCGTCCAACTCTTCCAACTGGTGAATGAGGTCAAACTTCAACTCTTCGACGTTGGTGATAGGAGTGTGCAGGACACGCTCAGTATCGATACCGAATGTCTCGAAGTACGACTGGGGTGAACCAAACTCACTGTCGTAGAACAACACGACTGCGTCTTTGTGCGCACGTTGGTATGCTGCTGCCATGAGCAGGGCAAAGGAGGTCTTGAAGTGCTTGCTTGGACCAGCGAGGACTGTTAGTCCACTGACCAGACCACCATCGATGTCGCCACTCAGGGCAACGTTGACCATTGGTACACCAGTGTCGATCTGCGTCTTGGTGCCAAAGAACTTGGAGGTTGCCAGTGGTGCTGACAGTTTGATTTTGCTGTTTTTCTTCAGTTTGTCCATTATGCTTGACATAGTTTATCCTTCTTCATTTGATTTGATGATTGTTTCGAGCAGAGGCAGACTGCCATCATGCTGCGCGACAATTGATTTGATTGCACTGGTATCAATATCCCCTACAGAGAACCAGTTTGTCTTGCCAATGCGTGGGTCAGCGATAACTGCCCGCGCTGTGGTGGGAAAGTTGACACCCAGTGGTTCCATGCTGGTGACAATCTTGGACAGTTCAGAGAAGAACATAGTCTTGGTTGTCAGGTATGCTTGGATGCCATAGAATACAATCGCTGATTCATTAGGTGCACATATGTGGATATCCTTCGGAAGAGTTATAAACGTGTTCCAGTGGAAGAATTCCAGCAGTTGGTTACATGATGCGCTCACGCCACCAAGGATGATATAGTCTGGGTTGATATAATCATCATCGGCATTGTGGACGCTCGAAAGGTCTGGAGCATACACAAAGCGGTGGATTGCTTTGTCGCCACCCAATGTGCGAATCAACTTGTCCAGCACTGTAATATCAAGAGTCGACTTGAGCACGACTGCTGACTGCGTTTGACGAATCAACTTCAGTACTGCATCTACGGTGATTGAAGGATCATCGGGGGGACTGGGTGTACAGACAAAGGTGAGTGATGGTTCACGGTCAACGAGTTGATCGATGGTGATGTCATAGATTGGATCTACAAGAAACCGATCCACGTGGGGGCATAGGGAGCGTTCTACTGCCTTGCCCATTGTGCCATGTCCTACAATAGCAACCAGACTCTTGTCTGACTTACCATAGGCAGGGTCTTCTGAAAACATGCTGGTCTGATTGGGTGTTTGTGTTTCTTCATTCATATGTGTGTTCCTCAACGTGGAGTTCTATTATAGTCGAACGGGATTAGGATGTCAATAAGGGTTGGTGACATAATGGTACATCCGAAACATCTGGTTACGGGTCTTGTAATCGTTCCTTTGCTTTCGACGCCATCCAAAGAAACAGTTGGGTCGGTGTTTTCTCTTGATCATTCGACGAGTCATGTGCTTGCGTGGTTTGATGATATACGTGCCCAGACATCGACCTGCTCGTCGACGTTGGTATGGCAACATATTTCTTCTTGTCTTTGCTATCAACTGATTGTTATCTCCGCTTCTGTCTTTATGACGACTCGTGCGCCACATGGTAAGATGGTGCTGTCGTTGCCACCATAGATCACCGTGGATGCACCATGTATTTCTACTTGGTGCCCATAGGTGTTGCTGCGTCCTTCCTTCACGGTGAGGACAGGTTCGTTGGTTCCGTTCTTCTTGTTGGAACGGATGATGTGCTGGTTGACATGGATGTATTTGATTGTCATACTTTCTTCCAGATAAACGTCATGTCGTAGTTATACAATGGGATTGTTATATTATTATCCAAACGAAAGTTCAGCACAGCATGGCGTGTATCTCTCGTGTGATAGTCGTGACCTATGACCAGACCACCTTGCTTGATCTTGGGATACCAAGCAGTCAACTCATCTTCGAGTTGTTGCTGTGATAGGTGGGCATCAAAGAACACAAAGTCCATTGACTCGTCTTCGTACTCTGCTGCTGCCTCAACAGTGTCCATCTCGAGGATTGTTGCGCGGTCAGCACAACCAGACCACATGATGAAGTTGATGGCAGTGTTGCGGATAAACTCTACCCGCTTCTGGTCGCGAACCAACTTACCACCACCGAGATGATCTTCATATGGTTCCCACTTGTCCACACCAATCAACTCATCGACGTTGGTGCACACCTGCAACATGGTACAGAAACTGTTTGCTTGGTATAATCCCAACTCAACACCACGGAGGTTCTCACCGTGTGCTGCTACTGCAAGAAGTATTGACCGATTGTCTGGGTATGTATGTGTGAAGTCATACGTGTCACTACCTTCTAATGGATCAGCAGGGAGGCATTTCTCAGGAGTTCTCCTGTCTGTATGGGATGGTTTGCCGTATGTATATATCATAGTGGGTATACCTTGTTGATTACTTCAGCACATGCCTTGGCGATGGCCATGTGCTCGAGTTGAGTTCCATTTTCACTGCGCAGTTCTATGTAGTGTATCCAAGAGCGCAGAGTTCCGTTCATGTACAGACGCGATACTGTGTTGCCTTCAGGCAGTACACATCGTGCTTGTTCCTTTGCAATACCATTGTCAATCGCCCACTGATATGCTTCCTTTGCTGCTGATATCACAGATGCTTGCTGCAACTTCCAGTCTGTGTCAAGGCGTGAACCCTCTTCGAGTTCTACACTGTTCTGTCTGTTCTTCTCGTCCTGTAGGCGAGCATCACGCAACTCAAACGCACCATGTTCAATTTCAGCAAGAGGGTTAGCATATCTCTGACTAAACTCTTGGAATGAGAAAGACCTGTGGCGCAGCATCTGTCGTGCTATGTCTCTGGTTGTTTCTATCTCAAGGCACATGCTGACCATTTCAAATGGTGACCAGTGGGCATTCTTCTTCAGGTAGTTCAACAACCTGTCGTTGGTGCTTTGGTTCATCTGGTTTGCTGGGTTGGATACTCTCGCGCAGTGTGCAACAAGATCACTTATGCTGTTGTTGGTGAACGCATGGTTGAATGCATCTGCTGCTTTGCTGTAACTGATTAGTTCGACTTTCATTATTACTCCTCAAATGTATTTGCATATGCCCATTCCAAAGCACCACCTGCTTCTCTGGATAGTGGACGATTTTCGTACCAGTTGCCTGTCTCTTGGTCGAGTTCCTTACACATCATGGCAATCTGGTCTTGTGTGATAGGATACTTGCGCTTCACTGCATTGCATGCAGTAGCAATCATAATGGCATACATCTGCGAGTACCAACCAGCATCACTCACGGACTTATACTTCTCTGCCATTTTGTTCGGGAAGAACGGGCAGTCACGATAACCAGACCAAGAGTAGTCTGTGTTGGTCAGCGTGGACTTGCGATACTCCAGCACCTGCTTGCGCATCTCTGGGGACATGCGGTCGAGGAATGAGTTGCCCGTCTTCTCGATATATGGATATAGAATCTTCAACTTACCAACAGAGATTGGTGCACCTGTCTTACGATAGAAGAAGTTGTGCGCACCATTATAGTCTGCTGGGATATAGTACATGCGCGAACTGTCTTTGGTCTGCTCATCACCGAGTTCACCGAGGTACTTGTTCAGGGCAAACCAGAACTGCTTGATCTCATCTGCCTCGACCACTCGGTCGAGGTCGAACACAATGCGGAACTTTGGTTTCTCTGGCGTGGATGACGCAGTGGAGTAGATAATGAAGTTGTGCTTCAGGGACTCGACCAGTTTGTCTACATCACCAGTGAAGTCGTCAACGTCGACTGCTGCCCACTTGCCCCACTGGGTCACGTTCTTGTTAGACCGTGTGCTCTCTTTCACATACAGGGAAGGACTGATGAGGTATGCATCCGACTTGGTATCAAGTGGTTGTTTGGACAGGAATTCCAACAGGGCGGTGAACTCCTCCCATGTGGCGAAGTCTGCCCGTCTGTGCGTTTTATTGTCGAACGCTGATTTGAAGATTGTTAGTGAGTACATGATTTATCCGAAGAAGTCCTCAAGTGATACAGACTCTTCCTCAGTCCAACCAATCGCTTCAAGTACAGGTCGGACAACAGCGAGGAATGCCTTGTCGAATTGTTTGTCATAGTCAACATACTTATGCAGACCAAAGTCCTCAGGCAGATAGTCGTAGAACGAGATGATGTTCTGCTTGATGTGGTTCTTTGGGTTGAGGTAGATGAACTTGATCTTCTCTCCATCCTTGATGGCAGTGTGACGCTTCTCCAGAC
>Ga0209502_10003344_pt1 | contig 12680 bp, 18 predicted proteins | sample ArcticOcean_MG_C_10_FD_187442 | JGI IMG/M metagenome (GOLD analysis project Ga0209502, IMG submission 187442) | Marine microbial communities from western Arctic Ocean - ArcticOcean_MG_CB11_90 (SPAdes) (version 2) | ecosystem: Environmental > Aquatic > Marine > Oceanic | place: Arctic Ocean...
CTACATATAGTGTATGTAAAACAGCTATGTATTTATATTTATGTGCATATTTTTTAATTGTATTTATTTAAAAGCAACTGCCTTCATAACTTGTATTAGCCCACCATGTTTATATGAAATTTATGCAAATATAATCATAGAGTACTTTCAATGCTTTATGAGACCTCCTAGTTCGCTCTGGTCTATAATAGATATGGAGGGGTGGCATGGTCGTTATGTACCCCCTTCGGTTACTTCTAGAATGATTCAAAAAGATTCATATAAGAATCATACAAGCATGTTGAAAAACTTCTTAATCACATTGCTTATAAAATATTTAAAAGATTCTGTAAGGATTCTAAAACAGGAATTTAATCAATTAGTTGAAATTTCAAAACGCACTCAAAACGCAATTAAAAATACACATTGCTTATTATGGTGTTAATATCATAACAATTAACAATGAATAGCTTGATTGTTTATAAGTGATTTAAGATCAAGGGTTCTCCGTAGTCAGAAGTGATATCCATTTCACCACAGAACCTATTGAAAAACTTATCTTTTTTAGGTGTAAAAATCATCAAAATAAAAGTATACGAAAAAGTATACGAAAAATGAGTTTTAGAAAACGATTTAGACGCATTTCTAGAGTAGTTTTTAGTGAAGATGAACATTCTATCTCAACTGCGTAGGATCGTAAAATACCACTTAGAAGATGTTACTTAAACTGCGTCTTTGATTCTACTTTTACATCTCGTTCTGAATGGAACAGACTAAATCAACTACTTCATAACTCAGCAGTATCGTTTCACTACTTTAAGGGATCTGTTTGAACATACTTAAAGACTTTAGTTCACCTTTCATATTAAAAAACCACGCACAAAAAATATTTCATAAAAGTGAAAAATGAAGACCACTCCATGTATAAATATAAATGTATAGAGAAGAACACTCTTTATTAAATGCTGACTTTTAACGGTCTCCCTTGTTATTAAAGTCCGCAACATATCAAGTTTGATTGGGACAAGTTTAGACCAACCGAAACGACTGACCAAAAGGTCGTGGGATTTTTATGAACGAAAGTGATTATCGTGAATGCTCTGACCTCATACTGTCATCATTCAATGAACATTAAATCTATTACATTGGGTTTAATGTCATGCGTTTTTATAGAGAACTGATTAGACATTACAGCAAAACCGAGTGTCGTTGTAAATCAGAATGTAAGTCTAGGGTAACGAAGTTTCAGAAACATTTATCTTTCTGTTTCGGATAGACCAAAACCTCTTGCTGTCAGTAGCAAGAGGTATGTCTAGAGTTCAAAGTTTCAGTTATCTAATAATAGTAATCCTCCAGATGTCCTTGACACGAAGTGTCAATCTGAACGAAGTGAAGATCACTAGAACTAAACAAAGGACAGTTGGATATAAATATATTTAACAAAGCAATAATAAGGAAACCAACCATGGAAATAAAACCAAGTGAATATAAAATCACTAGAACATACACAATAGAACCAAAACTATATGAACAAGTTAAACAATGTGCTGATAAAAAAGGAAGAATAATCTCCAGTATTATCAACCAGAGTTTACAAAAGTTCGTTGATGCGAGTTTATAATGAATAAACTAAATCAACTGTTACAGAAATATCAACAAGAACGAGAAGTATTAAATCAATTAAATCTTTTAACTTCTATGAGAGAAGAAATTGAACGATTGATTAAAGAAACTTCTAAGAAAGTATAATATGTCAGAAAGTGCATTTCACTATGTTATGAGAGTAACATGAGAGAGAAAACAACATCTATACGAACAATTTAAAAGATATAGGAAAAATGTCTAATATAATTGAAAATTTAATTAGACGACATGTTGAGAGTAGAGTTTAAATATCTTAAAAATAATTTATCTTTTTCAATTATTCTAGCAAAAAACTCTGCTCCTTTATCTGTAATATGCTCATCATCCCAGTATATTTTATATCCGTCTTCAGTAATTCCCGGACATCTTTTTTCATTAAAATTACAAAATATTTTCTCCCTCTTAATAAAAAAGACATTGTTTTTTTTTGTTATTAATTCAATTTCTTCATTACTTTCTTTTTTGTTTAATAAATCTAAGTACATATTTTTTTCTATATTCTTTAATTCAATTTTATTTGGAAATTTTTTATTTTTATAAACAAAATAATCTAATCTATTAAATCTTCCGGTCCATGTCTGAGTTAGAGCATTATTAAAAACTATTATCTTTTTATTATCTTTTTTTAAAATTTTAATTAAATCATCTAAAATATCTAAATCATATTTAGTATATTGAGTTGATAAAATAATTAAATCAGAATTATCATATTGTTTTTTTAAATGACTATAAAAATCATCCTCATAACCATCAATAATTATTCTTTTTAAATAATCATATAAATGAAACACCTGGAAATTATAATCACTTTTTCTTATTTTTGTTGATGATAAATTGAAATAAATTTTATTTTTTAAATTTGTTTTTGATAGAATTTCTAAAATATTCTCACCATGAGAATTTCCAACAATTAATACATTTTTTCTATCATCATAATTGTCATAGTTATAGTTTATTTCAAAATTTAAATTTTCAATATTTAAAACCTTATTATCTAATTCATAATTACTCTGGATCTTAAACCTATCATTATATCCTCTTTGTTGAATAATATTTTGATTAATAACTATTAAAAAGGAGATTAAAATTACAAGTAAACTAATTACTATTTTAAATTTATTTTTTTTATTTCTAAATGGTTTTTCTATTAAATAAAAAGAAATAATAGATAAAAAAAGAATAAGAAAATAAGATAAGATTTCTAAAATGAAAATATTCCCTAAAATAAAAGTGTAATTATTAAAAGCAAAAATAGGATAATGCCAAAGATACAAAGAATAAGATATTAAACCAACTCCAACAAATAATTTAGTTGAAAGTAATTTTGTAATTAATTCATCTTTATTTGAAAACCATATTATTAAACAAGCACCGATTATTGGAGATAATGTGTAAAATGAAGGATGAAACATTCTATCATTAAAAAATAAAATAGAATATCCTATTAATATTAATCCAGTAAATGGTAATAGAAGATTTAAAATTCTGTTTTTACTTCTATGACCATTATTAATCTCAAAATATGCTAAAATTGAACCTGCTAGAAGTTCCCACATTCTTGTATGAATAAAATAAAATGAAGCAGATGGGTGATTTCTGCTAGTCCATTCTGCTAGTCCCAAACTAATAGCGAAACCAAGTATTAAAATATGAATTAAGTATTTTCTAAAATATTTAAATGTAAATAATATAACTATTGGAAATAGAATATAATATTGTTCCTCAACAGATAATGACCAAGTATGAAGAAATGGTTTTAACCAACCACTTTGAGCAACATATTCTTGACCTGAATAATGAAAATAAAAATTAGAACTAAATCCAAGTGAATACAAAATAGATTTTGAAAAATCTACAAAATCACTTGGTATAAAATACATCCAAGCAAATGGAAGTGATACCAACATTACAAATAACAATGCTGGAAGTATTCGTCTTATTCGTCTTTCATAAAAATGTTTAAATGAAAAAGAACCAGTTGTGACTAATTCTTTCAAAATTATAGATGTAATTAAGTATCCAGAGATTACAAAAAATATATCAACCCCAATAAAACCACCTCTAAAAGGTTGATAACCAAAAATAGTAATTTGAGCGTGATAAAGAATAACAGCACAAACAGCAATTGCTCTTAAACCATCTATTTCTGGGCGGTATGTAAGTTTCATTTAAAGTAAATAACTTTAATTAGTGAAGTAAAACTTGTACAAATAACAATAGTTACAGAAATTATCATTGGTTAATTAAACCACAAAAAACAATTCTAATCTAATATTGATTTCGGAAAGATACCTTTAGACACATTAACAATAATACACTTCGCACTTTCAAAAGACTTCTGAACTGCTCTAACACCTTTTTGTTGTTTGTTTTCATATTGTCCAGATTGAAACTTTTGAGTATAACCAACTTCTGATGCTATCTTTTGATTTTTTTCTTTAGTAGTTGTTTTCCACTTATAAACTTCCCATTGTTTTGCCATTACATCTTTTTGAACACCACGCATGAAAGTGATTACTCTATTGTTTCCTTTGGTTGTTCTAAGATTATAACCTGAAATAAACGCATCTATTTGATTATCTATTTTTCTTCTATCTAAAGACTTAGGAACTTGAAAAGTAATATAGTTGTCATCTTCAATCATATCTTTATTCGTTGGAGCATAATGAACCGCATGAAAAGTAAATAGATGTTTGTTTTTCTCAAACCATTTATTGAAGTGTGTAAAGATTTCTCTTTTATTCATATTCATTATTTTTGGTAATCTTTTTAACTCGTTAATATTTAACTTTTTAAATAAAGGATCATTAAACTTGATCTTCACTTTAGTTACCTGTGGAATCCACGCAGTAATACTTGTTTTCTTTGTAGTTTCAGTTCCTATGGGATCTCTCCATTTAGTACCATAAACATTTTTCACAAACTCTATAGTTTGTCCTTCCATATCTACTGCGAGTTTTAACCATTGCCAGAACCACATGATATCAAGTTTAGAATAACCAATAGTATCTAACTTATTATCTTTCTTCTTGAGTATTACTTTTCTTGATTTCTTTTTAACAACCATTATTTAATACTAATCTTTTAATGCGTCTGGGATTTCAGTCATAATACTATCATTCACTATTGTTTTGATTTTTTCAGGACTGATACCAGTATTTCTTAATTGTAGAGTAAGTCCTTTTATAAAGTTTTGTGCCAAAACTACCTGTCCTACAAAGTCTGTCTTTAACATTAAATCAAACACAATTCTTCCTACTTCATCTTGTTCTTTCAAACGAAGATGAAAGTTTGCTATTTTTTCCTCTTCTGATTTATTATACTCTGGATTATTCATATCAATTTCCATTACTTATCTCCTTTTTCTAAAAAATAATATACCTCGATATCCTACGAACACCAATAATGAATAGTAAGAGATATAGAGTACATGACTAATCTAATGTATCTTTATATTCTTTATCAATCTTACGACTTATCTTTTGTAAAACTTCATTCATTACTCTGTAAGACAAATCATTGATTTCATATTGTAACTTATGCTCCTGGCATTTGGTGTTACAATCAAATATTCCAGAGACAATAACTTCTTTGTAATATTCTTTTGATTTCATTTCACCAAATGCTGAAGAACTTAATAGAACTAATAGGATCAGTTCTGAATGGAACAGTCTAATAAACACTAGAAGAGTTTACCTCTAGATCACACATTTGATTGATCGCATTATCATAACCTTCACCAGAGTAATCTAATCCTTCTCTTGAAAGAATACGATGAACCCAAGATTGTGGAAACTTCTTACGAGTTGATTTAGTAATAGTATTAGCAATCTCAAGATAGGTCTTTCCTTTGCGTCTTAACAATCGCATTAACTGAATAGTTGATTGTTCTTTTTCACATCTAATATAGTAACCATTATCATCTACATCATATCCAAACTTCTTCTTACCTCCACAATACTTGTTTTCTTTCATCATTCTGTCTTTAGTTGCTTGAGACTTTTCACTGATTTGTTTCGCATAGAACTCAGCAAAACAAGATAGCATTTTAAGAAACACACCACCGATTGCGTCTGATGAAGTCACATCACCACCTATATCAACAAAGTGTAGTGATACTTTCATTTTCTTAAACTTCTCTACAAGAGTTAATAGATTAAGTGTATTACGAGAAAATCTATCAAGATGTGAACAAATGATATGGTCACCTTTCTTGAGTGTTTCCATTATCTCAAAACCTTTAGGTCTTTTCTCAAATGGTGTAGTTCCACTTATTTGTTCTGTTACTTCAACATCAATAGTTAGGTCTTTAATATTACAGTAAGATTGAACTTTAGATTTCTGTGTAATAACACTTGATCCTCTTTCAAAACTCGTAACATCACTATTTCTTCCATAAAAATATACAGTCATTTATTCTCCTATTCTTTATCTGTGTCCAGACACAGACATTTTTACATTGATTATAGAGAATCTTGTTCTAGTCCAAAGCAAATGCCACTACGAACAGTTAAATAAACCCCCAACAGTTCGTATATTCGTAACAAATAAAACTAAACATAACTACGAACAGTTAATACCCTCTTAATAGTGTGGTCTGGAGTTCGTAGTGTATCGGTGCTATAGTATACTTATCAACGAAACAAAGAGAGAGTTATTAACTCTTTTAATGTTTCACTAATCGAAAGAAGAACTAAAAATGATGAATCAAACAAACACTAACTCTATGAACTACAAAAAACAAATGTCTATACTCGCAGCAGAAAGATTTTCACTTTCAGACGCACCAGCATTTAGAGAAGAATATTATCATTATGTAAAAGAAAATAGATTGAGAAGAAACAATCGTGTGAAATATAGTAACAGATTAAAAGATAAGAATATCAATCTTACTATTAACAACTCTGTTAAAGAGTTAGCACCATTATTTCAATAATAGAAAGAGAGATAAAAATGAAAAACAATAATCTAATAACGAACGAAATGCTTGATGAGTATGATCAAAAAATGCTTGATGAGTATGATTATGATCTTAATCAAATCATAGTAGAAGATAAAACAATACATTCTGAAATATCTGGGATCGTAGAGTTTGGTAAAGACATCATTAACGGTAAAAGAGTACTCGTTGTTTCAATAGATGAATCAGAGATAGTTGAATACTTCATACCAAAAGAAAATGAAAACAATCTTATTTCCAAAGAAGGTGATGAGATAATGAAAGGTGATGTGTTGTATTTACAAACTCAACATTGATTATTCACTTATGAAGAAGATGAAGAAATAAGAAGTCTAACTAAAACAAACACCCTTAACTCTAAAGATTAACAAGTTTTGAACATCGGTGGTCGGTGTTCATTTAACTGTGTTCTCAACAAAATACTCATGAAGAGTAGTTTGTAAGAGCACCACTACAGAAAGGTATATTATGAATAATAATATAAAAACAGAACTAGATAATCAAAACATCTGTGATGATTGTCTTATGGACGAAGCATACGAAAGTATTAGTTATGCTTACGACCTTTTATCAAAAACTGATGATTGGTCTAAAGAAACTCTCTACGAAAATAGAGAAGAAAAATCATATGCTCTCGCAAATCTAAATGACACAAATCATAGGATTGACATAGCACTTGAAAACATGAGAGGAGGTAAATAATGGTAAAAACTAAACCAAAATATAAATGGAAGAAAGACAAGAAGTCTGGCGAATACTTAAATGAACATCGTAGAACTAGAGATGAACAAAAGTATCTAGATCTTCTTGAAAGTGAAGGTAATGTTAATCAAAGTCCATACAAAGTAGAAGATCTTGAAGATCTTAAAAGTAGACTTGAACCTAGTCATGCGAAACTAGAAAAAGAAGCAAATGAATATGGTGTTCATTTGAGAAAAGAACAGAAGTTACTTGAACAAAAAGAAGTTGAAAAAGAAAATCAACTTTCTGACGAAGAAAAAGAAAAGAGAACTAATCTCATTCTTAAGTCGTTCAAGAAATCTGTTCAACCTCATGAGATAGCAATAAAAGTAACTGATCCTAAAGAGAAATCTATTCAAGGTTACTTTAGTCAAATAACTCATAACTTCTTTATCGGTGCTAAAGCAATTGTGTTTATGTGTAGAGATATTGCTAATGCGAAGAATACTCTTACAGCAAATGACTATGAAAAACTAAAGACATCTTTAGTTCCGTTTCTTAGTAGAACGACTGTCAGTAAGTATGAAAAAGTAGGTGAGTGCGATAAGTTATATGAACTTTTAAATAAAAACTTATTGCCATTACAATGGACTACTCAATATGAACTTGCGAAAATGAAAGATGATGACTGGAATAAAGTCAAATCTCATTTAACACCAGCAATAACCATGAATCAAATCAAAGACATTATTGATGAAGGTAAAGACAATGGTGATGATGAAGGTAAGGTTAATCATTCTTATGAATATGGGATTGATAAACCAAAAGACTTCATTCGTATCGCAGTTACTAAAGGTAAAGAAGATAGTGATAAAATGCTTGAGTTAAGTAATCGTATACAACAACTCGTCAATGAGGTCACTGGTGTAAGTGTTAATGGATCAACATTCAAGTTCTATGATTCAGACACAAACTATTCTTATATTGAAAGTATTACTGCTCAAGAAGTTCTCGCAAGTGAACTTAGTAAAGAACAGGAGGTTGCTTAATGACTGAACAGTTTATTGAACAACCACAGGATCATTATGTTCTCAGATGTATGTATTTAGATCTAAGAGACTTGACTAAATCACACAGTAAAAAAACTCCAGAGATAAAACTTCTAGAAAGTAGAATAGAAGAGTTGGAAAAGGGTTTAGGTCTAGGTGACACTATGATGATGAGAGCACTTTTTGATGTTCGTCTATATGAGGTTCAAAAACTCATAAACTCAGGTGCGTTTGGTTCTCTAAAAGATGTTATGAACTTGACTGATTTACCTTATGAAACAGCAAGTGATTTCTTTAAGAGACTTAGAGTTGAAGCAAAAAACAAAATAACGAACTAATCAATATTAGTTAAAGATAATCAGAAACACCTGTATTCGCAGGTGTTTCGCTTAAACATCAAAACATAAAGATTATAATAAAGAAAATGAAGTTAACGATTTACAAACAAAAAAGATCAAAATATTGGTATGGCAGAACTTATATTCTTAAAGAGTTCAATAACTCAAATATAAAGAAAGAAGTTTTCAAATGTTCTAAAAGTACCGATTACAAAGACGCAACAAAGATATTAGAGAACTGGTTTCTGGATCTTAGATACGAAATCAATCATGGTAAGTTCGTAGGTAATATTCCACTTCTGCAAATATTCAAAAAATATGAAGAATATTTAAGACAAAAACTTGAAATGAGAGAAGTCAAAAACAACTATTACAAAAACTTTACTTGTCATAGTCTCCCATTAAAAAGATTTATCACAAAAAACAATATTAAAAAGTTTAAGAGAAAAACATTAAGTATTGATTATTTTGATTTTCGCAAAAGTGAGAACTCTAATATTGGTAAAGACTCCTTAAGATTAGAGATTAACGCATTAAGAAATGTCATGAAGTATGCGATAGAACATGAACTGATTAGTAATAATGATTTACCAATATATCCACAGTTTAAGAAACAAGATAATAAAAGAACATTCTTCAGACTTGATGAATACAAAAGATTGCTGATGAATAGTAAAAGACGATATGCAGATAACTCTATTTCTGGTTACAAAAGAGATAAACGATTTCAACTACATCAATGGATTGTGTTTATGACTGGTTCAGGTTTAAGAGTAGATGAATGTAAAAACTTATTATTCAAAGATATAGAAATACAAAAAGATAAGAACAAACTTAATCTTCATGTAATAGGTAAGACAGGTAGAAGAAGAGTTATTACAGAACAGTCTAGTTACCATGCTCTTATTAAACTTAAAGAGTTTTATCTAAAAAATGGTATTACATTTCATAAAGATGCTCATGTCTTTACCATTACAGAGTTTTCTCGTTTGTTTAGAGAACTAGTTAAAAGTTGCGAGTTATATATCTGTAAAACGACAGGTAAGAAAAGAGATACTAAATCTATGAGACAAACTTATATTTCTTGGGAAGTAATAAAGAAAGAAAAGAGTTTAGTTGAGATTGCACTTAACTGTGGCAATACTGTTTCAGTCATCATGTCTAACTATGCGAATAATCTTGAACACGAAGATTTCTTCAAAGAAAGAGTCAACGCAATACCATTCATATAAAGTATACGAAAAGTATACGAAAACTTTTCACCGATCATATTTTCAAAAACATCGAAAACATTATCTCTTTTGGTATCTCTTCAAGAACTTTAACACTAAACATCTGATCCGTAGTCAGAAGTGATATCCATTTCACCACAGAACCGTAATGATATACTTATCTTTTTAGACGATAAAAATCATCAAAATAAAATTATACTTTGTATTAAATAATGCTTTGGACTGTTTCAATATTTGGAGTAGTTATAATAATTTTTATAATTTGCTGCATATTATATTTAATTATTTAAGTTTCATTGGCTTCGAAATTTTCTCAAGCTATCTTAAGAGGTTCTAATTCAATAATAAGTTATTTTCAAACCAGTGTTGAGTGCTGATTTATTGAGGACGGCTTAATTTACTCACTCACCTTTAATTACTGATTTAGTTTTATTGTAACCTGAAGATACATTTTTTTTAATTACATCAACACTATCAAGTAATGAATCATATCCGGTTGATAAAGTTTCATTAACAGTAGAGCATCCAGTAAATAAAAATAAACTAGTAATTAAAATCATAAGAAATTTTTTATTATATTTCATGTGCTGATTATTATTAATTCTTTAAAAATGTCAAACATGTTGACCTGAAACGTATCCTGAAGACCAAGCCCATTGAAAGTTATATCCTCCAAGATGGCCTGTGACGTCCACTACCTCTCCTATAAAATATAAACCTTTATTGTTATTAGACATCATTGTTTTAGAAGATAATTCTTTCGTATCGACACCCCCTAAAGTCACCTCAGCAGTTCTATAGCCCTCAGTTCCAATGGGATTTATTGCCCATTGATTAATTGACTTACTAACTATTTCAATTATCTTTTTACTTAAATCTGCAATTCTTCCTGAAACTTTTAAATCCTCGCAAAGACTTAAAGCTAAACGTTTTGGGATAAATTCAGAAATTATAGATGTAACGTCTTGTTTCGGATTCGATAACTTTCTTTCTTCTAATAACATATGAATATCTTTTGTAGGAGCTAAATTAATTTGAATATCTTTCCCTAATTTCCAGTAAGAGGATATTTGAAGGATGGATGGCCCACTTAAACCACGATGCGTAAATAGCATCCCTTCTTCAAAAGACTTTTTTTGAAATGAAACTACAGCCTCTAAAGATAAGCCTGCTAAATTCTTACATTTATTTAATAATAAATCCTGAAATGTTAAGGGAACTAAACCTGGCTCTTGCTCAATAACATTAATATGAAATTGTTTTGCAATTTTATAACCAAAATCAGTGGCGCCAATTTTAGGAATTGAGAGTCCTCCCGTTGCAATGACAAGCGACTCACATAAATATTCCCCTGCTTCTGATTTGATATGATATTTATCATCTATTTTACTAACTGCCAAAACAGGAGTTTCATTTTTTAAAATAACATTTGAAATTTTGCATTCATGAAGGAGCATATCAATAATTTGTTTTGAGCTTTCATCGCAAAATAATTGTCCTAATTTCTTTTCATGAAACTTAATATGATGTTTGTTAATTAAACTGATAAAATCATTTTGTGTATATTGTTTTAAAGCGGATATACAAAAATTAGGATTTGAGGATATGAATTTATTGGGATTAGAATTTATGTTAGTAAAATTACATCGCCCCCCTCCAGATATTCGAATTTTTTCACCAATTTTTTTTGCGTGATCAACTAGTAAAACTTTTCTTCCTCTTTTGCCCGCTTCAATGGCACACATCATTCCGGCAGCTCCTGCTCCAATAATGACAACATTAAATTTTTCAATCATCGTTAACTTTGAATATTTTTTAAAAAAGACCTAATAGCCTTCAATGATGATGAGATTACTTGAAGCTGATTTTGATCTAATTTTTAAAGCTTCTTGATAATCGGGAGAATGATACCATTCATTAGCTTTACTAACGCTTTCAAATTCTATGAGAACATTTCTCTTGTACTCCCAATTACCTTCCAAAACATCAAAATCTCCTCCTCGAAAGAGGTATTTTCCCCCGAATTTAGAAATAATTTTTTCACTTAATTGAGGGTATTCTTTGAAAATTTCCGGATCTTTCACGTCTACTTGAAGTAAAACATAGCTTTTTTTCATGATATTCAACCAAATCTATACTTTTCTCACAGAGTTATCCACACATATGTAAGCTTGGCATAGAACTATACATATTTTTTAATCATAAATTGATATATGGAAAATTTAGAAGTATTGATTTTTATATATTTTTAATAGATTCAAGCGATACCTAAAGTGATATCTGCAAAATATTGTTTATTTTTAACAAAATAAGATGCTAGATTTCAAAGTTATGCACAAGCTAAAAAATATTCTTAAAATCATTTTAATATTCTTTATTTTTCAGTCTTTTTTAATAAATAAAATATATGCAGATCACCTTAAAGTGATTTTTAATGTTAATAAGTCATACCAGGCAGAAATTATTATTGAAGGTTACGACCGTAAATATCTTTTTGAAAGCAGAAATGCCCCATTATTCATAATTAATAAAAATCTCGACGATACAGATAAGCTTATTAGCATTAAATCTATCCCCCACATATACATAGGCCTCTTTGCATTTATTGATATCAACGGAGATAAAAAATTTAGCTTAGATTTTAAGGGTAATCCAACTGAACCCTATGGCTTTTCATTAAATCCAAAAAAAAATTATCAAGATATTAGATATGAAGATTTGGTGTTTGATACCAGTGTCACCAAAGAGATTTTAGAAATTAATATTAACTTAGATGACAACTAAAGCTTAATTAAAT
>Ga0209502_10003354_pt1 | contig 12659 bp, 15 predicted proteins | sample ArcticOcean_MG_C_10_FD_187442 | JGI IMG/M metagenome (GOLD analysis project Ga0209502, IMG submission 187442) | Marine microbial communities from western Arctic Ocean - ArcticOcean_MG_CB11_90 (SPAdes) (version 2) | ecosystem: Environmental > Aquatic > Marine > Oceanic | place: Arctic Ocean...
TTTTCTTCCTTTTTTCTACGTCTTTAATTCTTTCTTCGATAAATTCTAGTCTATTCTTCTTATCAGGTAACAATGAAATAGATATAACAGTCAGGATAAGCACGGTTACAAATATCCATAGGTATTGTTTTAGTATCTTCTTCATATATTTAATGTTAATCTTGCTTCTTCACTCATCATTTCTTTAGTAAATGGTGGTGTATGTGTTAATGTAACTGTTACTATTTCAACACCTTTTACTCGTTCTACAGCTTCTTTAATATTTTTAGTTATCTCGTCTGCCATAGGACAAAATATAGATGTTAAGGTATGAGTAATAGTAACATCTTTATCTTTAATATCAATATCATATACTAATCCTAAATCCATAATATTAATTGATGGCATTTCTGGATCATAAACAGTTTTTAATTCTTCAATTATTTGTTCTCTCATATGTATATTTATACTAAACCGAAAAACTGGTTCCACAACCACATGATGATGTAGCTTTAGGGTTGTTGAAAACAAAGGCACTTTCAAAGTCATCATAAGTATAGTCTAATTCCATACCTGTCAAATACAATTCGTTAATTCTATCTACAACTAACATGTCATCAATGACGATATCTTCTCTTAATTCTTCATCTGTAAGAGACCAATCATAATTAAAACCAGCGCAACCGCCACCCTTAACAGATAGTCTAACAAACTTCTTATTATGTTTTTTTCTTAATTCGTTTAGTCTTTTATAAGCGTTATCTAGTATTGTTATCATAATACTATTTATAAGAAAGGCAAAAAAAAGGGCGCCGAAGCGCCCTCTTTAATTAGTAAACTTAAATATTACATTAAGTTCGCAATTTGAACACGTCTGTAGTATCTGTTAGCATTTGCTGAACCAGCATCTGTAACACCACTAACTGCGCCTGAAGCAGCTCCAGTTTCCGCAAATGGGTTTGCTACTAGACCGTATCTAGTTTTGAAACCAATTTTTGGTTGGAACGTATCTTGGCCAACGGCTCTTACCATTTGTAGAGGTACATATGGACAATAGAATAATCCAGCGTCATATGGTGATGTACCTTTGTATCCAACTACAAAGTAATGCTTCGCAACATTGTTTGCACTGTATGGATCAATGTACACTTTAAATCTACCGTTTAATACACCAGCAAAAGTATTACCAGTATCGTCAACGTTTAGGTTGTTGTTAAGAGCTGGAGCGTAATCTAATACACCCGCCATTTGTAACGCAGAGGCAACATCTGAAGAACAGATAATCATATTACCTTTTCCTCTTCTTGTTCTCTGTGCGATAACGTTTGCTTCTCTTTCTACTTGGAACATAAGACCTTTGAATCTCTCAACTGACCATCTACCGTTTGAGTCAGTATCTAAATCAAAGATACCAGCAGCAGTAGTGTTTGAACCAGCGCCTACTTCAGCGTTGATGTAAACAGTTCTTACAACTTCTCTGTTGATTTCCGCAAGGATCTCAGCAGATAGAATGTTTGCAAGTTCAGTTTCAGCGTCTAAACCATGGATTGCTTTTAAGTCTTGAGCAAGTTCCATTGTGTATTCAGCTTTAAGAGCTCTTGATTTAGCAGTTACTGTAGTTTTCTCAATTGAGAAAGCCATTTCAGCAAATGCGTTCCCTGCTGCATCACCAAGTGCTTCAGCAGTAGCCGTAGCCATACCTTCTAACTTGTTGTAAGCGCCAGCCGGACTATCGTTTAGGATAGCAGGGTTAGTTCCTACTTGTGCTGGATCAGCAGTTTGACCGGCAGTTGAAGTTCCTGCAGCATTTCTTGCTGAGAATTCAGTATCAGCTTCATCAAATAAAGCCTCACCACCAGTTGCAGAAGTATATCTACTTCTCATTGCGAAGATAAGTCCAGTTGGACCAGTCATTGGCTGTACGCCTGCAATGTCATATGCGATTAGATTTGGCATTGCTCTTCTAACAAGTGAAATTAAAATTGGATCCCAATTTGATGTTCCACCAGTATTGTTAGTAGGTGCTGCTTCTGTCATAAAAGCGTTGTCTTCTTTTTGTGCTCTTTCTTGGTTTTCCAAGATAGTAGCTGTAACGGCACGTCTGTAAGAATCTCCGATTTTTGGTAAATCAGGATGCTCTAGGACTGGCTGCCATTTCTTTTCGTAAGTTTCAGATAAATACATTGTATTTCTCTCCTCTATATTATTAATTTGATATTTTAATATCTTTTGTTTTACTTATAGCGGCGCTATAAGCAGCCATGCTGTTTGTTAAATCCGCAGGTTCTACTGTAGATCCATCGCTTACCGCCACATCATGTAGGTCATCAGATTTCGCTTCTTGTTTACCAAAGTATGACTCTTTAATTGTCGTAACTTTAGTAGTGAAGTCTTCCTCGTTTGAATACTCAACTTCTTCTGCTAGTTTGTTAAACTTCTCTTTTTCAACATCTGTTAAGCCTTCTGATACAGATTTCGCTATATCAACACTTTTTAACTCACCAATTGTTTTATGTGAAGTAACATTCTTTTCGATTTCTTCGTTAAGTTTTTTCTCAAGGTCTTCGATTTTAGAAGCTTGATCTTCAAGCACATTATATTTATCATCTGGGACATCAATATAGTGATCTTCAAATAGTTTTTTCAAACCACCAATAAAGTCCTCAGCAATCTCGCCTTTGATACCTCGTTCAATAGCGATCTTGTTTTCTTGCATCCATTCCTCAACAACATAGTTAAGGTATGAGTCTACTTTTTCAACAACATCAGCTTTATGAGCTTCAGTATTTTCTTCTAATTTAGTTTCATACTCGCTTTGTAATTTTTGAGCTTCTTCTTTGACTTTTGCTTTAATCGCAGTTTCAAAAATTGTCGCAGCTTTCTGTTTAAATTCCTCAGATAAATCAGAGTCGCCAACAAGGGCATCTACGTCTGCTTTGATATCAAGTTCAAATTGTTCTTTTTTAACTTGATCTTTTTTCTCAGCTTCTGCGTCTGCCATTTCTGACTTCTCTTTATCTTCTAAGGATTTTTCGTCTGTATCTTTTCCTTCAAGTTTAGTGTTGTGCCCAGAAAGTTTTGGCATTGCATCAGCACTACCTTGACTTTTTTGTTGAGCATCACCTGAAACCTGAGATGTAGATTTTGAAGCATCTGGATTACTGTCAGTCGGTTTTACAACCGCTGGGCCTAAATCTTTCGCATCGTTTTTTAAATGCGTAGGTTCGGCCTTTACAGCGTTTTTCTTCGGAGCATCAGCTTGTGGGTTTGCCACTTCGCTAACTTCCTGTTCCATTGCCTCAATTTTCTTATCTGTTTCGGCCATTGAAATCTCCCTTATAAAAATAAACGTTTATTTTTGTTTGTTATAGGATATTTATAAGATTAAAGTTTTTGAAGAAAGTTTTTGAAGATATTAACCTTCTTTTCTTCAAGTTCTCTACGTCTTGTCTTATAAATCTCCATCTTCCAGGCGTCTATATCTTTTTCTTCCAAGACACCATTGTTCCATACCCACTCTTTACCTTCCATAATACCTTCTACGAAAGCGTCAGGAGCAGACGGGTCTGCTACAATATCAGCAGCGGTTGCGATGTAAAAATCATCTGATACAACGTTCATGCCGCCTCTTTGTACTAACGAACCCATACCACGAGAAGATACACCTAATTGTGCGCCCTCATCAATAAGACCTTTTACAATCTTACCATACGGTGTGTTCATTATTTTTGCTTCGCCAATAAAATTATTACCATCTGGATAGAGTTTCGTAATCATATGCGATACTCTTTCTAGGTTAATCGTTGGTCCATCAGGGTGTCCTAACTCGCCAAACGCTCTTTTCTTATTGACAAAATCTTGGTTATATCTTTTTACTTCTTTCATTAATACATCTTTAGGATATATTCTTCCATTTCTATTCTTTAATTCACTCTGTAAAAAGATTCCTTTAATCTTGTAGTCTTTTTTGCCGTTAGTTTCTTCGATAAGATACTCGGCGTTGTTTATTTCTTCGGAAATTAGTTTCATAAATTTTTCTCTCTTTGTAGTATATATTTATACTTTTTTTTATCTAAACTCGACAATAATCGTGTAATTATCGCCTCTTGCGAAATTCTTTGTTGATACTAAAACATCACCTGTAGGTGTTCCAGCATTGTTTGGTATGTTGTTCCCATCTGTTCTAAAGTCCATAAAACCGTTACCAGATAAGAATAATGCAGTTGCATTGATTGTTCCGTCCCAAATAATCTCTACTCCTGACTTGCTATCTGATGAATTGATAGAGTAATATACTCTTGCAATTGTTCTATTTCCATCTTCTGACATAAAAGTTAATTCAGAAGCATCGACTTTTTTTACTAAAGTCTCACCATTTCCATCAGAGAAATTTGTAAGTTTCGCTACATATTTAACACCTGAAGTGTCTGATATTGTTTGTGTTGTTACTGTGTCAGCCATTAGTTTGTATATCCTGATTCTTTTTGTGCCTCTATTACTACATTATAACTTGTAACATTAGAGTCGCTTGTTAGTAAAATATCACCTATTACATCTTTAATTCTATCTTCAGTAGGTTTAAGTCCGTAGTTTCCACGACCTTCTAACTCTACTTTCTTTTCTTTATCGTTCTTAAAAAATACTGTACACTTACCAGTGCCTAATATTTCATAATGTATATCAGCGATTGCAACCTTTGGTTCGCTTGAAGCATTGTTAGACGCTACAACATCTACTAAAGTCTGATCAGTTTCATTTCCCATACCATTTGCTTTAACTATAATGTTAAAACTATTATCAGTTAGTTTAGTAGTCGCAATCATAAATTATATTTTACTATCATAGTAAGTTTTTGATAACTCACCAACTTCTTTTTTTGTATTGGTTTCTCTACATCTAATATAAGTCTCTGTTGTCTGATTAGTTCCTGGTTTAGTATAAGTTCTTATACCATCAGTGATAACTGAGTTAGCACCACGAGCAGAAGTCTTATATGTACTACGCCCTGGAGCAGTATTTCCATATTGATATTTTTCATTTGAGCCTTTAATCTTTACCCACGCCATGTTATTCTCCAAATTTTTCAATTACTTCTTCGTCAAAGTAATCTTCTAGTTGTTTTACTTCTATCTTATGTGTAGCAGCAACTTCTTTAATTGCGCTCTCAAATCTTTCTACAATATTGCCTTTAGCTTCTTCATAGAAACTAAAGACATCTTTTACTGCGTCTTTCATAATAGGCGAAAGACTATTGTAAGTTTTTGAATCTACTAAAAGATTCTCTTTAACTATCTGGCTGACCTGCATCGACATCAACTCCTACCATGGTATTTGCTGTACCATCTTGTGTTAAGTCAAGTTCTGCTTGACCATCTTTAACGTCATTCATAGTTTGCACTTGTCCATCTCTTGTAAAAGTTCCTATATCAGCTACTTCTGGTTTAGGGTCACTATGTGCTTCTGCTTCAGGTATTGGAGTATTTTCGTTATTAAACATATTACTCGCCATATCTTTTCTGTGATTATCTAACGTTGATCCAACTTTAACTCTTAAAGCATCTTTAAATGCTTCACCAGCACCAGCGTTGTCGCCTGCCGCAAGTTTATCAACGAAACTTTTTACTTCTTCACTCATTGTTATTTCTCCTCATTTTGTATTTGAGCCATGGGATTTTGAATAATACCATCATCAATTTCTTTTTTGATTTGTTTATCCATTTCTTCCATCTCTCTATTGCTTTGTTTTAGAACATTTTTTCTTATGTATTGTACAGAATAAAACTTACCAACGTAATCTCTCATCTCATTTGCCAACGCTAGTCTTTCTCTTGCAAGTTCAGCGTTTTTAAGTTCAGCAAAGTGTCCATCTTGTATGAAGTCATACTGTATACAATCTTTGACTACGTGCCAGTCTTGTTCACTAATAATACCTTTTAACACTAACTGTGTTCTCATAATATCATTAAACAATTCTGTAAATTTCTTTCTTAACCTTTGAACAAATTTAGTAAATTTTAATTCATCTCTAGTAATTTCTGAGGCTCGCCCCATGTTAAATCCTTGAGAAGCTTCTAATCTACCAACAGGAACATTTAGAGAACGATATAGTTTCGCTCTAAAATATTCAACATCAGTCATCTCACCTAGATTTTGACCTCCAGGTAAAGTTGTTATGTCAGTGCCTCTTCCACCTTCTCTACTTGGTAACCAAAAGTCTTCAAGCATTGACATGTAATTTCGATCATCTCTGATCTCACCTGTGTTGGCGTCATATACTAATTTATTTCTGTATCTCGCCATTACGTCTCTTAAATATTGTTCGGCTTTTACTTTAGGTAAATTACCAACGTCTATTTTAAAGATACGTCTTTCAGGTGCTCTTGCTATTCTATAAATGACCACTGCGTCTTCAATCATACGCAATTGGTTTGTAGGTTTAATCGCTTTGTGTAAGTATGATAAGACCATGTTCTTGTTCTGATCTATTTGACCTGACGCACAAAATGCGACTGTATCAGGCGCTATCTTAATACCACCAGTACCGGTAGTTCCTGATATACCTCTATCATTGTATAAAAAGTATTCAATATATTCATCAATAACAGCCATACTATTCATAGCAGATGGACTAGGAACATCAGGTCTTTTCTTTCTGACTTCTCTAATCTTTTTAATTTTTCTAGGATCAATATATTTTAATTCAACGATACCTGCTTTAGGGTTATCTCTATCAATAATTTTTTGATAATATACACGACCATCAACGTACCATCTTCTAAAGATGTCGTGGCCTTTTGTATTGAAGTTCATTAATCTTAAAACTTCTTGGAATTCGTCTTCTATTTTTCTTTGGATTTCTCTTCCGTAAGGTAGTTCATTAAAGATAACTCTCACGGCGTCTTTCAATTCATTCGCAACAATTGCTTCATTAACGATATCTTCAATCGCCATATCACACTCTGGGTGTTGTGCGATCTCTCTATATCTACGAATTAAGTCCTGCTCTGTTTTCGCAGTCCCTTCCATGTCCAAATAAGAACCAAAGTGACCTCCTGCTGCTACGGTTTGTGTTCCGTCATCAGCTTGTGAAGTTGTAAAACTTTGTTTTGGGTCTGCTTTCTTTGTTAGCTTTGTAATACTAAAGCCGAATAGTTCCGCCATAATTTATATTTCCTTTGTTAATAACACTTATACTTATACAAGTTGTTAAAAGGGGGATTTTACTCCCCCTCTTATTAATGTTAAGTAGTAGTATTTGATTCAAAGTATTGATATGAAAAAGTCACATCAAATGTTTCAATCGCATCAGTAGTTTCGTAGTCTAATGGAATCCCACCAACTGAAGTAGGGAAAGCCCCTCTCAGTGTATAAGATTTTATAGTATTACCGTTTCTATCTAAATGATCTAGGAACGCATCAACCTGATAGTCAACTGGGTTAGTTAAACCTTCGTTGTCAGTCATGTTATTGATACCGTTCTGCCATCTTTCAAAAGCATTCTTTACTTTGAAATTTGTATCATTGTAAACAGTTACAGTCCACGCATCTATTGTTCTATCTCCAGCAATCTTTATATCTCTACCTCTGAACTTTACGTCTATTGACCCAACGGTCATAGCTGGTAAAGCTGTAGATTTACATAAGAAAGCCATATCTTCTATTTCGCCACCAACACTTGCATAGCCAGGAAAAGGTAAAGTTACCTTAAACTGATTGGCTCTAGCGCCACCGCCTGCAAGTTTAGCTTTGAAGTCATTAATGTTTGCCATTTTTTATTTCTCCTCTACTAACCTGCTACTTCGTCAAACGAAACGCCGGTTCTTGTTGCGACAAAAGATAATGTGATAAAGTTGATACTTCTAGCTGGTTTAATAAATATCTCAGCTATAAATTCATTTCTATCAATTACTTCGCCTGTGTTGTTAGTTTCATCACATACTACTTGGAAGTCTGTGATACCTCTTCTGCCTTGTACTTCTCTTAGGAAAGGCTCAACGATATTTCTAAAGTTCGCTCTTGTGAATTCATCATTGAACTCAAACAATTGAAATTTAGAAGCAGTTGAAATTGCCTTCTCTAATACAATAAACAATCTTCTTACGTTTATTCTATCAAAAGCACTTGGAGTTGTTAGACCTGTCTTATCGCCAAACAAGATTGTACCTTGACCTGGGAACGTAGCAACTGGGTTGATACGTGCTGGGTAAAGTTGATCTCTTTGAGCTTTAGTAGGGTTGAACGCTAATTTAACAGCGCCTCTAACAATACCTCTGTTGAATCCAGCTGGTGAAAACCAACTATCAGCAACAGTATCTGTTCTCGCAGAAAGACCTGCCATATCACCGTTTAATGGAACAAATCTGTATATGTCAGAATATCTGTCATATTGGTATTTGTATCCACTATCAAAAACAACATATGAAGACGATCTGATTGCATTGAAGAATCCGATTACGTTTGACATTTGTGTGTTTGAGTTAGTGATATTAACTACATCTGATCTTTGTGGTGAAGCAAATACAACAGCGTCTTTTCTAGTCTCTGCAATAGTGATTAGATTATCAACGTGTGTTGAACTTGAAGAAGGTCCAGCCATAATTAAACCAACATCAACTGTTTCAGCGTCTTGGAATTTCTCGTATGCTGTTTTTAGTTGTCCGTCAGTTACTGCTGATCCTACTGCTCCGCCTGTTAAAGACTCAAGTGTAGGGACATTTACTGCTGTGAAAGTTATTCCAGTAGCAGCTGATCCCCAATTAGTACCTGCAGTATTGTGGTCCATCCAATAAATCTGTGATGATTTATTAAATATTACATCTGCGTAATAATTGTTATCGCCTTGTGGAGTTTTTGCGTCACTTGCTTTTGACATATTAGAAAAAGCTTCTATAACTCTTCCTGGTTCGCCTGAAATTACGCCATCTTCATCAACGACTACTACATGGATCTCATCACCTGAACCGCCTCTATCGGCTGTCCAAGCTGTAGTTCCAGGAGCTCTATCTACTGAATCGTAATATCTCCATCTTCTTTTTATTTTACTATCATCTACTATCGCTCTCTTTAAGCCGCCAGCACCTCTAGGGTGTTGAACGAACTCTAAAGTTTCGCCTGAAGCAGCAATAGCTGTTACTCTGTAAAAGTCTCCGTCATCATAGTCGTCTGTACTTGCTGTTGTAGAAAACTGAATAATATCTCCAACATTAAATACGTCTGATTCGTCAGTTGTAACAATAGTATCTCCTACTGCCGCAGCTGCGGTATCAACTAATGAAGTTGAGATTGATTCGTAAGCTGTTGCAGATGGACAAGTTGATACTTGTAAACTGTTTCCATGTGCGCCAGCAGTTCTAGCAGCAAAAGATCCGACTGATCCTTGACCTGTAGAGTAGTTATTTTCGTAATCCTCAGTATTTTTTATTAAAACACCTGTTCCAGATGTTGAAGCATTTAATACTGAAGTATTTTGGGCTCGTACTACACGCAAAGCATTACTATATTGTAAGAAGTTAGCCGCTGTAAAAAAATGCTCAAAGTTTGTTGAGTCAGGTTTTCCAAACGTATCTACTAATTCTTGTTCACTAGAGATTGAAACAATCTCATCAATTGGACCTTTACTAAATTGTCCTGCAACTGCACCAATTGAAGTTGATACTGCTGGGATAATGTTAGTTAAGTCTCTTTCTTGTACGAGAACACCGGGTGATACTTGAAATGCCATAGGTTAATTCTCCTGTTTAAATTTAAATTTATCAAAATTCGTAAGTTTTCTTACGTCCATAGTCAAACATTTTATCATTGTAGATATTTATAATAGTCTTAATTTACGGTTATTGACCTTTTCTTACAACAGGATACCATCTAGTCCCATATTCATCTATGGAATCTTCATTTGTGATATCATCAATTCCATTATCTACAAATCCGAATGGGGCCATGTCTTGTTCTAATAGTTTCTGTTGTTCTTCATACATCTGGTTTCTGATGTTTGAGTCTGATAATTCTTTAAAGTAAGGTTGATTAGATAACCACCCAAATATAACTAGACACATAATCAAGTCATCATTACACCCCTCTTCTGCCTGCCATGAGTTACCTCTACGTGAAAAAGTGGACATTTCTTCGATTATGTTAAAGTCATTGACTAATATTTTGTCACCCTCCACAAGCGTCTTAAAATTCGCACAACCTACCTTCTTTATCTGTTTTGTCATTCTTACCCCTAGTGATGTACCTCTACCTGAGAACATCGCTCCAAGTATTTGACCCGCCCTACCCTTTTGAGTAGTCATCAATATATTAGGATATTCTAACTCATAATGCATCGCCTCTGATATAGATTGACCTAGGTCATTGACTTCAACTAATACATGTGCTTCATTATACGCCAGACAAGTTTGAGCAACTACGTTAGGAAATACGAATGGTTTAATTTCATTATTCTTATAAGTCGCAACTACTTCATATAATATTTTACCATCATCAGCTTTTGTTACGTCCATTATAATAAAGGCAGAATAATCTTTACCTGTACCTCTGGCTACATCAACACACGCAACATACAATCTATCTTTTTCAGGTCTCTTAAACATTCTCAAGCCACCTTTAGATTGTAATGCGTCTATGTAAACTATGTTCTTAATTTTTGCTGGTGAGATAAGAGTATCGACTGAACCTAAGAACTCACACTCAAACTCTTGTGAGAATTGTTCCTCACTAGTATTTCTAATTGTCTTTTCTTTCCACGCCTGATCTCTTCCTGGTACTTCTGACCAATGTACTTCAATAGGAATATAGTCATTGTTTTTATTAACAGCATCTGTCCATATCTTATAAAACTGATTCATACCATGAGGTGTAGATACTATAATTAATTTTGTTTTTGTACCTGAAGATATAGTAGGATAAACTGAACTAAAGAATTGCTCTGATATATTCGCTGGTACGAAAGCAAACTCATCAAGGAAGATTATATTATAAGAACCACCCCGAATTGCTGAAGATGAAGTAGCCGCAGCGACTATGGTTGATTTGTTTTCTAATTCAATATTACCTTTGTTCCAATTGATTACACCTTGTTGCATCCATTTAGGTAAGTTTTCATAAGCAAGTTGTAGTCTTCCTAATATATCTCTCGCAGTAGATGATTTGTTTGCTAGTATCGCTATGTTTGAGTTAGGATTAAACAAAGCATAATGTAATAGATAAGAAATTGTTGTTGTTGATTTACCAGACTGTCTAGGTAGTTTACAAATTGTAAATCTATTATTGTGGATTGTTCTTACTATCTCTTTTTGAAAGCCATACATCTTAAAAGGTACAAGACCCTCATCAAGTGATACGATACGAACATAGTTTTCCATAAAGTATAATGGGTCACCAGCACACTTTTGATATTCTACAATTTCTTGTTCTGAATACTCTACTGCTGTGTTAACCTTCTTAAGGTTTGGATTACCAAGATAAGCGTTTTCTGACATTTTAATCTTTCTTAGGTGTGACGTTTTCAAACTTATCGTTTTCTGATTTACGTTCTACGTTTGTTTCTACAGTCTTTTTATTCAACATCTTTTGTAACTCTGCTGTTGATCCTACGAACAATGCGTTTTTAATATTTGCGCTAGCAGTCTTAGGTAACTCTTTTAAGTCTTTAAGTTTTTTTTGTAAGTCTTGTAGTTTATCTACTGTTTGTCCTACTTGTCCTATCAATTGACCAGCGACTTCGTAAGCTCTTGGGTGTTGTCCTTCTCTCGCAATATCTAGTATGCCTTCTATTGCTTCTTGTCCTCTTTCAATTAGATTGTAATAGTTTTCTCTACTATACGTATAATCATTATCCACATCTGCTTTTTTCTTATCTTCAGTACGAGGGACAGGTGGTTTAACTTCTTGTCTAACAATTTCTTTTGTGGGTTCAGGAGTATTGATTCCTAAAATCTCATTTACCTTATCTTCTAGTTTTGTCATAATATAATATATATGTTATTCGTCCACTCCGGTCTTAGGATTAAAGTTCTTACCATCAGTGAATGATGTTATTGATGTAGTAAATCCAAAATCATCATCAGCGTTAGCAGATGTTGGATTAGGAATTACGATAATTCTTTCTTCTCTACTTGCCTCTGGCATATCTGTATGTAGATCAGCTTGTACTTTTTTGATAACTCCTGAGTTAGTCATAGGACCAAATAGATATGTTTTAGCAACAAAGCTTAATGTATATATAACTGCTCTACGAGTTGTATATTCACCATTATAACTGTCTTCATAATTAACACTATTTAATATAATTGGAACGTCTCTTTTAATATCTAACTCGGGTATAGCAACAACTGTAACAGTATAGTCTGGTTGAAAGAAAGGAAGTATTTGTTCTACTATTTGTAATCCACTTTCAGCAGTTGCTGTAAATATATTTAAATTATATGATATACTGTAAGGAACAGGTGTATAATTAAAGTTCATTACTTTACCATCTTTACCTGTCTTAACAGTTTTGTATTTTTGTATTCTTGTTAATTTACGAGAGGCGTCATAGTTGATACCTGATATCTCAAAACTCATTCTTGGTAATGTGATAGCAAATTCTCTCCTATCTAAATCTGGTTGTTGATCTAGTCTCGTTAAAAACTTTTCTTTTGGAGCATATGCTAATGGAACTGAAATAGATTGAACAGTTT
>Ga0209502_10003357_pt1 | contig 12650 bp, 10 predicted proteins | sample ArcticOcean_MG_C_10_FD_187442 | JGI IMG/M metagenome (GOLD analysis project Ga0209502, IMG submission 187442) | Marine microbial communities from western Arctic Ocean - ArcticOcean_MG_CB11_90 (SPAdes) (version 2) | ecosystem: Environmental > Aquatic > Marine > Oceanic | place: Arctic Ocean...
AAAATACATTTAAATATCAGGTGAGTCCTATATCGGTCGGTATTAGAATCTATAGATGTATCACTATAAAGTTTAATTGGAGGGTAAAAATGACTAAACTGGTACTATAATTAAGCTCAAACCTATCTAAGCTGAAAGTACAGAATTAATTTCATACAACGACATTTTTCGAAATCATTCGAACAGGGTAAATATAGTGGACAATCAGTGGTATGAAGCACTAAAAAGCGGTATTGAAAAACGACCTCTTCTCCAAACACTCGAAGTCAGTGAGGAGACTTTCTCACAAAACTATAAAGTTGATCTGGCTGCTAGTGACGCTTTATATGATCTGTCAATTTTAGCTGGCGTAACAACCAACGATCCTGTTCAGGCACAACTCGTCAAAATAGAAAAAAGTCCTAACCAATACTCGATCAAAATCTACACCATGGGCGCGTCCATAAATCTCTCAGATTCAATGCCAATCTTTGAGTCTATGGGCTTAAGCGTATTAATTAGCCGACCTTATAAAATAACTCTCGGTAGTGAAATTTTCTGGATTCAACATTTTACACTGGGTGAAGGTGAAAATTTATGTGATGTCGATCTCGATAAAATACCCCGTTACTTCACTGAATTATTTGGGAATATTTGGCATCAGAAGAGCGAAAATGATGCCTTTAACGAACTCTTGTTCAGTGCTTGTATAAAGGCAAGCAACATTCAAATTTTAAGGGCCTATACAGCCTATCTGCAACAAATACGATTTCCGCACAGTAGCTCCTATATCACTGAAACATTAAACACTTACCCAGAGATTACCCTGCTTTTAGTTGAGTGTTTTCTAAATAAATTTGATCCTCAAAAAACTGAAATGAACGCCTATTCAGATGTACTTCAAACGATTAAAGAAAAGCTTCATAAAATAGAATCACTCGATCATGATTTAATATACAAACGTATGCTCAACTTAATCGAGTCCAGTGTGCGGACCAATTACTTTCAGCCCTCAGAGTTTAACGATAACCAAATCAGCTTTAAACTCGACTCAAATTTAATTTTAGGTCTACCTAAGCCAAACCCACGCTTTGAAATATTTGTTTACTCTTCGCGATTTGAAGGCATTCATTTACGCGGTGGTTTAGTCGCTAGAGGCGGCATTCGATGGTCCGATCGCAAAGAAGATTACCGAACTGAAGTATTAGGTCTCATGAAAGCGCAAATGGTTAAAAATGCAGTTATTGTTCCAGCGGGTTCTAAGGGTGGTTTTATTACTAAACAAATAGCCAAACTTGATTCTGCTGACATTTATTCAGAGGTAAAAGCTTGCTATTCACTTTATATTAATGCTCTGTTAGCTTTAACTGACAATCTTCAAAATCACGAAATTGAACGTCCTATTAATACTATTGTATATGACGCAGACGATCCCTACCTAGTTGTCGCTGCTGATAAAGGTACCGCGGCATTTTCTGACGTTGCCAATGGCATCGCAGCGGAACACAACTTTTGGCTTGACGATGCTTTTGCTTCTGGGGGCTCACAAGGCTATGACCACAAAAAAATGGGTATTACGGCACGTGGCGCTTGGGAGTCAGTAAAACGCCACTTTCGTGGTATCGGTAAAGACATTCAAACCGAAGACTTTACTGTAGTTGGTATTGGTGACATGTCTGGTGACGTATTTGGTAATGGTATGTTGCTATCACCCTGCATTAATTTAGTCGCCGCTTTTAATCACATAAACATATTTATTGATCCCAACCCAGACACTAAAAGTAGCTTTACCGAACGTCAGCGTCTGTTTGAATTGCCCCGTTCTAGCTGGTCTGATTACAACAAAAATCTCATCAGTCAAGGCGGGGGCGTTTTTCCACGCAAAGCTAAATCAATAGATTTATCTCCAGAAATACAGCGTCTAATTGGCGTTGATCAATCAAGTATTACTCCCAATGAATTGATCGTCTTGCTTTTAAAATCAAAGGTTGATTTGATCTGGAACGGTGGTATTGGAACTTATATTAAAGCATCGGGTGAAACAGATGCTGACGTATCCGATAAAAACAATGATGCCATTCGTATTGATGGTAACCAAGTAAAAGCCAAATCAATCGGAGAAGGTGGCAACCTTGGCCTCACTCAGAGAGGTCGAATCGAGTATGCACAATCAGGAGGCTTAATTTATACTGATTCAATCGATAACTCAGCAGGTGTTGACTGTTCTGACAATGAAGTCAACATCAAAATTTTGCTGTCAGGATTAATTAAAACAGATCGTTTGAACCAACAAGATCGAAATGATCTTTTGGTCGAAATGACAGATGAGGTGGCAGAACACTGCCTGTTTAATAATTATCGACAGACTCAGATCATTGATAATATAGAACAAGACGCCGCTTTGAAAATGCACCGTCATGCTAGGTTTATGCGCCATCTTGAACGTGAGGGTGTCATTAGTCGCCGGCTAGAAAACCTGCCAAATGACGAACAAGTGGTTGAACGGATAGCACAAAATAAAGGATTAACTCGACCAGAGCTATCAATATTGCTGTCTTACAGTAAGTTGACCTATAAAAAAGTACTACTAGACTCTTCCTCACTATCTGAAGATTGTTACAACCCCTTATTACTTGATTACTTTCCTATCCAGCTTCAAGAAAAATATACACCAGAAATATTACAACACCCATTACGTAAAGAAATCATAGCGACCTTGCTGAGTAACATGATTACCAACTATATTGGAATTGGGTTTGGCTTTCGTATTCGTGAAGAAACCGGTGCTAGCATAGAAAATATAGCCAAAGCTTATGTTGTCTGTGTCGAGATATTTGGTTTAAATGATACTTGGCGGTCACTAGAGCAACTTGATAACGTTGTATCTGAACACGATAGGCATGAGTGCTTCCGATCAGTCACTGGACTACTAGAGCGCTCTATCAGTTGGCTATTAAGAAATAAAAGTTCAAACTTTGACGTGAGTCAGTTAATTGAAAGGTACAAAACTGACATCAACCTTTTACATAAGGTGATTTCCAACACGATGATTGGGCAATCTAGGAAAAACTATATCGCTTCGTGTGAACGCTTTATCGAATACAAGCTTCCAGCTGACATTGCTGAAGAACTTGCTGATAAAACTACCTTAGCGTCTGCTTTTGATATAATTGAAATCAAAAGTAAATTAGGCACTGATATTGAGTCCACTGCCAAACTGTTTTACGCCGTATCTGACCGTTTACAGTTGCACTGGATTCGCAGCTCTACCTCAAAATCTATCGTGCTAAATCACTGGAATAATCTGGCGGTTGTTAACATGCGAAACGAATTACATGCAAACCAGCATAAACTGACAGAAATGATATTACAGTCAGTCACTGATAAAAGTCATATTTCTGAGGCACTGGTGCAGTGGGAAGATCAACATACTGAAGCGCTCGAACGATATGACAATATGATCAATGAACTGAGTGCAATGAGAAATCTGGACTTTCCGGCTATTAGTGTTGCGGTGTCAGAAGTGAGAAGATTAGCGTCAATAACCTCTCAAGCCCATTTAAGTTAAATTACCTTTGCTGGCAAAAGACAATATCAAACTTGAAATCGATTTTACTTTGATTTCAAGTTGAACTTCAAATAACACTTCAATCTTTTATCTTGGGATTAAATACGATTAAATCGATATTTTTGAGTCACTCCGACTATTTTTTCTAATTTTATCATATTGATTTAAAGATAATTTAGACATCTGCCATTGATACACTGGGATCCTAGTTGAACTGAAAAAACTTTATAACTCAGACAATTTAAAACCAAACTGCACTGCTTTAAATACGCTAAATTCGTATCTTAACGTGTGCTCCGTTATCAATAACCTGAGGAGTATAGGTGAATTTATTGTACTTCAACCAATCAGCTGATATATAGACAGTCTGAACGATTCATAAATAATCGACTTCAGATTGAAATCTAATTATTTAATCAACTAACGTGAACCACAAAATAACGCATACAACTAAACTTAAGGAGCAATCATGAGCGCCTGGATAAAAATGATATCGGATGAGGAAGCAGACGAAGAGTTGCTCGATGCTCTCAGCCTTTCTCGCACACCCCATGGAACCGTCGATAATGTGATGCGCGTTCACTCCCTAAGACCAAACACGCTGCGGGGTCACGTAATTTTATACCGCGCTGCATTACATGACGACAGTAATACCCTACCCATGTGGCTTCAGGAAACCATAAGTTCTTATGTTTCGATTTTAAATCACTGTCCTTATTCACTGGCCAATCACTGGGCAAATGCACGACATTTAATTGGTGATAATCTTCGCGCAGATGAAATTAGATCCGCACTGGAAAACCGGTCACCCAGTGACGTTTTTGAAGCTGCCGAGTTAGCACTGATGCAATATACTGAGGTTTTGACGTTACGACCTAGCCAAGTCACCGAATTAGATGTTATTAAACTGCGTGAAAATGGTCTCAATGATGGTGAAATACTCGAAGCTAACCAGATTATTTGTTATTTCAATTACGTTAACCGGAGTTTAAATGGACTTGGTGTTACAACCGATAATGACGTTGTTGGTTACTACGCAAACCAAGCCGATGATGCATGAAAACGCTTCGAATCCGAGATGACTTTGGACTTAAAATCAGTGATATTGATCTCTGTGAGCCACTCTCTGACTTTCAATTTAAGCAAATACTAGACTATTTTTATAAATACTCATTACTAGTATTTCCCAATCAGTCATTAACACCCCGGGCACAAGCAGCATTTTGCCATCGCTTAGGGCAGCCGAAAATTGAAACACGCAAACAGTTTAATTTTCAAGAATGTCCTGAAGTGTCCACCATTGGTAACATCATCGGTAAAAATGATAAACAATTGTCTTTTTTCGCCCGTGGTGGCTTTGGTTGGCACACGGATGGGACAGCGGCCTGCCACGTTAATGCAGCAACGCTCTTATATGCCGTAGAAGTGCCACGAAACGGTGGTGATACTTTGTTTTTAAGTACAGCCTCAACTTATGACCGAGCGCCAAATGAATTAAAAAAACAGCTCGAATCCGTCAGTGTTTTATCCAGCTTTCACGCCCACAATGATCCATTGCTTGAATCGGATCCTGACTCTTTTATAGCACTTAGTCAACAGGAGCGGGATGCTTTGCCCCCTGTTTGGCATAAAGTCATTCAGACTCACCCAGTGACCAAGCGCTCAGTATTTTATCTCAATCTAGATCCCTTGCAGTTTAAGGGTATTGATGATCAAACTGGGCGTGAATTGTTAAAACAAGTCGTAGAGATAGCATCACAACCCGAACATGTCTACCAACATCAGTGGACACCCGGTGAGCTCATTATTTGGGATAACCACAGTCTGCTCCACAGTGGCACACCAACGCTAATGTATGAGTCTGATCAACGCCTCATGCATCGCTCTTTTGTCTATACCCTACCGACCGAAAGGCCACTCAAAAATTATGACGAGGTCAGTCAGATTTTTATGCCGACAAGTGACTCCATAAAGCTTTCTGATTTTGATGTTAGTTGATGGACTAAAAGTAACCCTTTTAAATTTTTGGATTCAACGCCCCATTCATCCATCAATACAGGCAATGAAGTTAAATATCGGTGGGCCAGTTCTCACTTTAACATCCACTGTGAAGGGCGGCAGACTCGTGCACTTCATCAATATTGAAGCAATTTTTGGATCTTTTTTAAGGACCTGCTGAATCGCTAATACCACATTTACACGAAGATCATCAGTCTCATAACTAGTGTCCTTGCCCCCCATACACATCGAATAAAAAGCTTTAGACTCGTCTAAACCAACTAAGGTTACTCGATGATTAACCTCTCCACCAACAGCTGAAAAAAAATCACTCGTTAGCAGTTTTTTAGATGCTGTAACAACTACGACCGATTGGTCTAGTTTCAGCATTGGCAGAATGATGGGAATCATAATAAGGGGTAAAGTGAAACACATGAATATTAAGTTCTGCACCAATCACTGGTTGAATGAACGAAAAAAACCACAACACATAGCGATTGAATGTACGCCACCAGCTTCCAGTCGCTTTGTTTTGATAATACAATTTTGCACGACCTCGGTATAACTTCGATTATAATTAGTTAAAGTGGTATATGGATTACTATTAACGCCCGAGATGTCTCAAATCAGAATTGGGAACGCATAAGTTATAGGATTAACTCAGTCACCAGGAGGAATCGGGTAACGTTTCCCTTCAAATTTCATAATGTCAACACTACAACCTTGATAAACCTTACCACCGGTTAAAATCGTAAGAATAACCTTACTAGTTTTTGCCGTTAGACCATTTTTTCTAAAACCTTTATTAGGTAAAAGAGGCCCAAGGACTATTGATGGGATGCTCAATATAATTTTTGCTCTTTATATAATTTGCTATTTTAGGCGTTTTTTCAAATGACCTAATGAAAGAGGAAAGTGCTGGTCGATTGGCGTCCTGTATAGAGCCCGGTACCATTAACGTCATTTGCCAGAATAGTTCGTAAAGTACAAAGTCCACCAAGGATAAGCGGTCTCCAACAAAGAAGTCTCTGTTCTTAAGATTAATTAAATAACTTTCAAATCGATCCAGGTAATAAGGCAGGATGTCGGATGAAAACTGTTTGAATGCGAATGCGTAACCATGGCCTAATGTATAAGCCGTTTCAATTATTTTATTGCGAAAGTCGTAGGCCTCATCTTGCAACATGTCAATTTCTATACGATCAATGTCTGAATCACCATAAAAGTCAAACCGACGGGCTAAATATCGAAGAATGGTATTACTTTGAGAAATACTAATTGCATTAGCCTCACTACTATCGATTAAATAAGGCAAATTGGGAAAAGGCATTTCTAACTTGAACTTCACACGGTTCCAATCGTCGTCTTCCATGCTTTCATCTAATATCGTTCCATCTTGCAAAACACCAAACCTAACTTCAGAAAAAGATATGTCACTAGCAATCAGTAGAAATCGAATGGGTTGTGCCAACCCTCGTATCCCCCAGTAACCCAGTGTAATATCTGCTTTATGTTGAATTAGTTTTTGAACCATAATATTTTATCCTACAATTTAGAAGCAAGTTTGTATAAAACATAAGAAGCACAAATTGATCGAAACCAACATATAGCTTTAAGAAGTGTGTGTCGACACATTAACAATTCGCCTACCAAATCAATTTTAACAATTGTTTCAGCTAAATTTGCACAGATTAGTTTACCTAGGTGTTAATGAACTTTGTTCATATCTAGATTATGTATACTAGTTTTAACAATTTTTAAAAACAAACTCCGATGAACGATATCGTCGATAAATTCAGGTTTGCTATCGAACCGTCAGACTGCCAGCGAACACCAAAATCATTCGAACTAGGTGACGTATCCCAGAAATATTTGCCTAGCGGCGTAGTCCATGACTCTCGTGACATCAAAATCTATGATTTGTATTCCTGTCATGCTATGAGATCCAGAAAATGTAATTTCGACAGAAATGAATACATTGACTATTTTAGCGGCCGTGATGCGTTGATGTTGAGTCATAATAATCTTCAGGTAATTAATGCAATGAAAACGCAGCTGATGCATGGCACTCAATTTACTAACAATCACAAACTAAAAGTTATCTGGGCGTAGGAAATTTGTGAAGTGATACCAAGTGCAGAAAAAATTCGATTTCATTCATCTGGAACCGAAGCAACGCAAATAGGCAGCAATGCCTCTCGCTTATTGAATCGTGAAAAAAGCATATATTCCGATACATTTAAGACCTATCTGGTATCAGCGACAACTGGCATTGAACCGTGAAAAAAAATCATTCAACATAGCTCTGCCTTTGAGCAGGTTAATGATATGGCAATCAGAAACAGGCTGGGTTTAAACCATGTAATTAAGCCTAAAGGTTTGGACTGGTTGGTTTATGAAGAGACATCTGCTTTCACTTGTACAGGGGTAACGAATTATTCATCCAAGATTGAGCTAAGTTCTATCCAAAACAGATCGGCCGGCAGAGTCTTAATAAACAACTACCAGACACAACTCGTTTTTTAAAACTTGCGATGAATACTAACCGCGTTGAAATGTCCGGATGGTCAGAAAGATTCATATCAGCAACATACACGGAGGAAGATATTGATGAAAGTATTGAGGTTTTTACAAAAAGTATTGAATTATTAAAGCCTATTTTAGAATTTCAGTTGACTCAGTATCGCTGCAGAAAAACATCGCATTAATTGTCCAAGCGTATCCAAATACTAGTATGTGCCACACTGAAGTGATATTTTCGTTCATGTTCACGGATTAAAAACGGTAGATCAAGGGTCCCTTTCAAACTGAACTTATTTTCAAGCACTGATGTGATGCTGTCATGTGACGTCACTTCTTTTCCATCACTTTTAAATCCGCCTAAGCGTTCTTCAGGAGCAGTAAACTCATCCCACCAAGTAAAGGGTGAACAAATCACAAGCTGAGCTCCAGGATTAGCAATATCTGCTAGATTTTCAAGTGCGCGACGTGGATATGGTAATCGGTCCAAAACATTGGCAAATATGATAGCATCAAAACGGCCAATAGACTCAGGCAAGGCTTCAGCATCACCTTGCAAGAAGCTCACCCGTTTAGGATTAACGCCGTTTGGGATTTGATTAATAACAGCATCACCCAACTTACCTTCCCGCTTCAGTATTAAGGGTATTTGTTGGGTTTGAAGTACCTCGTTGGCAGCGTCGATAAAGGCATGGGAAAAATCGATACCCACTACTTCCGAGCAGAATCTAGATAATTCTAAGCTGGTTCTACCCACCGAACATCCGAGATCAAGCGACTTGGAATGATGGGGTAATTTCGATGGATCGATGCATTCGGCCAAGCGCGCGTGAAAACCAAAAGCTTGATGCGGTGCAATTTCCCAAGGTAGGGTCTGCAACTGATTGGCATAGTGAAAAACTAGATATTCGTTGACCTGTTCTTCAGTTTCATAATATTCCGGCATGATTATTTCTCCATAGATTTTAAATTATGTACTCATAAACACTAATTGAAACTCAACGGGATGTTTTTTAACATATAACATAAATTTATATTGAATTACCTTTTAAAGCTATGTCATTATACATTAATGCAATCATACTCTATTTTTTCCTTGGCGCGAAACGCACTCAGTGGACATCAAAATTGGTCCAAAGCGTGGCGCAGCCCTCCCCTTAAAAAACGTTATGATGTGATCATAATTGGGGCTGGTGGACATGGCCTAGCGACCGCTTATTATTTAGCAAAAAATCATGGTATTACTAATGTGGCGGTACTGGAAAAAGGTTGGCTTGGGGGTGGTAATATAGCGCGCAACACGGTAACAATTCGTTCAAATTATATGCGTGATGAAAGCATTCCGTTTTACGTTAAGTCGGTCAAACTTTATGAAGGGCTCACAAAAGAACTCAACTACAATTTAATGTATTCGAAGCGTAGCATGATCGACGTGGTTCAAACTTACCCCAAGCTACGTGAAATTAAGCGTCGTATGTTTAACGGTGATCTTCATGGATCGGCTTATGAACGCATAGAGGTCGATGAATTACGCCGCCGCATTCCGCCCCTAACCGGTGGTGGGCCAGAATCACGTTTACCAATTCTAGCAGGTATGGTGCATCCTTCTGCGGCAGTCTGTCGACATGATGCAGTGGCTTGGAGTTATGCGCGGGCGGCAGATGACCGTGGTGTAGAAATTCACCAGAATACAGAAGTCCTTCAGCTTTTACGTGATTCGACCGATGGCAGTATTAACGGCGTTGAAACCAATCGAGGTACAGTGTACGCCGACAAGGTTGCCGTTGTGGTGTCTGGCCATACTACGTCAATTACTGACACTATTGGTTTAAAGTTACCTCTCAAATCCTTCAACCTGAGCGCTTTTGTCTCAGAGCCAGTGAAGCCGATCATCGATGTCATCGTTAACTGCCCAGACATTGGCGTTTATCTCAACCAATCAGACAAGGGTGAACTGGTAATCGGCGGCGCACCCGATGCGGGTCAATCCTTTCGGCGCGACATTAAACAACAGGTATTTGAAGATGCTGTTTGTTCAATGCTGGAATTATTCCCCTCTTTCAAACGGCTCAAGCTGATGCGCCAATGGGGCGGCACACTCGATATTGCCCATGATGCGACCCCTATCGTAAGCCAAACAGATGTACAGGGGCTCTATGTTTCTGCAGGCTGGTGGGGTGGATTCAAGGCTGTGCCAGCGGGTGGCTATACGCTGGCACATTTAATTGCGAAAAATGAACAGCATGAACTGACGGCGCCCTTTTCACTGAATCGTTTCAAACGGCTCGATTTCATACTCGAAGCCGGCACGACGACAGCAACCTGATGTTACAAATATCTTGTCCATTTTGTGGCCCACGTAACGAAGTCGAATTCGTCTACGGTGGACCATTAAAAAATCGTCGCCCTGACGATATTTCTCAAATTGATGACACGACTTGGATCGACTATCTGACCGTGCCAAAAAACCCACTTGGACCGGTGCAAGAACGCTGGTGGCATGTTCGCGGCTGCGGTTGCTGGCTTACTATTACACGTGATACTCGCAGTCACGACATTATCGAAAGCGAGATCGAGTCATGAGCAAAGACTTGTTTCGTCAGACGAAAGGCGGTTTGATCGATCGCAATCAGACTATTACATTTCAATTTAACGACACCACTTATCAAGGCTACTCGGGTGATAGTCTTGCTTCAGCGCTAATGGCTAACGGTATTTATTTAACCGCTCGCAGTTTTAAATATCATCGTCCACGCGGTATTGTTGGCTCTGGTTATGAAGAACCCTCATCACTGGTTGAACTAGTTGGTGATGAAGAGTCGGGCAACCAACCAATTACGCGGGTACAAATTCGTCCTGGCCTTAATGCCCGCTCTGTCAACTGTTGGCCCTCACCCAACTTTGATTTGATGGCAATAAATCAGTACATCAGCAAACTAATCCCGGCTGCATTTTATTACAAAACCTTTAAATGGCCGAACTGGCACTTTTTTGAACCATCAATTCGCCGTGCTGCAGGGCTCGCATCTGCACCCAATAAAACTCATCATCAAGGACATTATGAAACGCGCAATGCTCATTGTGACCTTTTAATTGTTGGTGCTGGACCCGCAGGTTTAATTGCGGCACTTCAGGCGGCTCGTAGCGGTGCTCGCGTGATACTCGCTGACGATGGATTAGAATCCGGAGGCAGCTTACTATCACAGCATCTTAAAATAGGCGGAAAAGAAGCCATCGACTGGGTTCGAGAAACAACAGCCTCACTGGATGCAATGGACAACGTCACACGTTTGACTGAAGCCACTGTCTGGGCGTATCGCGAGCATAATTTATTAGTTATTACCGAACGCTCGCCCGCCACCCCTAATGTTTTTCAACGTAGTTGGCGGGTTAGAGCAAAACAGGTGCTAATTGCGACCGGCGCCATAGAGCGCAATCTAGTCTTTGCCAACAATGATCGTCCCGGCGTCATGATGGCATCAGCCATTCAGTCCTACGTTAATCGCTATGCGGTAAAACCGGGCAAACGTGCCGTCCTCTTCGCAAATAACAGCAGCATTTATGCCGTAGCGCGCGATTTAAAGGCTTCTGGCGTCGAGCTAGTAGCGGTTATCGACAGCCGCAGTAGTGTTAATGACTTGCCCGAAGACCTTCAGGACATTCATGTATTCAGAAATTTTGTCGTCGAACAATGCCACGGTACAAAACATTTAAGTGCTATCACCATAAAGAATGCTGCAACAGGTGAAACAACCAAAATCGTTTGCGATCTGCTCGGTGTTTCTGGTGGATGGAACCCTACGGTGCATTTATTTTCGCAATCACGTGGCAAAGTTAAATACGATGCCAATCTTGCCACATTCATACCTGGCGAAGCGGTGCAGGCTTGCCAATGTATTGGTTCAGCCTCGGCTATTTTTACTTTGCAACAAGTAATGGAAGACGCTGTTCAAAAGACTTTGCAGGCGCTCGATTTGGACCCAGGCAATGCGATTCTTTTGCCACCGTTAGAACCTGAAGCAGAATACTCAATAGAAGCTTTGTGGCATGTTGATCTTAATGAGTCGCTTTGTTCAAAAAGCTTTATCGACATCCAAAATGATGTCACATTATCTGACGTGCATCTTGCCATGCGCGAGGGTTTTGATGCTGTCGAACACGTCAAACGTTATACGACTGCAGGCATGGGTATCGATCAGGGTAAAACGGGCAATCTCAATGTGATCGGTGCAATTGCACTCAAAAATGGCTGTGAACCGGATGAAGTCGGTACCACGACATTTCGATCGCCTTTCGTGCCAATCGAATTTGGTGCTTTGACAGGCATCCGAGAAGGCAGTGTTTACCTACCTTATCGGCATACATCGATTACACAATGGAATAAAGATCATGGTGCTAAAATGTATGAATCAGGGGCACGTTGGAGAAGGCCAGGTTATTACCCACGCTCAGACGAATTATTTCAAACAACAGTCAATCGCGAATCACGACTGGTGCGAGAAGGCTTAGCCGTTTATGACGGGGCACCACTCGGTAAATTTGAAATTAAAGGTCCAGACGCCTTAAAGTTGATCGACATGCTTTA
>Ga0209502_10003364_pt1 | contig 12628 bp, 6 predicted proteins | sample ArcticOcean_MG_C_10_FD_187442 | JGI IMG/M metagenome (GOLD analysis project Ga0209502, IMG submission 187442) | Marine microbial communities from western Arctic Ocean - ArcticOcean_MG_CB11_90 (SPAdes) (version 2) | ecosystem: Environmental > Aquatic > Marine > Oceanic | place: Arctic Ocean...
AGAGTTAGCTCCGACAGGGAGACTTGTAATAACACCTCCGTTTTCTAAAATGCTAGTATTAACAGATTCATCCTTTTCAAATTTTACAGTAGGGCTTTCCTCGTTTGTAAAATCAATTGACGCATTACCAAAAGATTCAATATAATTACTAATACCATCGTTGTCATTATCAATGTCTATGTTATCAATAATTCCATCTTGATCTGAATCTGTGGGACAAACACTAACAACAATTTTATTGGATAGAAAATTAAGGTTTGAACATTCAAGTACTCCCTCTAATTTATAAGCACCTGCAACGGTTGGTTTGAATGTTGTTTCGGTATTTCCGGTTGGGACAAAGGTTCCAAATTCATTTTCAATTAACCACCTAATACTATCGAAGTTTTCTATATTGTCAGCTGTCAAAAGAATATTAGATTCTCCATTTTGCTTAATACATGAACCCAATACTTCTAGTTCTACATCATAAACTATTTCAGGTGGAGTAGCAAATCCAGAATAAAAACCACCAGTTGTTGCTGCACCACTATAATTAAAATAAGCAACATACAATTCATCATTTCCAGTAACAGAAATATTTCCAGTTAATCCTTTTACTATATAGGTAACATACTTATCATTGCCAGTAACATCAAGAGGTCCCGCAACATCATTGTATGTCTCAATTCCATTTCCGTTGATTAAAATATTAGAGCCTTTGTTGGTTATAAAGGTAACAGCTCCTTCAAAAGCTTTGTTTCCAATTTTATCAATACTAGCTATGTTGTTCACATCCCCTTTAGACGAACAATTTAGGGGAGGAACAAAAAACATTCCTTGATTTGCAGCAGCAGCAAAAGCAGAGTCATAGACACTTCCTGTGCCTTGAAAGGCAAATAACTTATGTTCTAAATTTTGAGTTCTTACGTACATATTCCCACCTGCCATATTTGAACTGTAACTATCCCCCTCAATTAAAATATAATCTCCCGCTTTATCGATAGTTCCGTAAGATTGGCCATTAACTAATATTTCAGTATTATCTTGATCCGCAATAATTAATACATTCTCCCACCCATCATTTCCATTTCCTCTGATAAATATATATTCTGATCCTACTAAATCAGAACCAACTATTTGATCCAGGCCATAATCTTGGCCTCCTGTTTGTGTTTCAAAACTTCCACTAGCAGAACCTGTATTCACAACCACAGGTTTATTGGAACTAACAAGTGTTCCAATAAGTTCATTTCCAGCTCCACCCTGACTAGCTAAGATGTAACTTTCACCTTTATTAAGAGTTACAACAAGAGGAGCCTCGGGAGTTTTTAAACCTCCAAGTGTTTCAATGTTTTTAGTGAATTCAAAGGAAATTTGAGTAAGGTCTTCACTTGCCATTATTGAAATAAAACCGATATGTGAAGTGTTTTGATGCTGAAACATTCCTGCACGGAACCTAGTTCCTAATCCAGACTTACCTTTACTTACTAAAGCACCAGCTTGGTATTGCTGACCGTCAGAATTTGCTCTAACAGAAACGTATACTTCGGATTCGGATTCCACTATAAACCCCTTGTTTAAAGTCTGTTCTGTTTCTGAGGATTCAACAAAAAGATTACTCCACCATCCGTTATTATTACCTGGGTCTTGAGCTAGTTCAATTGCAACTGGATTTGAGTTGTCTACCGTTCCACTATTGTATACAGTTCCAGAATCTGCAGTCGCCCCCAGTGCTCCTCCTATCTTTACTTCAAATTTTACAGGATTTACACTTGGGGTGGAAATATATAGCCACTGGTCACCTGGGTCATCACTAGCGGTTAAGGGTGGGATGTAATGAATCTTGCTGAGCTGAGCTTGCATTTCAGTGGCAAGCAATAAAAAAAACAATAATATGAATGATTTTTTCAACTTATGAATTAATTCTTTGCAAACTTAAGTGATATATCAATAATAAAAAACCAATTGATTTATATAGCTTAAATCATATAATATTTCAATTTTTTTGTGTTAATGAATATGCTTTTTATAAATTTATATTTTAACAAAATTTACAGCTTCCTTATAGCAGATGAAAAACAATAAAATTAGAAGAGAATCATTAGTTTATCATGCTAAACCAAATCCAGGTAAGATTGAAGTAGTACCTACAACGAAATATAATAGTCAAAGGGATTTATCATTAGCCTATTCTCCAGGGGTTGCTTTTCCTTGCTTAGAGATTGAAAAAGATATAAATAATGTATATAAATACACATCAAAAGGGAATTTAGTTGCGGTAATAACTAATGGAACAGCTGTTTTAGGTTTAGGAGACATAGGACCTGAAGCCTCAAAACCAGTAATGGAAGGAAAAGCTTTGCTTTTTAAAATTTTTGCAGGAATTGATGTTTTTGATATTGAGATTGACGCTAAAGATCCTGAAAAATTTATCGAAACAGTTAAAATGATTTCACCAACATTTGGTGGAATAAATTTAGAAGATATCAAAGCGCCAGAAGCTTTTGAAATTGAAAAAAGACTTTCTGAGGAATTAGATATTCCTGTGATGCACGATGACCAACATGGAACAGCAATAATTTCTTCTGCCGCATTACTAAACGCATTAGATCTTGTTGAAAAAAAGATTGAAGACGTTCAAATAGTAGTTTGTGGTGCTGGTGCAGCAGCAATTTCTTGTACTCGAATGTACAAGGCATTTGGTTTAGATCCCAAAAATATTATCATGACCGATAGTAAGGGTGTTATAAGATCAGACAGACAAGAATTATCTAAAGAAAAAAAAGAATTTGCTACAGAAAAGAAAATTGATACTTTGGAAGATGCAATGAAAAATGCAGATGTTTTTATTGGACTTTCCAAAGCAAACATGGTTACTCCAAAGATGTTATTATCAATGGCAAACAACCCTATTGTATTTGCGATGGCTAATCCTGATCCAGAAATAGGATATGATTTAGCTATGAAAACCAGAGACGATATAATTATGGCTACTGGAAGGTCAGATCATCCAAATCAGGTTAATAACGTTTTAGGTTTTCCTTTTATTTTTAGAGGTGCCTTAGATGTGAAGGCATCAAAGATTAATAACCAAATGAAGATGGCAGCTGTAAAAGCTTTAGCATCTTTAGCTAAAGAAACTGTCCCAGAGTTTGTCAATATAGCTTATGATAAAACAAAGCTAGCTTTTGGAAAAAGTTATATAATTCCAAAACCATTTGACCCTAGATTAATTACAAAAATACCACCAGAGGTTGCAAAGGCAGCTATGGAATCCGGAGTCGCCAAAGAGCCAATTGAATGTTGGAAAAAGTACGAAGAGGAACTCCATTCTAGATTAGGAAATGACAAGAAAATTGTAAGACTCTTGATAAATAGAGCAAAAGCAAATCCGAAAAAAATAATCTTTGCAGAAGCTGACCATTTAGATGTTTTAAAAGCAGCTCAAATAGTTCACGAGGAAGGAATTGGTTATCCAATTCTTTTAGGAGATAAAGAAGTTATACATGAACTAAAAGCTGAAATTGAATTTGATGACGAAATCCCTATTATTGATCCAAAATCACCTGAAGAGCTTGCTAACAGAGAAAAATATGGAAAGAAATATTGGGAATTGAGAAGAAGAAAAGGAGTTACTTTGTTTGAGGCAATTAACAAGATGAAACAAAGAAACCTTTATTCTGCTATGATGTTATTAGATGGAGAAGCAGATGCATTAATCTCAGGTTATTCAAGAAGTTATCCAGTAACTGTAAAGCCCATGTTAGAGATAATTGGAAAAGCTAAAGGAATTAATAAAGTCGCAACCACCAACTTGATGATTACAAATAAAGGCCCTTTGTTTTTATCAGACACTTCTATAAATATAGATCCAAGCTCCAAAGATCTAGCAGTTATTGCTAAAATGACCGCTGAAACCGTTAAGATGTTTGGTATGGAACCTAACATAGCTATGTTATCATATTCTAATTTTGGCTCCTCTAATCATCCAATGGCCTTGAAAGTTAAACAAGCAGTTAAGTTTTTACATAGAAATTTTCCTGATTTAAATGTTGACGGAGAAGTTCAGTCTGATTTTGCATTAAATAAGGAAATGTTTAAGGATAAGTTTTCATACTCTAAGCTTTCTGGAAAAAATGTTAATACATTAATATTTCCAAATTTAGATTCAGCCAACATTAACTATAAAGTGATTAAAGAGTTGGATAACGCGATGTCTATTGGACCAATTATGATGGGAATGTCTAAAGCTGTGCACGTATTGCAATTAGGAGCAAGTGTAGAAGAAATGGTAAATATGTCTGCAGTCGCAGTAGTAGATGCGCAAAAAAAAGCTAAATTAAAAGTATGATTACACAATTAAAGGGAAGAATGATTGAAAAATCGCCAACTGAATTAGTGATTGATTGTAACGGGGTTGGATATTTAGTGAATATTTCTCTAAATACATTTTCTAAATTGACGGATTCCGAAAGCGTTAGTTTATTTACTCACCTTCAAGTGAAAGAAGATTCCCATACTTTATTTGGTTTTTTTGAAAAAACAGAAAGAAATTTATTTAGACAATTAATATCTGTATCTGGGATAGGGGCAAGTACTGCTAGAACTATGCTTTCTTCTTTGAGTCCAGGTGAAATACAGAGCGCCATAATTTCAGGTAATGTTTCTATAATTCAATCTGTGAAAGGGATTGGCTTAAAGACTGCACAAAGAGTTATTATAGACTTAAAAGATAAAGTAAGCTTGATCTCAGAAAACGATCAATTTATTGGAAATATTAGCAATACAAATCAAGATGAAGCGTTATCAGCATTAGAGGTACTAGGATATAGCAGAAAACAAACTAGTAAGGTAATCGAAATGCTTATTAACAATTCACCAGAAATGTCTGTCGAAGAATTGATTAAAGGGGCATTAAATAAATTGTAAAGTATTGAATAAAGTTTCTTTTAAAAGAAAAATTTTTCTTACATCATTTTTCTTAATAACATTATACAATTATACCCTGTTTGGTCAAAAGATTGTTACTTTAGATACAATTGGTAATACTGTTTATTTAGGTGAATTCAAATTAAAACCACCTTCTTTCTTTATTTCAAAATATACCTACGATCCTTTAATTGATAAATATATTTATACTACAAAAGCTGGTGAAATTGATGTTGGTGTACCATTATTATTAAGCCCCTCGCAGTACAGAAAATTAATAAAGGAAAGCAACATCAAAAACTATTTCCAAGATAAGTTAAAACTACTTGAGGATGAAGACTCTGATGAATCGGAAAAGTTAAAAAATCTTTTACCTGACCTTTATTTAAATTCAAATTTTTTTGAAACAATTTTTGGAGGAGATGAAATTGAACTCACTCCTCAGGGCTCTATTTCTATGGACATTGGAGCAAGATATCAAAAAAGAGAAAATCCTTCATTATCAACTAGAAATCAAAGTAATCTTAATCTAGATTTCAATCAATCTATTAGTTTAAGTATGAATGGGAAAATTGGTAAAAGATTAACTATATCATCTAATTACGACACCCAATCGACATTCGATTTCCAAAACCTTTTAAAACTTGATTATTCACCAACGGAAGATGATATTATTCAAAAAATTGAATTAGGAAATGTAAGCATGCCGCTTAGTGGATCTCTAATTTCTGGCGCACAAAGTTTATTTGGATTTAAAACAGAATTGAAATTTGGTAATACAAAAATCACAACTGTTTTATCAGAACAAAGATCTCAGTCTCAGACTGTGATGGCCAAGGGAGATGGAAGTTTTGAGGAGTTTTCAATATTTCCTGTAGACTATGATGAAAATAGACATTTCTTTTTGGGTCAATATTTTAGAGATAAGTACGATAAAACCCTAAAAACTTACCCTTATTTAAATACTCAAATTAATATAACAAGAATTGAGGTGTGGGTAACCAACAGAGTAAATCAAACTCAAAATGTGCGTAACATACTTGCCCTACAAGATTTAGGAGAGTCAAATCCTGAAAAAACTAAAATTGATGAATTTTACCCAAGTTTCATAGTAAATCCAGGTAGTAATGTTTACCCAGACAACTCAGTTAATAAATTTGATCCATCAACAATTGGAACTGGTTTTTTAAATTCTGCAATTAGAGAAATATCAACAGTAAAAAATGGTTTTGGTCCAATCTCTAATTTAATCAGCGAGGGAAATGATTATTCAGTATTAGAAAATGCAAGAAAGTTAGAATCCAATGAATATAAATTACAAGAAAAATTAGGATATATTTCTCTTAACCAGCCCTTAAATAATGATGAAATTTTAGCTGTGGCTTTTCAATATACAGTAGGCGGAAAAGTCTTTCAAGTTGGAGAGTTTGCAAATGATGGAGTTGAAGCAACGGATCTTTCTCAAAATAATGGCCAACCTCAAATTTCTAATAATAGTATAATCGTTAAAATGCTAAAAAGTAGCTTGACTAATATAAATCAGCCAGTTTGGGATTTAATGATGAAAAATATTTATTCTATAGGCTCATATCAAATCAATAAAGATGACTTTAAATTAAATATTTTTTATTCAAACCCTTCTCCATTAAATTATATTGAACCGGTAGATTCATCAATATGGCCTGCATCTTTTGAAGGAAAAACTTTATTATCCGTATTTAATCTAGATAATTTAAATATGAATAATGACATTCAAAATGGAGGAGATGGGTTTTTTGATTTTGTTCCTAATTTAACAATTGATTCAAATAACGGTTTAATTATTTTCACATCAGTTGAGCCTTTTGGAGAATATCTTTTTAATAAATTAAAAAATACTAGTTCCTTAGTTGAGAATTATCAAAACGAAGATTCATATAATGCGAATCAAAAGAAATATGTTTATCAAGAAGTTTATAATTTATCTAAGACTGGAGCAGAAGAAAAAATAGAAAAAAATAAATTTCAACTTAAAGGATCATACAAAACCTCTGGGGATTCTGGGGGAATTCCAATAGGACAATTTAATGTTCCTAGAGGCTCTGTAAAGGTCACTGCAGGAGGAAGATTACTTCAAGAAGGGGTTGATTACACAGTAAATTACCAGGCTGGGAGAGTTCAGATTTTAGATCAGACTCTAAAAAGCTCTAATATTCCTATAGAAATTTCTACAGAAAGTAATTCCTTTTTTGGTCAGCAGAAAAAAAGATTTTCTGGTTTTAATGTAGAACATAAGTTTAACGATAATTTTATTATTGGAGGATCTTTAATGAATTTAAGCGAAAGATCCATAAGTCAAAAAGCTAATTACGGAGTTGAACCTGTCAATAATACAATGATTGGAGTAAATGGTATTTTTTCAACAGAAGTCCCTTTTTTAACAAGAATGGCAAATAAATTACCTAATATCAAAACAAAAACACCTTCAATAATTTCAGTTAAAGGGGAAGTGGCTTTTCTGCATGCTGGAAAACCAAAAAATTCAGGCTATGAAGACAATGCAACTGTTTATGTAGATGATTTTGAAGGTTCAGAAACTAATATAAACCTAAAGGACAACCTTTCATGGAAACTTTCAAGTGTTCCTTTAAATGTAAATGGCTCAGAATTTGGAGTAAATGATTTAAGGCTTGGTTATTACAGGGCAAAATTGGCTTGGTATAATATTGATCCTATTTTTTATACAAGACAAAGACCATCAGAAATAGATGACAATGAATTATCTAAAAATGAAACAAGAAGAATTTTTATTGATGAAATTTTTCCACAACAAGATTTAATTGAAGGTCAATCAAGAATTCAAAATACTTTTGACTTAAACTATATTCCTAATGAAAAGGGACCTTATAATAACATTGAAAATAATGTATTTACTCAAAATACTGAAAAGAATTGGGCTGGAATTTCAAGAAAAATCAACACAACTAACTTTGAACAGTCAAATGTTGAGTTCATACAGTTTTGGTTGCTAGACACTTTTGAGGAGAATTCCTCTAGTGAAAATTACCTGGGTAATTTAGTTTTTAACCTTGGAAGTATTTCTGAAGATATTTTAAAAGATGGAAAAAAATTGTATGAGAATGGTTTGCCAACCGCAAATTCACAACAAGTTATAAATAATTCAAAATGGGGAATTTCGCCTGCCACACAGTCTTTAGTATATTCTTTTGATTCAGATGCTAATAATAGAATAGTTCAAGATTTAGGATATGATGGATTAAGTGATAAGGATGAATTAGAAAAATATTTTAATGGATCAAATGCAGATCCTGCTGGAGATAATTATCAATATTATTTGAATACTGAAGGTGGTATTTTAAAAAGGTATAAAAACTATAACGGAACTCAAGGAAATTCCCCAGTTTCAAGTGATAATGCTAACAGAGGATCTACAACTGTACCAGACACTGAAGATGTAAATCAAGATAACACAATGAATACTATTGATAGTTATTTTGAATACAGTATCCCAATTAAAAAAAATATGGATGTAGGGAATCATCCTTTTATTAGTGATGTAAGAGATAATGTCGAGGTGGAACTTCCAAATGGGTAAACAAAAAAAACTAGATGGATTCAATTTAAAGTACCAGTTTTTAAACAATTTTACAAGAGCAGTAAGTACAGCCCATACTTCAATGCAGTTAATGGAATAGATAATTTACGATCTATCCGTTTTATGAGAATTTTATTAAAAGATTTTTCTAACCCAGTTACCCTCAGATTTGGAACTCTAGATTTAGTAAGAACAGATTGGAAAAGATATTCTAAAAATTTAAACAAGGAGAATATTTCCTACCCTAATACATCTTTTGATATTGGTTCAGTGAATATTTTAGAAAACGAGAACAGAGTTCCAGTTAATTATATTCTTCCCCCTGGTGTACAAAGAGAAGAAATAAATTCAAACAGCTCAATTATAAGGCAAAATGAACAGTCAATGACCCTTAAGGTAACTAGTCTTCAACCTAAAGATTCAAGGGCAGTATATAAAAATTTAGATTTTGACATGAGACAATATAAGACGTTAAAAATGTTTATACATGCAGAATCAGTTGAGGGCAGTCCAGTATTGCCTGGTGAAGGTTCTACAGAAGATTATGATAAAAGATTAGTTGGTTTTATTCGTATGGGTTCCGATTTTACAGACAATTATTATCAAATTGAAGTACCTTTAAAACCAACTGCCTTTAGTCAAGGTAGCTCTAATAAATTTAGTGCAGATCAGGTTTGGGAGCCGGAATCAAATTCTATTGATTTTTCTTTAGAAACATTAACCAAATTAAAGGCTTTAGCTATTACAGGTAGCTCAAACTTATCAGAGATTTTATATTTTAATGAAGATCTCCAAGCTATTGACGAGTTTTCCTCAATTTCCGGTTTGCCTGGAGACAAAAAATACAAGTTTGCAATTAAAGGAAATCCAACGATCGGAGGAATAAAAACTTTAATGATTGGAGTAAAAAACCCTTCCACACAAAATGGGGACGTACTAAATGCAGAAGTTTGGTTTAATGAATTAAGACTCTCTGAAATAGATGGAAAAGGTGGATGGTCTGCATTAGGTTCTCTTGATGCTAATATTGCTGATGTTGCTAATTTTTCTGTTTCTGGAAAAATGTCAACCGTTGGATTTGGATCTATAGATAAAACACCAAATCAAAGAAGTAGAGAAGAATTTAAACAATATGGATTTATTGGTAGCGCTAATTTTGGAAAATTTCTTCCTGAAAAATGGGGAATACAAGTTCCATTAGCATATAGTGTAAACCAACAAATAACCACCCCGGAATACGATCCTTTTTATCAGGATATAAAACTAAGTGATCGATTGGGTTCTGCTCAAAGAAAAAGTCAAAGAGATTCAATAAGAGAACAAGCAATTTCATTTAAAAAGTCCAAGAGTATTAGCTTGTTAGGTTTGAAAAAAAATAGATCACAAGATCAAAAAGAAAGATTTTATGATATTGAAAATTTTGATTTTTCCTATAATTATAATCAAGAAGAAGAACATGATTATGAAGTAGAAAACTTAACTCGTAAGACAGTTAGAGCAGGAGCTCAATATAGTTTTAGTTTTGAGCCTTTTGTTATTTCACCTTTTAAATCAATTGCATTTATTAGTGAAAATAAATACTTGCAATGGATTAGTGAATTCAATATTAACCCACTTCTCTCAAGTGTTTCTTTCAATACTAATATCAATAGAAGTTTCAACAGTCAAAGATTTAGAGAGGTTTACATTGAAGGTGCAGATGCTTCAAAACAAATTGCTTTACCTGATATTCAACAAAGAAACTTTCTTTTTGATTGGGACCTTAGCTTGAGTCAAAATTTAACAAACTCTTTGAGATTAGATTTTTCTGCATCAAACAACAGTATAGTTAAGAATTATTATCAAACTGATTCAGAGGGGAATAATATAGTTAATAAAGAATTTGAAATTTGGGATGGCTTTTGGAATACTGGAGAAACTAATTCTCACAATCAATCATTTAGATTGAGTTATGATTTACCTTTTAAATTGTTTCCATTTATTAATTTTATTTCTAGTAATTATAATTATTCGGGAGATTTTAACTGGGAAAGAGGTTCTGATGCCATGGCTCTAGTTGAGGATGAGTTAGGTAATGTTTTAGGTCGTGTAAATACAATTCAAAACGCCAATACTCACGCTATGAATGCTTCTTTTAATATGTCTAAGTTTTATAAAAATATTGGATTAGAAAAAAAGAAAAAACCTAAAAAAGTTCAAGATAAATTAACTAATTCAATAATTGGTTTAGCTACAGGCCTTACAAGATTAAAATTAAATTATGCTGAAAATAATGGTCAGGTTTTACCTGGTTATACTCAATCTTTGGGATTTTTTGGGACCTCCAAACCCTCTTTAGCTTTTGTTTTTGGAAGCCAATCAGATATTAGATATGAGGCTGCAAAAAATGGATGGTTAACAGATTTTCCCAGTTTTAATGAACAGTACTCTAGAGTTTTCAATACTAAGTTTGATTTAATTGCTGAAATAAGTTGGATTAAAGACTTAAAAATTGATATAAAGGCTAATAGAACATACTCAGAAAATTTTTCAGAAAACTTTTTAATTTCTGAAAATCAGTACAATGCACTTACTCCCAACTCATCTGGAAACTTTGCTATTTCCTCCATTTTAATTAAAACAGCTTTCAAAAATAGCGATCAATATAAATCGGAAACCTTTTTGAATTTTCAAAACAACAGGTTGATAATTGCTGAAAGGTTAGCTTTTGTTAATGGAAATTCAAATGGAGAATTTGACGAAGATGGTTTTCCTAAGGGTTACGGAAAAAATAATCAATCTGTTTTAATTCCTTCATTTATTTCTGCTTATTCTGGAGAAGATCCAACTACAATTTCTCTAAGTGCAATTAGAAGCACCCCATTGCCTAACTGGTCTATTCAATATACAGGTTTAATTAATATTAAATTTATTAAAGAAAGGTTTAAAAGATTTAGTCTGGGACATTCTTATAGATCTAGTTATACTTTAAATAATTATAAATCTAATTTAGAATTTGATTCATCAAATGACCAATTAAAAGATACATCAGGAAATTTTTTAAATGAAATTTTATATACAAATATAAATCTAGTGGAGCAATTTAATCCTCTCTTAAAAATAGACATGGAATTAAAAAACTCTATGAGAGTTGTAATGGAATTAAAAAAAGACAGAGCTCTTTCGTTAAGTTTAGACAATAATCTGCTAACAGAAATTTCAGGGATGGATTATTCTATTGGTTTAGGTTACAGAATCAAAGATTTAAAATTTAGAAATGGAATTGGAGGAAGTCAAAGAGTTTCAAAAGGAGATTTGAATCTAAAGGCTGATTTAAGTTTACGTGACAACATTACCATTATTAGAAATTTAGATATTCTTGACAATAAAGTTACGGCAGGTCAATCTATATATTCAATGAAATTTTCTGCTGATTATGCTTTAAGTAAAAGTTTTAATGCCGTATTTTTTTATGATCATTTATTTTCAGAGTTTGCCATTTCTACTGCTTTTCCTCAAACTACTATAAGATCCGGAATGACTTTAAGGTATAATTTTGGGGAATAAAAATTGTTATGAAAAAATATTTTTAAAACTTACATTTACCAAATAAAAATTAAAAGATGGAAATTAGACCGGAATTAAAATACACTAAAGATCACGAGTGGGTTAAAGTAGAGGGCAATCAGGCAATTATTGGGATAACCGATTATGCTCAAGGTGAACTTGGTGATATTGTTTATGTAGAAATCGAAGCTTTGGGTGAGGAATTACAAAAGGAAGAAATTTTTGGATCTGTAGAAGCAGTTAAAACTGTATCAGATTTATTTTTACCAGTTTCAGGAAAAATTACAGAAATGAATGAAGGTTTAGAAGATAATCCAGAATTAATTAATGACGACCCTTATGAAAAAGGATGGATTATAAAAATGGAAATTCAAAATCCTGAGGAATTAGAAGAACTCTTAAATTCAGAATCTTATAAGGAACTTATTGGAGCTTAAGACTGTGTTAAAAAAAGTCACATTCCTTTACACTGTTTTAATAATTATAATTTCTACAATTCCAATTCCCCAACTTCCATTTCCGAAATTTGAGCTTTTTCAATTTGATAAATTTCTTCATCTTATAGTTTATCTAATT
>Ga0209502_10003365_pt1 | contig 12626 bp, 14 predicted proteins | sample ArcticOcean_MG_C_10_FD_187442 | JGI IMG/M metagenome (GOLD analysis project Ga0209502, IMG submission 187442) | Marine microbial communities from western Arctic Ocean - ArcticOcean_MG_CB11_90 (SPAdes) (version 2) | ecosystem: Environmental > Aquatic > Marine > Oceanic | place: Arctic Ocean...
GTATTGAACTTAGGCACCACGCGGGCCTTAATTGAACGACTTAACGTTGACCGTATGCTTCAACGTATATGCGATTTTGAACCCTATAAACCGCTACCATCCGAAGCCACTTTCTCCCGCGCATTTAAATCATTCGCGCAGTCCAATCTAGCCGAACACGCTCATGCTGGCCTAGTAAAGAACCATCTAGGAGAACATATTATTGGCCACCTCAGCCGCGACGCTACGGCGATTCACGCTAGAGAGAAGCCCGTAGCCAAACCCAAGCCAGGTGACGATGGGCAAGTTGAGGCCACCCCCAAACGTTCCGTTGCCGCGCAGCGCTCACTAACCCAAGGTGAGGTGCTTGCACAGATTCCTACCGATTGTACTCGGGGCACGAAGTGCAATGCCCAAGGCTACAAGGTGAGCTGGAACGGTTATAAACTGCATATAGACACGGCCGACTGCGGCGTACCCGTTAGCGCTATATTATCCTCGGCATCCATGCATGACAGCCTAGCCGCAATCCCATTGTCGAGAATCAGCGCCAAACGAGTGGATAGTCTGTACGATTTAATGGATGCAGCCTATTGTAGTCTCGATTTGCACGAACACTGCAGGGAACTGGGCCATATTCCTCTTATTGATCACAACCCACGACGGGGCATTAAAGAGGCTATGGATCCCAATGATGCCATACGCTACCGCGAACGCAGTGGCGTTGAGCGTACCAATGGTCGTCTTAAAGATGAGTTCGGTGGTCGCAACGTGATGGTGAAAGGCGCTAGCAAGGTTTTTAGCCATCTTATGTTCGGATTGCTGGTTTTAAGTGTAGATCAACTGATTCGGCTCATTCAGTTCGAATAGCCGTATTTTGCGACCATAAAAATGGCCAACTCCTGTTAACAGGCGGTTGAGTCACGCGCGTCATTCGTGAAAATGGCCGTTTTTCGCCTTTATGTAGTGCAGTGTGCTACTTTGAGCTCAAAGCTAGTTGGCTTGGCAATTTACCGACAATTGATGGGCTGATTGGAGAATGTTTTTGCAAGTGGCTCGAATGACAGCACAGCTAGTTTGTGATGTGTTAAAAATGGCCATTTGGCAGCGCCGACCCAAAGCTGGCTTAATGGTTCATTCGGATCGTGGATCGCAGTATTCTAGCAATGCATATCGCCGTTTGTTAAAGGCCCACGATTTTGTTGGCAGCATGAGCCGTAAGGGAAATTGCTGGGATAATAGTGTTGCAGAGAGCTTCTTCGGTAGCTTGAACCAAGAGCGTGTGCAGTGGCGCAATTACCAAACGCGTAACGAGGCTCAGCAGGACGTAATGAACTACATTACGATGCGGTATAACAGCCTCAGGCTACATTCATATTTGGGCTATAAGTCGCCCAATCAATTTGAAATTGAGATGCAAATGCCGCGACTAGAATTAAAGAAAGCCTCTTAACTGGGTTGTACTAAAAAGCTTGACCACGTCAATCCTCAACCAGGCTAGTAGTGACTTGTTCAGCAGTTTTGTAACTCTCTTGCTCCGCCACACTTTCGTTTGATGTAGTTGAGGTGCTATAACCAACGCTGAATCAGTGATCACCACGCTAGCGAATCCTGTTGAACGCTTTTTATCTACCGCTATGTTTCTAGTGTTGCTTAAAATCTTGCCCCTCAATGTGGTAAACGGTACGTGAGGGATAGCATGACTAAGATAGCGGCTAAAATTTACTCTGGCGTGAGTTATCGGCAAGTGGTATTGACTTTGCCTTCGCAGTTAAGAATACCTTTCTATCAGCATCGCGATCATAATGTGCTCTATTCTGGGTTTATGAAATTGGCTCAAGACTGTCTCGAAGAGCTAATATAAAATAGCACTGATTGTTTTCTGCACACGAATGGTCGAGATGGGTCTTATAACCCTCATTTACATGTGCTGTTAGGGGAAGGGGCTTTAGATCCTCAGACTAAGCAATGGCAAACGTTTAAGACAGTTAAGATTGCTTTGGCAAAAGCACTTATTGTGTTGGGTAGCCGAAGAGTTTCAGTCGCTCAAGGCATTGGTAGGCACTTCTATCCTGACGGTTTCTGTACGCATCCAGGCAACAATGATAAGGGGCCAAAAAAAAGTTACCAAGGGTTGATAAAGTACTTAAAAAAATCTCTGTCATCCCCGCCTATTGGCGGGTCGAGGATAGTTAGCTACGTCAGTCACATCTTACAAAGCCCCGTGTATTTGAAACAATAGATACACAACTCTTTATTTTTAGGATGGTTCAACATATACTTCCTAAAGGTTTTCAACAGGTTCGTTATTATGGCCTTCAGGTGACAGCGACTTTCAAAAATGGCGATGATATTATCGCTTATCGGCAGATGGTTAGTTGAATTAGTTTTTGTTCGCAAGCGAGATTAATAATTAATGCAACTTGGCCCAGTTTGGATCGCTCATAATGAATTTTACAACTTAAGATGTACTACTAATGATATATAACTTATTAAAACAAAAAGCTAACTTATTAATTGCTATATGGATTATGGCTGTTGCGATGCCAACTCTAGCGGTGGAACGCAAGTATTACATTGCAGCAGAGGAAATAATGTGGAATTACTTGCCGCAAGATAAAAATATTATGATGGGGCGACCAATTAATGATGATGAGGAAATATTTACCGCCAATACCCCTCAGCTTATTGGTTCCACTTATAAGAAGGCGGTATACCGAGAATATACCGATGCGTCTTTTCAAGAATATGTACAACGACCTGATGAATGGCAACATTTAGGTATTTTGGGGCCAGTAATACATGCTGAGGTGGGTGATGTGATCAAGGTGGTATTCAGAAATAAAGCGAGTCGACCTTATACCATACATCCCCATGGAGTGTTTTATACCAAGGCTGCTGAGGGTTCGCCTTATGCCGATGGTACCTCAGGACAGGATAAAAAGGATGATCTAGTTAAACCAGGGGAAACCTACACTTATGTCTGGCAAGTGCCAACACATGCCGGCCCTGCCAATAATGATAGCAGTTCGGTCGGTTGGTTATATCACTCTCATGTCGATGAAATTGCAGATACCAATACGGGTTTGGTTGGCGCTATTATTGTTACCGCTGCCGGCAAGGCCAAGCCTGATGGCTCGCCCAATGATGTCGATACTGAATTTGTTAACTTGTTTACTGTTATGAATGAAAACGAAAGTTGGTATCTGCAAGAGAACATTGAGCAATTTACCTCAGCAGACATTGATACTGATGATGAAGCGTTTCAAGAAAGCAACTTAATGCATGTTATCAATGGCTATGTATACGGCAATATTCCGCACTTAATCAGTCAAAAAAGCAATAGAATACGCTGGTATGTGATGGCTTTGGGTACGGAAGTTGACTTGCATTCGCCTCATTGGCATGGTAATACAGGTGTAGCAAATGGGCGCCGTTTGGATGTGATCAATTTAATTCCGGCGGAATCTCGTGTAGTGGATATGGTGGCCCATAATCCAGGCATTTGGATGTATCACTGTCATGTCAATGACCATTTATCAGCAGGTATGACTGCTTTGTACCAAATTAAGGAGTAAGCTAGCAGTGTATGGTGGGTAAACTATTGTCAGTGACCTTGTGACAATTATCTTCACACTCAATGTCAATAATAGTCGCTAAATTTAAGTTAGCCTGCTCTGCTAAGTCATAAATTGACATACTTAAATTGGCCCTCGCTCTTCTACATTATTGGCTTGATATTATTTGCATAAACGATACTACTATTGACCCCGAGTTTTATTACATTAATCTTGTTGTAAAAAGTTACCCACCGAAATTGTGGATAAATCTTTGCATGTATGATCGCCCATCCTAGAAATAATGGATAAGCCCCTTTGGTCATGAAATAATTAACTGTGGCGGCTTCTCTATCCGAAAGGTACATGGCGCGGTAGCGGTAAGCGTGTCTATCACGCCAGTTGTCACTATCTCGATTCTTGAGAAAAAATATCATTGAAGTTGTATCGCCTTTCTTGGCTTTCTCAAACAAAGCATTGGTAACTTCATCAATCCCTTTAGATTTTCCCCCTTTTTAAGGTGTCTAAAAAGTCTAAATTTGAATTCTGCGTATTGTCTATAGCTCGGACAATCTTGTTATAATCTCGTTGTGATTGAGTAATTTATAAGCATTAACTTTTAATGTCTACGCACGCGTAGTGACCTCAATAAAGTCTTCGTGGGCCTTAATATTGCCTCCAAGTATCTGAACTAATGCTATACCTTGCAAATCCTCTGATCTGGCTTTTTTCCTGTCAGTGATGTGTTTTGATGTTAACAATTTAATACCCCGTAATCTTGCCCTAATAATGAACAGGTTATTCGGGCTGATGTCCAAGACCCGCTTGAAGTAATGAATGATGGCGAAGCACACGCCCAGCAGTTAGGGCTGTTTTGAAAACATGGTCGCTTGCGGCTGAGTAGTTTATAGAAAAGTTAGGTGGAAAATTGGGTTGTATCTTCATTATTTATTCATCCTTTAAAATCAAAATGAGTTTCACTTAACCCCCTGCACTTCGGTTGAAAGGCCAAAAACGGGTGAGGCGAATTTTCCAACAAGGACGCATTTCCCCTGACACCGAAGCGTCAATTTCTGAAAGCGGTTTGCGGATTTCACCGCTCAAACGGCTTGTCCCAGATAAGGCCGAACTTCTAGCGTCAAAGGTCGTGGGGCTTTTGCCTCATATTAAAATTACGGACTTGTTAGCACAAGTTGATCAGTGGACAGGCTTCACAAAGCAGTTTTTTAGCTTGGCTACAAGCCTGGTACATCAGAGATGAAACGTACTCGGGTGCGTTGGCAGAGATAGTCAATTTTCAGTCACGACACCCATATTCTGATGTATGGGGTGATGGCACCACATCGTCATCTGCCGGCCAAAATTTTAAAGTTGGTACTCGCGGTGGTTTTGGTGGTCGGGTTAATCTTAAGTACGGTCAAAAAGCAGGATCACAGTTTTATACCCATATACCTGATCAATACGGGCCTTACCATGTTCAGAGCATTAGCACTGCAATACGTGATTCTACACATGTGTTAGACGGCCTTCTTTACCATGAATCGGAACTCAGAATCGAGGAGCACTACACCGATACAGCTGGGTTTACTGATCACGTTTTTGCACTAACCCATTTACTTGGTTTTCGTTTTGCGCCAAGGATTCGAGACTTAAATGATAAGCGGTTATTTGTTCCAGCTTCGGCTTTAAACAACCTGCCAGCATTGTCTTCAATGATAGGTCAGAAACTCAACATTAAGCTCATTGAGGACTACTGGGATGACATATTAAGACTTGCCTCATTAATTAAACAGGGGTCTGTGACCGCATCGCTAATCTTGCTCAAGCTAGGAAGTTACCCGGAGCAAAACGGCCTAGCGCTCGCACTAAGGGAGTTTGGCCGGCTTGAGCGTACATTATTCATGCTGGAGTGGATTCAAAGTCCGGAGCTAAGGCGGCGTGTTCAGATTGGTCTAAACAAAGGCGGAGCTCGTAATGCGCTTGCACGCGCAGTCTTCTTTAACCAGCTAGGTGAAATTAGAGATCGCAGTTTTGAGCAGCAGCGCTACCGCGCAAGCGGCTTAAATCTCTGAGGGTTATATTCCCCGCCGCTTGCGGCGGGGAATATAACCCTCAGAGATTCAATAATTCAAGTCACCAAAATCACATATGGTATAATTTAACACTACTCAATGTGGGTTGAGTTGCATATTATTTATAACGAGGGGTTAGCAATGTTAAATCCTAAGCGCGGAACTTTAACAATAGAGGAATATTTGAAAGGAGAAACCTTTTCAGATATTAAGCACGAATACATAGATGGGGAAGCTTATGCAATGGTTGGAGCTACTCAAGCACACAATATTATTTCATTTAATATAGCTCGTGAGATAGGAAATTTTTTAAAAGGTCAGCCTTGTCAAACTTACATATCAGACATGAAAGTGAAGGTAAAAAATAATTTTTTTTACCCTGATGTGATGGTTGATTGTAGCAAGGGAACAGATAATAAGAGTTTGTTTAAAGAAAATCCTATTTTGATTATTGAAGTTTTGTCGGACTCAACCAGCAAGACAGATAGAACAACAAAATTTTCTTCCTATAAAAATATAACTTCTCTAGAAGAGTATGTGTTAATAGACCAAGACTATATAAGTGTTCAAATATTTCGCAGAAAAAGTAGCTGGAGAGGTCAAGTTTATCTTATGGGTGAAAAAGTTGATTTTGAATCAATTGGCTTAACCTTGCCTATTGAAGAACTTTATGAAGGTGTCAATATTGAATTTGATATTTAGATTCTGTATATTTTTTAATTAAATCTCTTAATACTTTTGATTCGCTTCTTCCATCAAGTGCCATAATCCAGTCATTTTTTCTTTTGAAGTTAGGTTTGTACCTGATTTTTCACTTCTTTTTTCATCTTCATTTTTAGGTTTTCTACCTAATTTGGATTGTTTAACTGATTTTTTTTAATCTCTGAGGGTTAATTCCCCGCCGCTTGCGGCGGTAATACCCCCCCTTTTTAAGTGACGCTTTAAGTAGGGAGTTAAATTACAGTGGCTAATTTTTGCATCGGTGTTATGCCACCCAATGCCATATTGGGCCTCTCATGATTATAAGTCCATAGCCACTTAGTTGAATAATCTTGCAATTCAGCAATATCCGTCCAGAGAGACTGTTCTAACCAGTCGTAACGCACCGTTCGGTTATATCGCTCGATATACGCATTTTGTTGGGGATTTCCTGGCTGAATAAAATTCAGCCTAATCTCATTATCTTTTGCCCAGTTCGCCAGTGCATCACTGATATATTCTGGCCCATTATCGCTTCTCAATTCGCGGGGCTTACCGCGCCATTCTATGATTTGATCCAACGAGCGTATCACCCGCGCCGCAGGCAGGGAAAAGTCAATTTCAATGTCCAAGCCCTCACGATTATGATCATCAATGACATTAAATAGGCGCAGGGGTCGTCCATCCGTTAGCTTGTGGTGCATAAAGTCCATTGACCAACATTGGTTGATGCTATCAGGCACAGCTAACGGTACGGGCTTCTCTCGCACGATACGTTTCTTCGGTTTAATCCTTAGATTAAGTTCTAATTCACGATATATGCGATAAACACGCTTGTGGTTCCAAACAAAACCTTTGAAGTTGCGTAAATATAAAAAACATAGTTTGAATCCCCAGTTTCTCTGGCTGTGCGTTAGGCGTATTAACCAATCGGCTATGCGCTCATTTTCTGAATTCAATGTAGGCTGATAGCGATAACATGTCTCGCTGATTGAGAAAAGTACACATGAAAATCGAATGCCAATAGACTGCTGTGCAACCGTTTCTTTGGCCATCTCGCGTCTGGCAGATGGCCTCACCACTTTTTTGCCATGGCTTCTTTGAGTATGTCTTGACCGAGCTTAGCTTCGGCGTACATTTTCTTAAGACGCTTGTTCTCAGATTCCAACTCTTTAAGCTGCTTCATCATGGACGCATCCATACCGCCAAACTTAGAGCGCCACTTGTAGAAGGTAGCACTGCTCATGCGGTGCTCTCGGCAGAGTTCTGGCGTGGGAACACCAGATTCAGATTGCTTTAGGATGGCCATGATTTGGCTGTCTGAATATTTTGATTGTCGCATTGTAGAACCTCTAATTTAAGTTTATAGAAAATCCTACTTATTAGGTCACTTATTTATTGGGGGCATTAACCCACCACTTGAGGGGCATACAGGTCTAGTACGACCGCTAAATATGACCAGCGTTTGCCGGTCCAAATGTAGGTGACGTCACCGCACCAAATTTGATTTGGGCAACCTACAGTGAACTCGCGATTCAACGTGTTTGGAATAGCCAAGTGCTCGTTGCCAGTCTTCTTGTAGCGATGAAGCGGTAGCTGGCAACTGACTAACCCCAACTCTTTCATTCGTTTGCTTGCCACGTAGCGGCTCATTGGAAAGCCTTCAGTTGTCGCTATGGCTGCTACCGTTCTTGCACCAGCGGAACCGTTGCTGAGGTTGTGAATGCGCTTTACCTCAGCCAGTTGTTTCACCCTCTCAGGTTTAATGATGCTCTTTGCGGCCACCCAATAGTTATAGCTACTGCGATGTACCTCAAACGTTTGACATAAGTCCTTTAAGTGATTCGCTCCCTTGAGTCTGGCGACTAGCGCAAACCGTTCATGCTGTCCGACATCAAGAGAGCTGAGGCCTTTTTTAGTATGTCCTTCTCCATTTACAGGCGTTTAACGCGTCTTTTTAACTCAGCTATTTCCCGCTGTTCTTCAGTAATCGGCTTGCCAGCGGTCAATGAACCCTCTCGCTCAGCTTTCAACTTCCTAACCCATTTATCAAGGGTGGAGTGTCCCACATTCATCGCATCAGCTGCCTCCCGAATGGAGTATCGCTGATCTAAAACGAGTTGAGCACATTCAACTTTAAATTCGGGGTTAAATCGAGGTCTGGTTTTCGTAGTCATAATGTCACCGTAATGATTTGTGTGCATTTTAGCACTTCCTATTACGTGACCAAAATCACTGTACCACTACATTTTGCTTTCTCAATGTTCCATGTAATTTGTATCATAATGGGGTTGTAAGCCGGAACCCCAGAAATTTCCGTCAATGTCCCACCAGAGGAAAAAATTAAGAGCGATTAAGCAGTTTTTCACCATCTGGGCGCAATTCGCCTTTGGGAGAAACGTGTCGGTATAGCGTTTGTCGTGTAATACCTAGCTCTTGGCAGAGATGACTAACCTGGGTTTCGGGTTGTCCCATTGATGCCATCGCTAGCCGTAGCTTAGCTGCGGTCATTTTGTACGGTCGTCCACCTTTTCGACCACGAGCTCGCGCTGAAGCCAAACCAGCCATTGTACGTTCGGAAATAAGCCCACGCTCAAACTCGGCAAGAGCAGCAAAAATCCCGAACACTAGTTTACCAGCGGCAGTTGTAGTATCAATTGCAGATCCATGTCCAGTCAGAACCTGCAGACCAATACCACGGCCAGTCAGGTCGTGTACTGTGTTGATCAGATGGCGGAGGTCGCGTCCTAAGCGATCTAATTTCCACACAACCAACGTGTCACTCGGTCTCAAAGCTTTCAAACAGGCTACTAGGCCAGGACGGTCTTCTCGTTTTCCAGACGCTTGATCTTCATAGAGATGGGCCGGCTCGACATCGGCAGTAATGAGAGCATCGCGTTGTAAATCCATTGTCTGGGAACCGTCCGCTTTCGATACCCGCATGTAGCCGATCAACATATTTTACTCGTCACATATACGTTCGATTATGTGACAGCTTGCCCTTGGAGAGTTAAACTGTCAAAACTTATCACTTTATCCGTCATTTAAACAATGTAATGCAAAGGGATTGCTTCGGGATTAATGTGACATCTTTAGAGTGCGCAGCTAACGGAAAGATTAGGAGATGACTAACAAAAACAAGCTCCTCAGTGTACTGTCGGGTGCCGAGAAAGAAGCCATATATGGCTTGCCTGATTTTGATGATGGCCAGCAGCTCGAATATTTGACTCTGGATAAGCAAGAATTGGAGCTTTCCCATAGTCGGCCCAGCTTACATGCAAAAGTGTATTGTATTTTGCAAATCGGTTACTTTAAGGCCAAGCAGGCATTTTTCCGCTTTGACTGGGACGATGTCGAAGAAGATACAACATTTGTGCTGAGCCGATATTTCAACAGCGAGTATTTCGAACCCCAAACCATTACCAAATATGAGCATTACATTCAGTGCAAGCAGATAGAAAAATTGTTTGGCTATCGCCCTTGGTCGGCGTCACTTAAGCCGCAGCTTGTACAGCAAGCAACGCAAATCGTACGACGAGAAGTCTCGCCAGGATTTTTGGCTACTGAGTTAATCGTTTGGCTCAACGAAAATAAAATAATCCGATCAGGGTATACAACTTTACAAGAACTGGTCAGCGAAGCACTGTCGACCGAACGTCAACGGCTTGCCGCACTGCTAAATGATGCTTTGAATGACGATGTTAAGGACGCCCTTGCTCAGCTTTTAATACATGACGATACACTGTCCAAATTAGCAGCTCTCAAACAAGATGCCAAAAATTTCGGCTGGAGACAGATGGTGCGTGAGCGCGAAAAACGCACCTTACTGAAACCTTTATACAGGGTCGCCAAAACACTCCTGCCCAAGTTGGAAATTTCTCAGCAAAACCAACTTTACTACGCAAGTCTGGCCAACTTTTATACCATCCATGATCTTCGTCATCTGAAGGTAGAACTGACACACCTGTACCTGCTGTGCTACGCCTGGCTGCGTTACCGACAGCTTAATGATAATTTGGTTGAAGCTGTTGTCTATCACATGAAACAGCTAGAAGAACGGTGTAGTGCCGATGCCAAAAGTGCTTTTAATGCTGAACAATTACGCCGGCAGCAAGAAACCTCACAAATAGGGCGATTGCTTGCTCTGTATGTCGATGACAGGGTAACTGATGCCACCTCATTCGGGGTGGTGCGGCATCGGGCGTATAAAATCATGCCCAAGGATGCACTGGAAACGACTGCTCAGAGAATGAGTGTGAAACCGGCCAGTAAATTATTTCTACAATGGCAGGCAGTTGATGGCGCGGCCTATCGAGTTCGTCGTCATTTGCGACCGTTGTTTATAACCCTCGAATTTTCCAGTGTCCAACCAGACAGCCCATGGCTTGCTGCTTTGACTTGGCTCAAAGTTACTTTCTCTAAACAACAACGCCTATCACAGCGACCACTGATAGAGTGTCCAGAAGCCACACTGCCAAAGCGGTTATGGTCGTACCTACAGACCTTCGATACTGATGGTAACTTGTGCGGAATTCATGCCGATCGTTATGAATTTTGGTTGTACCGCCAGATCCGTAAGCGCTTGAAGTCTGGAGAAATTTATCTTGATGACAGCCTACAGCACCGCCATTTTTCTGATGAGCTTGTTTCGAAAGACAAAATAGCTGAAGTGGCTGCCGAGATGGATATTCCCTTCCTTAATCAGTCAATCGAGGTCCAACTCAACGCCCTGAAGGCCGAATTGCACCCACAGTGGCTGGCATTCAGTAAAGAGCTGAAACTAGGGAAACTGAAACATTTGATCTATGACAAGGATAAAGAAATACTGAATTGGCACAAACCCAAGGGCGACAACAATAAAGTTCGTGAACAGATATTTTATGAAAAACTTCCTCTCTGCGACGTGACCGATGTGTTCCGTTTCGTCAACAGCCAGTGCCAATTTCTGTCGGCGATGACGCCTTTACAACCGCGCTATGCAAAGAAAAAAGCAGATGCCGATAGTTTGATGGCTGTCATCATTGCACAGGCTATGAATCACGGTAACCTAGTCATGTCACGCACCAGTGATATTGAATACCATGTTATGGAAACAACCTACCAGCAATATCTCCGTCAGGCATCTCTGCAAGCGGCTAATGACTGTATTAGCAATGCCATTGCGGAGCTGCCAATCTTTCCACATTATTCCTTTGATCTTGATGTACAGTACGGTGCTGTCGATGGCCAGAAGTTTGAAGTTGAACGGCCGACTGTAAAAGCCCGTTATTCGCGAAAATATTTTGGCCGGGGCAAAGGCGTAGTGGCCTACACGATGCTGTGCAACCACATACCTTTCAATGGCTATTTGATAGGCGCTCACGAATATGAAGGCCATCATGTCTTTGATGTGTGGTATCGCAATACTTCAAATATCATGATTACAGCGATCACTGGCGACATGCACAGTGTCAATAAGGCCAATTTTGCTATCTTGAACTGGTTTGGTTTACGATTCGAGCCTCGTTTCACAAATTTGTTAGCACAGCTGAAAGAGTTGTATTGTGCCGACGATTTGGCGTTGTATGAAAATTGCCTAATCAAGCCAGTTGGACAAATAGACCTGCAGGTAATCATCGACGAAAAGCCGAATTTGGATCAAATTGTAACCACACTTGGGTTGAAAGAGATAACCCAAGGCGCGCTGATCCGCAAACTATGCACCTACACTGCACATAATCCAACCCTACGCGCATTATTCGAATTTGATAAGCTTGTACGAAGTATCTACACGTTACGGTATCTTCGAGACCTTCAGCTAGAAAGGAATATTCACCGCTCGCAGAATCGAATTGAATCCTACCACCAACTACGCGCGGGGATAGCTAAAGTAGGCGGTAAGAAAGAGCTGACAGGCCGCACCGATATTGAAATTGAGATCAGTAATCAGTGTGCTAGGCTGATCGCGAACACTATCATCTACTACAACTCAGCTATCCTGTCTTGGCTGCTAACCAAGTACGAAAAAAGTAGTAACACTAAGGCCTTGGAATTAATCACACAGATATCACCGGTAGCGTGGCAACATATTCTTCTCAATGGACATTACACTTTCTATAGTAAAGGGAAGCCAATCAATATGGATGAACTCGTATTGGACCTGAAATTGGATTGACGGAAATTTCTGGGGTTCCGGCTTACAACCCCTAGTTACCTCATCTTGAAATGCAGTAAAATTACCATCTTCTGTATGGTGACTATAAATTTGCCTTTGCTCCGATTCATCAAACTCACAGAGCCTAGCAACAGTTGGTGCATGGCCGATAACCTGTTGAAAATA
>Ga0209502_10003370_pt1 | contig 12611 bp, 14 predicted proteins | sample ArcticOcean_MG_C_10_FD_187442 | JGI IMG/M metagenome (GOLD analysis project Ga0209502, IMG submission 187442) | Marine microbial communities from western Arctic Ocean - ArcticOcean_MG_CB11_90 (SPAdes) (version 2) | ecosystem: Environmental > Aquatic > Marine > Oceanic | place: Arctic Ocean...
AAAATAAGAACAAAAAAAATAGAAAAGATTTGGCTAATTATAAATTTTACCAAGGTACCTGTTAATAAAACTTTTACTTTTTATTAATCGTTTTAAAAATTGATTTCTAAATATTTTTAAAACAGGGTTAGAAAAGTGAAACATAAAATAATTAAGTCTTGACCTGTTGTTAATCATAACTGTTTTTTTGAGTCTTTTTTTAAAGTAAATATTTTCAACGTCTTGCTTATTTTCAATTAAAAGATCGTATAACTCTTTCGCAGATTCTATAGACTGGGAAGCTCCTTGGGCAAGTGTTGGTGGAAAAGTGTAAAAGGCATCTCCGATATAAAATACATTTTTTAAGGTAGATTTAACAGGTTTTGACGAAGTATAAATAGACCATGATTTCAGGTCTCCGTTGAGGAGATTTGACAAATATTTTTTTTTATTAAAAAACTTTTCATTAAGTAATTGCTCTATTGATTTTTTTTCATTAAGATTTTTTCTTAAAATACACACTTGGTTAGTATCCCCATTATCATTAACTGGGTATGATACTAAATGAGCCTTAGAGCTCATAAAAAGAGAAATGTTTTCAGTTTGAAATTCAGATATATCTTTTGTTTTAATTTGAGTTCTAATAGCCACCGCACCATAATAATTAGGTTTAAAAAAAAAATTTTCGATAATTGTTTTAGTTTGTGAAAACACTCCGTCCGAAACTACAAGATAGTCTACTTCTTCGCTGGAGCCATCTTTAAATTTTATTTTTATAGTATTTTGATTCTGCTCTACTGTTTCAAGTGTTTTATTAAATCTTATCAAATTTGAAAATAATTTATCTTTTAAAAATTTAATTAAAATGGATCTTTTAAGAGTTGTGTACTTTTCTCTTTCATTGTTAAATTGTGTCAGATCTAGGTCACATATTTTTTTTTCGTCGGAATAAAAATCTAGCTTTTTTGGATTGAAAAAATTTGATTTATTCATACTGCTAAACCCTATTAGATTTAAAACAGAAACACTATTTACCGCAAGTTGAATTCCAAAACCTTCTTCCAAATTTAAATTTTCTCCTCTTTCGTAAATAACAAATTCAAAATTTGGATTATTTTGCAAGAGATTGGCTAAGGTAAGTCCAGCAATACCTGCTCCAATAATTGCTATTTTTTTTTTCATTAATTGATATTTAAAATTTGTTTAAATATTTTTTTTGTGAAAGAGGGAATAAATTCATTATTCTCTTTTAAAGAAAACCATTTGGTTTGCAATGGAATTTTTGAAGAAAATTTATAATATAAATTAATATTCAATTTTTTATTAGAAATAGAATTTTTAAAATTTGAAAGAAAATTCCAGTTTTCTATTTTACTTTTGGTGGTTGCTTCTTTAATTGGTGGCAAATAAAATTTATCTAAAAATCCTAAATCTTGTTCTCTAGTTAGAGCAATTTTATTCCTTGTTCTATTGATATAGCAAAATATATTATAATTTTTTTCTTTTGGTTGAATTCTTTTTATTTGTTTAAACTTTTTATCGTATTTAAAGTATTTGCATATACTTTTAATTTTACATCTGAAGCACTCTGGCTTTTTTGGCTTACAGACTAGTGCTCCAAATTCCATTAGTGCTTCAACAAAATCTGAGTGTCTCTTTTGTTTAAATAAATTTTTTTGGTTAGATGCTATCAGTTTAGTGAAGTCTATTTTATTTTCTTTTCTGTTCATAATTCTTGAAAATACCCTCTTAACGTTGCCGTCGACAGCAATAGTTGGTTTATCGTGAATGAAAGCTAATAAAGCATTAGCTGTGTAGTCCCCTATCCCTGGTAGTTTTTTTATATCAATTATTTTTTTTGGTAATTTAGAGTTGTGTTCTTTGACAAGTATCTTTGCGGTAGTTAAAAGATTTCTTGCCCTTCTATAGTATCCAAGACCTTCCCATAGTTTCAAAACTTTTTTCTCACTTGATCTTGATAGAGATTGTAAATTAGGGAGATAACGTAAAAAGTTATTAAAATAAGGAAGTACCGTTTTTACTTGTGTTTGTTGCAACATAAATTCACTTAAAAGTCTGTAATAAAGCTTTTTTGATGAATTTTTACTAACACGCCATGGTAATGACCTTCTATTATTATCGTACCAAGCTAGGATTTTTTTTGATAAATTGTTATTAAGATGCATAGCAAAAAAGATAATAATAAAAACAATACTTTCATACAAGGTTTAAGACCTTTTTCTAAGTCACTGCCAAAGGGGCTAAAAAAACTATTAAGAAAGGGTAGTTATAACTTTTCTAATATAATCGACAACTGGTCTAAAATGCTAGGTAAAGATCTTTCCAATGCATGTTATCCAAGTACAATAAAAATGAGCAAAGAAATGAACAATGGAACTCTAGTTTTAAATGTAATTCATGGAAATGAATTAACAGTAGAATACGGAAAACAGGAAATTATAGATAAAATAAATAGTTTTTTTGGTTTTAGGTGTATTAAAGAGGTTAAGCTTAAAGTTGTACAGGAAAAAAAAATGCAAAAAAAAATTTCTTCATTAAATCAGTCTAAATTAAATTATAGTAATAAGTTAGAGAATATTAATAACGAAGGACTTAAAAAAACATTAAATAAACTAATAGAGGCCTATAATGCTAAAAATAATTAAAAATATATTTCTAATATCTCTTTTTTTTCTAGCTATAAATTGTGATCAGTTATCGAAAAATAAGAACAGTTCAAATAATATGCTGACGGTAAAAGTATTTTCTTCTTTGACTTGCCCACATTGTGCTGATTTTCACGGAAAAATATACGAAGAATTGGAAAAAGAATATATTAGCGTTGGAAAAGTAAAATTTGAACACCATAGTTTTCCACTTGATCTAGCAGCTTTAAATGCAGAAAAAATTTTACAATGTAAAACAAATTCAGAAGTAAACTTTAAATTTTTAACTGAGATATATAAAAAACAAAGTAAATGGATGGTTGGATCTGATATAAATATAATTAATAGTTCGATTAAGACTATTGGTAAAGAGTTTAACTTAACAGAAAATGAAATGAACAAATGTCTAGCTGATAAAAATTTAGAAGAAAAAATTCTTAACGAAAGGATTGAAGCACAAAAAAATTATAAAGTAAGTTCCACACCCACTATTTACATAAATAAAAAAAAATATAAGGGTTCGAGAGATTACAAATCGTTTAAGAAAGCTATTGATAAACTTTTATAATGAAATTTAAAAAACTAGAAATATCTGGATTTAAATCTTTTTTTGATAAAACTGATTTTTACATAGAAGAAGGTTTAACTGGTATAGTTGGCCCTAACGGATGTGGTAAATCCAACATTGTAGAATCTTTAAGATGGTGTATGGGCGAAACATCAGCAAAAAGCATGAGGGGCTCAGGAATGGAGGATGTCATTTCCGCTGGCACATCAAATAGACCTGCTAAAAATATTTCAGAAGTTTCGATACAAATTCAAAACCCAAACAAAGACGGCCCTATGCAATACAATGAATTAGACGAAATTACAGTAACGAGAAGAATTGAAAGAGACAAGGGTTCAAAATATTTTATCAATCAGAAAGAAATAAGAGCACGAGATGCACAAACTTTTTTTGCAGACTTATCTACTGGTGCTCATTCGCCTTCTCTAATTAGTCAGGGAAGAATTGGTTCTCTCGTTACCTCAAAACCAGCTGAACGAAGAGCAGTATTAGAAGAGGCTGCAGGAATTTCAGGAATCCATGCGAGAAGGGAGGAAGCTGAAACAAGATTAGAAGCAGCTGAAAATAATTTAAAACGTGCTGATGAATTAAAAAAACAACAAGAGAAACAGTTAGATAACCTTAGAAAACAAGCTGAAGAAGCAACGAGATATAAAGAGATTTCAAGAGAAATTAAAGGTATTGAAGCAGGTCTTTATTACTTAAAAATATCATCAATAGAAAAAGAGAAAGCAACAGTCGCTGAAAAATTAGGCGAACAAGACGATGAGTTAAGTGCTGTGAAAATAGACCTCAGTCACAACAATCAAATACTTGAAGAAGAAAATAAGAGATTAGCTCCTTTGCGGGATAGAAAAATGGAAACTCAAGCTAATCTTCAAAAGCTCAACCTTGAAATGTCTAATTTAGATGAAGCAGAGTCGAGAATTAAAAACTTACATGTCAAACTCCAAAATTCGTTGGAAACTTTGGACTCTGATCTAGACAGAGAAAAGAGCATATCTTTGGATGCTTCATTAAATGGAAAAAGAATATCTGAAGAAAAGAATGAACTATTGAAAACTGAAAAAGAATTATCTGAAACTGAAATAAAATCACAAAAAGATTTAAATCTATCAAAAGTAAGCTTACAACAACTTCAAAACCAACTAGATAAGATAATCAGTGAAATTGAAAGCTATATTGACTCTGAAAAAAAATTAACAAGAGATCTTTTTGAAAGATTAAGAAAAATAGTAAATGAAATTACTTCGTCTCAAGAACAATATGCTTCAACTTATGGAAAAAATGAATCAATTAAAAGCGACTCTGTTAAAAGAAGAGAAAGAATTAAAAATATAGATGTAGAGCTGGAAAATTGGAAAAATTTAAAATCTAATTCTGATAAAATGATTGGGGAATTAGATGAAAGAAAAAATAAAATTAAATCTGAAATCAATGAAAATCAAAAAAATCCAGAAAAAATTGCAAAGACTAAAGGGCAAAATATTCAAAATATAGAAAACACAGAAAAAAGAAGTGAAGAATTAAATGTAGAGCTAAATAAAGCTGAAGAAAAATATAATTTAATTAATGAGAATTTAAAAGAGATACAAGAAAAATTTAGTATTCTTCGAGAAAATAAAGCAAGAAGTGAAGCGACACTTGAAGGTATAGAAAAAAGAAAAAAAGATTTGATTTATTCAATTAAAAATGACCTTAAATTAAATAATGAAAATGACCTTTTGTCGATTTCAAATTTAAATGCTTTAACTCCAGAAAATTACCCTAGCTTAGAAAAACAAGAAGGCTCTTTAGAAAAAATTAAAAAAAAAAGAGAGTCTCTAGGTTCGGTTAATTTAAGAGCTGATGAAGAAACAAAAAAGTATCAAGATGAAATAAAAAAGATGGAAGATGATAGAGCCGATCTTTATTCCGCAATAGTAAAACTTAAGTCGTCTATTGATGAGCTTAATCAAAAAGGACGTGAAAAACTCCTTGATGCTTACACAAAAGTTAATAGAAAATTTAATGAGGTTTATACAAAACTATTCAATGGTGGTAGCGCTAAGTTGGAGCTAGTTGATTCAGATGACCCGTTAGAAGCTGGTTTAGAAATGTTAGTTTCTCCGCCAGGAAAAAGACTTCAATCAATTACTCTTTTGTCAGGTGGAGAACAGGCACTAACAGCTTTGTCTTTAATCTTTGCGGTATTCCTAGTGAATCCTTCCCCTATATGTGTTTTAGATGAAGTAGACGCACCTTTAGACGATGCAAATGTTACAAAATTTTGTTCGTTGCTAGACGAACTTGTAAAAATAACTCAAACTAAATTTATTATCATTTCTCACCATGCTTTAACTATGTCGCGTATGCACAGATTGTACGGGGTAACAATGCCAGAAAAAGGTGTTAGCCAACTTGTTGCAGTTGATTTAGAAAAAGCTGAGGAATTAGTGGCTTAGTTTAAAGATGACAGATTTAAAAAATTTCAAAACTCGCCTAAAAATTGCAAAAGATAAGTTTAAAAATAATTCAATTATCACAAATAATAATGAAAATAGCTCATTTATGGGTGCTGCTTTTAAGTTAGGCACAGAACTTGTTTCAGCTGTGCTAGTTGGGACAATAATTGGGTTTATTTTAGATACTTGGTTTGATACTAAGCCTTGGTTAATAATTTTATTTTTTTTTTTAGGCTCTATAGCTGGAATTTTAAATGTTATTAAGGTCGCTAAAAGAATGCAACAAAAAGACTAATTTTAGGTAATTTTATATGGCAACAAACCCAATGCATCAATTTGAAGTGCACAGAATTGGTCCCGAAATTAAAATCGCAGGTATCGACTTGTCTTTTACTAACGCAAGCTTGTTCATGTTTTTAAGCGCAGCTACAATTTGTATGGTGCTTTTTTTAGGCACTAAAGAAAAAAAACTTATACCGTGTAAATTGCAATTGATTTCAGAGATGTTTTATAATTTTATTGCAAAAATGATAAGTGATACTGCTGGGTCTAAAGCTAAACCTTATTTTCCATTTATCTTTACTTTGTTTATGTTTGTGCTTTTTTGTAACATGCTTGGAATGCTGCCTTACTCTTTTACAGTAACAAGTCATATTATAGTTACTTTAATAATGGCAATTTTTATTTTTGTTGCCGTAACTTTTATCGGTTTCTTAAAACACGGTTTTGGTTATTTGAAACTTTTTGTTCCAAGTGGTGTACCGATTGTTTTATTGCCTCTCATCACAGTAATAGAAATAATTTCTTATTTAAGTAGACCAGTTAGTCTTTCAGTTCGTTTGTTTGCAAATATGATGGCTGGGCACACAATGTTAAAAGTTTTTGGAGGATTTGTTATTAGTTTAGGAATGCTAGGAGGTTGGTTACCGCTTGGTTTTTCAGTAGCACTAACAGGCTTGGAAATATTAGTTGCGTTTTTACAAGCTTATGTTTTTGCAATTTTAACCTGCATCTATTTAAACGATGCATTAAATTTACATCATTAACAAAAAAAAGGAGGAACAATGGAGTTAGAAGCAGCAAAAATGATTGGAGCAGGTCTTGCAGCAATCGCACTAGCAGGAGCAGGAGTTGGAATTGGAATAATTTTTGGCAATTATTTGTCAGGAGCTATGAGAAATCCATCAGCGGCTCAAAAACAATTTCCTAATTTACTTTTAGGATTTGCGTTAGCTGAGGCAACTGGGCTATTTGGATTAGTTGTAGCGCTAATTATATTATTTGCGTTTTAAGTAATAATCTTAAATTTTAATGAGATTGTTTCTTTTAATTATTGGAATTTTTACAATAAGTGAAATTAACTTGTTGTCAGCTGAGGCTGGAATGCCTCAGCTAGATCCAACATATTGGGCGTCACAAGCGTTTTGGTTAATTCTGATTTTTACCACCTTATATTTAGCTTTATCAAACTTATTTATTCCAAAAATTAAAGACAGCATCGATAATAGAGAAAATAAAATTAAAGATGATTTAGATGAGGCTCAAAAATTAAAAAATTTAGCAGAACAAAGACTTAAAGAATATGAGCTATCTATAGAAAGTGCCAAAAAAGAGGTTCAAAAAATAATTTTTGAAAGTAAGAAAAAACTAAATTTAGAAATACAAAATAAGAAGAAAAAATTTGAAGAAGAGATGGAAGTTGAAATTAAAAATGCAGAAAAAGAAATAGAAAATTTAAAAAAAGAGTCTCTAAAAAATATTTCAACTATATCTGAGGAAATGGCGTCAAAGGTAATTGAACAAATATCGGGAGAACCCATGAATCAAAGCAGTGTTAAAGCGGCTATACTTGAGACGACTAAAAACAACTTAGGTAAATATTTATGACAATTGATGCTACTTTTTGGGTTGCTGTCTCATTTTTTATTTTTTTAGGGATTTTGATTTATTTTAAGATACCTCAAAAAATAACTACTATTTTAGACGAAAATATTAGCACGATCAAAACTGAAGTTGATGATGCAGAATTACTTAAAGAAGAATCTAAAAATATTCTAAGTGAATATGAAAAAAAAATTAGCAACGCAAAAACTGAAGTTAAGCAAATGGTTGATGCTGCCACTGACAATTCAGACAGTAATGTTTTAAAGACCAATGAAGAGTTTCATGTCCAAATGGAAAATAGGAAAAAAAATACCGAAGATCGAATTAAACAAATGAAGAATCAGGCTTTAAAAGATATAAAAAATGCTTCGGTTAAAATATCTATCCAAGCGGTGGAAGTATTGTTAAAAAATTCTTTAGATAAGAATAAATTAAACAAAATATTTACAACGAGTGTGGAAGAAACTAAGTCGGCTTTAAAAAGAAAATCTACTTAAATAAATAATATAGATCAAAAAAAAATAGGGCGAGTATTTAAACCCGCCCTATTATTAAAACGCTTTATACTATCTAGAAGTTCTTGAACTAGTATTTTGCATTGCGCAAGCCCAAATAATAAGACCAAAAGCGATCTTGTTTAAAAAGTCTGCGGCATTGTAAAGTATATTAAGTGAGTCAACGTTTACTCCACCAGAAGTTAAATATCCAAAGATATAACCCAGTGGGTATACAGCCCAACCAACAGTAACAATTATTCTCATAGCACTGAATGCAGTGATTAAAGACTTGTTACCACTTTTAGCTGCTAACGATCCAGCTTCACCTGAGAATATTTCAAACAGAATGTATATCCAACCTGCCATTCCAATTATGAAACCTAACATTGCTGATACATATCCAGCTTCTCCGGCGTAACCTCCAATTAACATTACTAAAGAACCTAATAAAAGTTTCCAGAATACTGATGATGGTACTTTTTTCACAGCTGCTAATACAAAATAAAACTCAAGCATTAGTAAAGGCACTGTAATTAGCCAGTCAATATATCTGTAAACAGTTGGTGATTCACCAGTACTGATCCATATATCTCTCATATACATGTAATGGATGAATGCGATACCAGTTACTAGTCCCGCTACTGTAATTGATGTTCTCCAAGCAGGTGCAACAGATCCTCTTTCTAAAAAGAAGAACGCTGTAGCTGCTAAACAACCCATTGAAACTATCCAAAATGATATTCCTACGAAATCATTTGTAGCTAAAATAGCTGTCGCTGCATTAGCTGAGCTAGTAATACCAATAATGGCAACAGCCGCTAGTGCGATTTTAATTAATTTACTCATAAAAACTCCCTCGTTGTTAGTTTTTTACTTAGTTTATATATAAACTGTTTAAGATTAATTTTTCTTAAACAATAATGCGGAACGTATAAAAAAAAATGGTAACTTAGAAGCATATTCTACTGTAAATAACCTATATTTTTCATGCTTTTATACCTTTTCTGAGGATAATTATTCAAAAAAGCCCATTAAATAGAACAAAAATAGAATCACTCTGCTTTAAAAAATAAATGAACAAAAGATACCTGTTTAGAGAAAAAATTTATAAAATAACTTAGCTTTGGTTTTTTTGTCATACATAATTAAACTTTATATGTATTAGCATAGCTTGAAATGAATAAAGATAAAAAAATTATTGTAATAGGTTCTGGGTTTGGGGGAATTGCTGCTGCATTACGTATGCGTGCAAAGGGTTATGAGGTAACGCTACTAGAAAAACATCCTGATTTGGGTGGTCGTGCTCGAGTTTTTAAAAAAGATGGTTTTACTTACGATGGAGGACCCACAGTTATAACTGCGCCCTACCTTTTTGAAGAATTATTTTCTTTATTTAATAAAAAAATTTCTAACTATGTAAAAATTGTTCCCCTAGATCTTTGGTACAGGTTTGTTTTTGAAGACAAAACTTCTTTTGACTACTCTGGAGATGAAAAGAGTATGGAAAAAGAAATACAAAAGTTTTCGAAGAATGACGTATCTGGATATAAAAAATTAGTTAGTTTTACTCAAAAAATTTTCGATAAAGGTTTTACGGAACTTTCCACAAAACCTTTTAACAATATTAAGTTTATGATCAAACAAATTCCTGCATTATTAAAACTAAAAAGTTATCAGTCTGTATACAAACTAGTATCAAGCTATATTTCTAATGAAAAATTAAAAAGAGTTTTTAGTATGCACCCCTTATTGGTTGGGGGAAATCCGTTTACAACAACTTCTATCTATACGCTTATTTTATATTTAGAAAAAAAATGGGGCATTCATTACTCAATGGGTGGAACAGGTAGCGTTGTCGATGCTTTAGAAAAATTAATGAAAGAGGAAGGCATTAAAATTATTAAGAAAGCAGAAGTAACTGAAATGTTAAGTTCTAATAATAGAGTTGAAGGAGTCCAAATTAATAATAAAGACAATGTGTATGGAGATTATATAATTTGTAATTCGGACCCTCCAAATGTTTATAAAAATTTAATTAAATCTAAAAAGAAATATGGATTTTTATTCAATCAAAAAGTCAAAAGAATGAATTATTCCATGGGTCTTTTTGTTTATTATTTTGGATCAAAAAAACAATTTAAAGAAGTTGCTCACCACACTATCTACTTTGGAAAGTCTTATGAAGATCATTTAAATAAAATTTTTGATCAAAAAATATTATCTGACGATATAAGTTACTACCTACACAGACCTTCCGCTACTGACCCCAGCATGGCTCCTAAGGATCATGATGCCTTTTATGTCTTGGTGCCTGTACCCAACAACTTATCTGGAATTAATTGGTCGGTGGAAGGCGAGAGATTCAAGGAGTTAGTACTTACTAAGATGGATCAAACTGTGTTACCTGGAATAAAAGAAAGTGTAGTAAGTGACTTTTACTTAACACCTGATTATTTTGAAAAAGAATTATCTACACTTCATGGTTCTGGGTTTTCTATTCAACCAAAATTTACTCAATCTGCTTACTTCAGATTCCATAACAAATCTGAAATTTTTGATAATCTTTACTTTGTAGGTGCTGGAACCCATCCAGGTGCAGGAATGCCAGGTGTATTATCTTCAGCTAAAGTTCTAGATGAGCTATTGTAATGGATAAAAATCAAAGTCTAATTTCGAAACACGCCAAATCATTTAGTTGGGCGGGGTTTTTTTTATCTAAAGAAACTTTTAAAAAATGTTCTGTCTTATATGACTTCTGCAGAACAATTGATGATATAGCTGATGAAGATGGTCAGTTAGATGCTAAGAAAAAAAAGTTTTTTGAATTTAAATCAGAATTTAAAAATAAAAGTTTTTCAAATAATATAATAAAAAATATTCACAAACTTTTAGAGGAAGAAGATATTTCTCATAAAATAGTTAACGATCTATTTGACGGTGTTGAGTCTGACCTTAAGAAACAAGTGAATTTAAATACTAAAAAAGATTTATTAATTTATTCTTATCGAGTTGCTGGAACGGTTGGACTGATAATGGCAAAAATACTCAAGGTTAAAAACAAACAATCTCTAAGATGTGCAGTTGATTTAGGGGTTGCCATGCAACTAACTAATATTTCAAGAGATGTGATTGAAGATAAAGACAGAAATAGGCTTTATATAAAAGCTGATTTTAATTCAATTAGTGAAACAATCTTCTTAGCAGATATTTTTTATCAAAATTCTTTTCCAGCTATAAAAAATATTCCTATATTTTCAAGATTTGCAATTTTAGTAGCAAGAAGAATATACAGAAGAATTGGTTATGAAATTTTATCTCAAAAAAATATAGAGACTTATAGCAATGCAGGTAAAATATATGTTTCAGTTTTAGGTAAAGCAATTGAAACCTTTTTGTCTTTTTTTGACTTTATTCATCTTTTTTTTGTAAATTCAAGTAAACAAGAAAAACAAAATGAGCATATAATGCTACATGAAGAAATTAATTTAGATGAAAAAATTTGATTATATAATTATTGGTGGAGGATGTGCAGGTTTATCTTTAGCCTATGAGTTAGAAATTAATAATAAACTAAATTCTAAAACGCTAGCCATTATTGAGCCTAGAGCTGAATACAAAAGAGATAAAACATGGTCTTTTTGGAAAGTTATTAATCATAACTTTGATGATTGTGTTATAAAAAGCTGGAATAACTTCTGTATAAACTCTCCCTCTGGATCACAAGAGCTTAAAACTGAAAGCTTTCCTTATCAAAGCATTGATAGTGGTCATTATTATAAAAAAATTAATACTTTGTTATCGAAGAACAAAAATATTCAATTTTTTAAAAATATAAACGAAATAGATACAAATAATTCTTTTATTTTTAATAGCGTGCCAGAATCAACGTTAGATAAAACAAAACTATGGCAGCACTTTCAAGGTGTAGAAATTGAAGTCGAAAAAAATATTTTTGATGACGAGATAATTAACTTAATGGACTTTAATTGTGATCAGAGAAATAATGTTCATTTTTTCTATACATTACCGTTTACTAAAAATAAGGCTCTAATTGAAACAACTTGGTTGTCTAGATTTGATAACGACTCATTAAAAGACTACGATTCTCAAATAGAAAAGTATGTAAAAGAAAACCTGGGTATTCAAAAATATAAAATTAATTTTAAAGAAAAAGGAGCGATTCCTCTTTTCTATCCAAGCTCAACTAAAATGTTTAATAAAATAAATATTGGTTCAGCTGGCTGTATGACAAGATTAAGTACTGGTTATACTTTTTTAAATATTCAAGAGCACAGTAAATATATTAGAGAGAATATTGACAATATTGTAGGTACAAAAAACTATATTATTGGGAAAAAATATGAATTTTTTGATAATATTTTTTTAAAGGTCCTAGAGAGATATCCAGAAAGAATGCCTAATATATTTTTAAAAATGTTTAAAAATGAAGCAAGCACAGTCATAAAATTTTTGTCTAATAAAAGTAATATTTTAGAAGATGTATTAATAATTTTAAAAATGCCAAAATGGATATTTATAAAAACTTTATTTAAATAAAATGAGCATATTAGGC
>Ga0209502_10003381_pt1 | contig 12589 bp, 3 predicted proteins | sample ArcticOcean_MG_C_10_FD_187442 | JGI IMG/M metagenome (GOLD analysis project Ga0209502, IMG submission 187442) | Marine microbial communities from western Arctic Ocean - ArcticOcean_MG_CB11_90 (SPAdes) (version 2) | ecosystem: Environmental > Aquatic > Marine > Oceanic | place: Arctic Ocean...
CTCGTTCTCTCTGATGGATTGTGGAAGGCTGGTGAATTCGACCCTGAATACATCATCGACTTCGCAACATTGACTGGTGCATGCGTCGTTGCTCTTGGCCACGAAGCAACCGGCCTTTGGTCCAACGATGATGACTTCCGAACTCGGATTCATGAAGCAGGAAACGCCGTTGATGAACTCGCTTGGCCTATGCCACTGCTTCCCGCCTTTGAGAAGGAAATGACCAACTCCAAGATTGCAGATACTCGCAACCTTGGTGCAGGTCGTTATGGTGGAGCAAATACTGCTGCTGCCTTCCTCAAGCAATTCGTTCCAAACCGTAACTACGAGAAAGACGGTGAACAAATCACTTGGGCACACATGGATATCGCAGGAACATACTGGGGTGCAAAGACCAACTCAATGGTTGGAAACGGTGCTACAGGAATTCATGTTCGAACCATGTACCATCTCATCACCAACGGATGAAGCGACTTTCTGAGGCCGTAACTCATGCATCGCCGTGCATCACTTCCAGCACGGATCAATGTTTTAGGTGAACATACGGATTATGCCGGTGGTCTCGCACTGCCTTTTGCAACACACCTTCGTTTAACATTGAACGCTTTCTCACAAGAAGAAGGGTACGATGGTGATGCTACGGTCATTGAATTATGGCGTGCAGCGGGTGGATGGCCAGCGCGTTTGTCTGTTGAGAGTCAAATCCCTATGGGTGTAGGAATGTCCTCGTCTGCTGCCTTATGCTTGGCAGTTGTGTTGTGCGTAAACGGTTCAATGAAGCCTTCAGAGGCATGTTTGGAAGCGCAAAGAATTGAGCATCAAGTTCTCAAAACACCGTGTGGCCTTTTGGACCAAATGGCGATGATGTTTGCGAAAGAAGGATGTGCGACGCTGATTGATTTCTCAAATCTTTCAACTCAATCTGTTCTTTTACCTTCGGAGTGGATCTTTAAACTGGTTGACTCCGGAATCCATCGGAAACTAAGTGAAACCTCATACCGAGATTCCATCGATGGTTCCACTCAAATCGCTCATGTCGAAACTGAAAATCAACGGGTGAAGTCGGCACTTGGAGCATCGGCTCAAGAACTTGGGTCACTCCTCAATCAATCACATGCTTCGCTGCAAAAACTTGGCGTGAGTCTCACGCAAATTGATGAACAGGTCTCAGAACTGCAACAAACAACCGGTGTATTCGGTGCTCGTATGATGGGTGGCGGGTATGGTGGCATGATTTTGGTCTTGGTGGAGAGTTCCGAAATCCTACCCGACGCTCCATGTTTTCACCCTTCACAGGGTGGCTTTGTTGAGGAATTCTTCGAGTGAAGCAAGTCGTTCGGGCGTTCCCATATCCCAAAATTTGGTATTGTCGAGGTGCGTTACTGCCTTTCCAGAAAGAGCGGGATAGACGGTCTCTTCCCAACTCCATTTTCCTTCTTTACCGTACTCAAGTAAAGTCGATTTTTCGACAACACTGGTTCCAGCTTCGTAGCCATTCAGTGTTTGTGATGATTTTGTATGTTTATCATATTCAATTAATTGTCCATCTTTATGCCGGAGGTTCATCGAAGAATGTGCCTCAGTAATGGTCATGGTTAATGGCGAATTCATCGATTGATGAAGTGTCAACAAAGGAGAGTATTCAACTGGATGTAAATCGTCACCCCATACGAGAATGAAACGCTCTTCGAGTAACTCCCGTGCATTCCATAGGGCACCTCCGGTTCCGAGTGGCTCAGGTTCTTGATGAAATGTCAGAGCCATCCCTGGATGAGTGATTCCTTCAAACTGTTCTCCAAGATGACCTGTGAGGATCAGTGCATGCATACATCCTTGCCGTTGAGCCCAATCAAGAATATGATGAAGCATTGGTTTACCGGAGACTTCAATGAGGGATTTAGGGGTTTTTTCGGTTATTTTTCCTAAGCGGGTACCGAGGCCACCTGCCATGATGACGATTTGGGGTGCTGAATGCGCTTTGACAATCGCAGCGTATTCTTCTCCACTTGCCTTTAGAGTTCTTTCTTTGCTTTCAAAATCAACATGATAGAGTCCGAATCGTTGGTCATATCCTTCTGCCCATTCGAAATTATCCATTAAACTCCAATGATAAAATCCACGCACATCAATACCGTCGGCAATGGCTTCAGCAGTGATCAACAGATGTCTACGTATGTGCTCAGGTCGCATATCATCGTCATCATCCGCAACGCCGTTTTCAGTAACTAAAATTGGGATGTTGAGGTCTGCGACCATATCAAAGGCCCGTCGAAGTCCTTCTGCATACATCGGATATCGGAAATCAGTTCGTTGTTCCCAAGGGCGGATTAATGGATCAATTTCTACTTTTGTTGGCATGAATGGTGTTGTCAATAAGTGGGTGTAATAGTTGACACCAATGAAATCACTGCTGCCTTTGAGTCCTTCAATAGGTTTTGAGAAGAGGGCAGATGGCGGTTTAAACCGACCATTTTTAAGACCTTTCAGCCAACAACGATTGAACATTCCATCGAGAACTTTGGCTTGAATCCAATGAAGAGGATTCCACCGTCGATAGGGGTCGAAGAGATTGATGTTCTTGACCAATCCAATTTGACATTTATCTCCATTCTCCATCCTTTTCAGAGTGCGGTAGCATTGAGCATGGGCTCGCATCAAATTGAGTGCAACACATCGTGTTCTCTTGAAAGAACGGACGCCTGGCGGAAACTCACCAAGCACATATCCCATTGTAGCATAGACTGCCGGCTCATTGATTGTGCACCACCATTCAACCCGGTCACTGAGTCGTTCAAACATTTTTGAACAAAAAGTAATCCAATCAGCAATATTTTCTTCTTTTTCAAAACCACCACGTTCATCCCACCATATGGGTTGAGTGAAATGGTGTAAGGTCACCATTGGTTGAATTCCTTGAGCAAGTAATTCATCAACTAAATCCGAGTACCATTGTATTGCCTTTTGATCCCAGTGACCAGGAAGTGGTTCGACTCTTGACCATTCAATGGAGAATCGATAATGAGAGACTCCAAGGTTTTTGATGAGCGTTATATCTTCTGACCTTCGATTCCAGTGGTCGCAAGCCTCACCACTCAATTGTTTACTCTTTGAGCGTGGTTCAAATGCTGACCAATTGTTGGTATTCCCGCCTTCAATTTGATGAGATGCTGTAGCAACTCCCCACATGAAATCGTTCGGAAAAGCACTTCCATCCTTCAGTGAACTGTAATTTACAGTCTCCCATTGGCGGTGTTCTTCGGTCCACACACGCTTTCCAAGCATGAAACAGACATGAGGTTTTTTGTTCAACAATCCGCTTGTAAAGCGCACATTTTGAAGGTGCGGATAGCGGGAGTCGAACCCGCGACAAGAGGTTGGAAACCTCCTATGTTACCACTACACCATATCCGCATGATGTGATTATTTGTCCGAGAAGCCTCTCCTCTTTGAGTGAATCGGTCTTTCAATCACCAATTCAAGGCATAGGTGGTCGAGGTGGTGGAGGAGGTGGAACTCTTCCATTGATTCTCAATGCTTGTCGAAGGCGATCTGCTGGAGGTTCATTGGTTCGTTTCATGCGAGCAGCGATGACTTCACGAGCGTGTTCAACCCGTTCTTCTGCAAGCCGTGTCTTTGATGAATTTCCTCGTATGACGAGCATGCCCATCAAGAAGAAGAGCACAATTCCACCAAGCAAAGCCTGGATAATCGGCATTTCTATAAGGCCGCTTAATGCACTTGTTTCATCATTCATAGAATCACCCTCATCAACGATTCGAGTATCAAATACCCTCAAGTTGATTGATACTGAATCCATGGCAATATCGACACCAGGTTCTTTGATGACAATATAGAGGTCGAAATTTCCAGCGGCTCTACCTTCTCCACTGAAGAATATAGTTTGAGTCAAGCCAGTTGTTTCGGTAAAGGACAGAACCTGGATTTGTTCTGAAGCGATAATCGAAGAGATTTGCTGCCATTCGACTCGAACCGTTATGTCGTTGAGTTCACTTACAACCGTACAACTGAAAGAGAAATAATCTTCTTCAGCCAAGTTGAGTTGGATATCGCCAGGGGTACAGATGATTGCACCTTCAGCAATGTTACGTGTTGGGTCATTGATCCAGTGGTCGGGTCTTGACGCTCCTGATGATTGGTTATCTCCATATCCATCGCCATCTCCATCGACCCATTGTGTAGGTTCGTTCGGGAATGCATCATCCGAGTTTGCATAGCCGTCTGCGTCCGTATCGATACACCCGGGGGCATTTCCGAGTGAAGCTGTGCCGAATACGGTTGGACAAACATCTCCATCCGTTCCTTGAGGATTGTCGCCCCAGCCGTCACCATCGGTGTCAAACCATTGAGATGTGTCATTGTTCCACAAGTCATTGGTATCGCTTGCTCCATCGTTATCAGAATCAAGGCATCCGTAGACGTCAAGGTGAGATGTTCCGATTACCATTGTACAATTATCGGGCTGTGTTCCGTTAGGATTATCTCCAAATCCATCACCGTCGATGTCCGACCATTGTGTGGCATCATCTGGGAATAAGTCACCGCTTTGTGATGAACCATCGTTATCAGCATCCGGGCATCCAAAGAGGTCAAGGTTGGAGTATCCTTCGACTGAAGGACAAGAATCGGGTTCTGTTCCTAAAGGATTTTCACCGTATCCGTCACCGTCACTGTCGTTCCATTGCGTTGGGTTGAACGGAAGCGCATCGGCTCCGTTTGTACTGTTCCAGCCAGATACATTTCCAAATGGAAGCGTTGGGTCTGAATAGCCGTCACCGTCTGTATCTGGGCAGGCATTTCGGTCAACTGTAGAATTTCCAGCTGAATTGATACAATCGTCTTCAAGGTCATCAAATCCATCTCCATCGGTATCTTGAGTACGAGTCGGGTCGTTCGGGAAAGCATCGCTTTCGTTTGACATTCCATCGCCATCGTCATCGACACATCCGTAGCGGTCAATCGTTGAGTTTCCAGAGATTCCTGGGCATGCATCTGGTTGAGGTCCTGTTGCATTGTCACCGTAGCCATCGCCGTCTTGGTCAAGCCATTGATTGGCAAGGTTTGGCAGAAGGTCGATCACATCGTCCCATCCATCTCCATCGGCATCAGGGCAACCCATGCGGTTGCCGAGGGTTGAATTTCCAGCGAGGTTTATACACGCATCAGGCGTTGTTCCACCCGAGTTATCCCCGTATCCATCGCCGTCAATATCGGACCATTGGGTTGAATCATTGACTTGAGCATCTTCTTGATCTGCCCAACCGTCTTGGTCTGTGTCTACACATCCAAGAGTGTAGTTTTGCCATGAATTACCTGCAATCGATGGACAATCATCGGCTAAGGTTCCAGTGGCATTATCGCCAAATCCATCGCCATCTGCATCGCTCCATTGGGTCGGATCAGTTTTGAAAGCATCTGAACCATTGTCAGTCGGTGTCCAATTTGGGTCGGGGTCGGAATATCCATCGCCGTCGGTATCAGGGCAACCCATACGGTCGACCGTTGAGTTTCCGTTAAAGATTGGACACGCATCATCGATTTGGTCAGAAACACCATCCTTATCGTAATCAGACCATCGCAATGGATCACTTGGAGCGATATCTGCCCCATCTTCGATTGTGAATCCGATATCAGGGTTGGAATAAGTGTCACCGTCGGTATCGGGGCAACCGTATCGGTCACCCGAAGAGGTTCCAAGAGTGGAGACACAGGCATCTGGGAATACGCCGGCTGGATTGTCTCCATATCCATCTGCGTCCGTATCTACCCACTGGGTTGGTTCGTTTGGCCATACGTCTGCGCCATTGGTTGTCGTCCAAACTGAGCCGTTGTTCCCTAACGGGTCAGGGTCTGAATACCCATCGCTATCGGTATCAGGGCAACCGAATCGGTCTTGGGAAGAAGTTCCTGCAGTGCTCACACAAGCATCGGGATTTGTACCGAGTGGTTCATCACCGTAAGCATCGCCATCAGAATCATGCCATTGCGTTGGAGTAATTGGGAATGCATCAGCAGATCCGATCGGATGTGCAGGCCAGTTTGCGTCAGCATCCGAATATCCGTCACCATCGCTGTCAGAGCAACCAAAACGGTCGATGGTCGAACGTGTGCCTGTCGCAGCATCGTTGACGCACGAATCAGGGTTGTTTCCAGTTTGATTATCTCCATAGCCATCACCATCAGAATCGAGCCATTGTGTGATGTCATTCGGGAATGCGTCAGCAGTACCAGTAGGGTGGGCTAACCAGATGATATCAGCATCTGAATATCCGTCACCATCGGTGTCAGTACACCCAATGCGGTCTTGTGAAGAGGTACCTGATGTTGTTGGACATGCATCGCCCGAGTTAGCAGGAGGTGGATTATCTCCGAATCCGTCGCCGTCGGTATCGAGCCATTGCGTGCTGTCTCCGAGGAAAGCGTCTGCGCCGTTGGAAACGAGCCAAACAGAGCCATTCGTTCCGCTTGGGTCAGGGTCACTGTAGGTGTCACCGTCTTCATCAAGGCAACCATTTCGATCTCCTGTCGAAGTTCCTGCGACATTGACACATGCATCTGCACCTTGTGCGATGGTCCATCCCAAAGTCCAATCAGAGAATGTATCCATATCTGAATCGGGGCAACCGTATCGGTCACCGGTGGAGGTTCCAACCATTGAAGGACAACTGTCAGGATTGTTTCCAGCCAAGTTATCTCCATAGCCATCACCATCTTGGTCAGCCCATTGCGTGTTATCAGCGATGAATGCATCTGCTCCATTGGCAATGCTCCAATTAATTGCATCAGGGTCAGAATATCCGTCACCGTCAGTATCAGGACATCCTTGTCGGTCGTGAACTGAAGTTCCAAATGTAAATGCACATTGGTCATCCTCGTCCACTGTTCCATCAAAGTCAGCATCTTGTGTCAAGTTGACCATTGTGTAGCCAGAGTTGACAGCAACTGAAAAGAATTGAGGGCCACTTGCAACTGATGTTCCTACTACGTGAATCTCCCAAACTCCTTGAGCAGGAGAGGCAAAAGTCAATCCCTTGAGATTGTTGATGCTATCTGACAGGTTGGTCCAGGTTCCACTTGGGTCTTTTATTGAAAGGTCGACATCGTTGACCAAATTAGCAGAGACTACTGGGCTACTTGTAGCATCGTTGTATGAAAGCATGACTTGCATTGTTGGTGCTGCAGCTGGAACGTTAATGCTCCATCCACGTTCTTCACCAGTCGATAACGATTCTCGGTCAACAAATGATGCAGAAGCGGCATCAAGTAGGTGAATTCGACCCCAACCTTCGTGATTGTTTGGAGCGGTTTCACCAGCCCCATTTGTGACATCATTGTATTGTCCCATCATGTCGACGGCTGAAGTTGCAAAGATTCCTTTGACCAAGGCGGACGAAGGATTAGAATGGTTGACGTTTTCGATCAAATGTTGTAACAGTAGAGCAACTGCCCCCGCCGAAACTGGAGTGGCCATGCTTGTTCCGCTCATGAATTGGTAATCGCCACTTCCGCCTGAATAACGAGATTTCGTAGAAAGAATATTGGTGCCTGGTGCGGAGAAATCCGGTTTAAGTCGATTATCATCCGTCGGGCCTCTTGAAGAGAAGGTTGCCATTCCAGATATGTTATTCGATGCCCATGCTGGCCATGAACCTGTAGCATTGCTTCGTAAGTTCTCACTTGCTCCGATTGAGATGACGTTTTTTGCTGTCGCAGGTGAACCCATGCTGTCTAAATCAATTTCACCATCGCCGTCACCGTCTGTTCCTTCATTAGCTGCAGCAAACATGATGACAAGGTTATCGTGTTCGAGTGCACTCATGTCTGATTGCATTGAGCTGGTCGTATAGACTCCAGACACACTCGAACCCCAAGAGTTGGTGTGGACGCGACTGCCATTGGCAGCCGCCAAGTCAAACATATCGCCGAGGTCGTTTGGAATTCCGCCGAGTCCCCCATTGTATTCAAGTGCATGAACGAGTAATTGTGCTTCGGGAGCCATGCCTTTCACATTGGTCCATGTGGTTCCATCTCCCAATACAGAACCTGCTACGTGCGTACCATGTCCATGGTCATCGATTGCTCCATCGTCACAAGAACCAGGGAGTCCTCCAGACCAAGCACACCCTGATGAAGAAACTGGGAAGGAAAGAATACCTTTGATGTGGTCTGCAAAATCAGGATGCATGGTTGAATCATTAACACCACTGTCAAGTCCAGTATCGCCGACAGTGACCACAATTCCGCTACCGTCAAGTGAACCCCAGCCCGAGTCTACACCGCTCATGGTGGCAGAGTTTTGTAGGTCGTCAGCATGAATAATGGTTGCAGCGACATCGTTGTTCAGGGTGAAGAAGGGTTTTGTTTCAATCCATTCAACTGCTCCGTTTGAAGCGAGCCATACGATTCCAGAAGTATCTGCGACAGCGGTAACGAACCGTCCTGAGTGTGAATCGATGACAATGTCATCACGCTGTTCAATTTCGCCAGGTAGTTCTGTGCCAGAGAGCACAACATTGACGATTGCTTTTCCTTCAATCGAGTATGGGTTCGTAAACACTTTCTCTTGACCAAGAACGCCTCGAACTAAATCTTCACGGAGTTTATCAACAGCATCCAGTTGAGCTAAACCTTCGACCTCTAATTCTTCGAGTTCTCCGGTTGTATGGCCATTGAGTTCACATTGGAATCCATTTGGAGGCATGTATGTGAAACAATCGATTCCAGCATCATCCAGTTCATTGAACCATTCTGTAGGAATTGGATATTCGTGTGTGAGTACATACCACCCAGTTAATTTCGAACTTTGACTTGTCCATTCGGACCAATCTTCAACAGCGATAACACCCATATCTCGGTAGAGGAGATTAATTTCTCCAACGCCATCGACTGGATTGAACCAGCCATGCTCCATATCTCCACTCGGAGCTAAGCCAATTGCCCTCAGCAGGTCCAAGTCGACCTCAGTTTCAATTGCCATTTCAGCATCTAAAGAGGGTGCTGCGTAGGTAATTGGCGCCAAAACTTGAATCAACATCAATGCTGAAAAAATCATCGCTCGCATACGGTGGCTTTGCGTCATGCCTTTGGACCGTAGGGCCTCCTTCATGAATCATTTGCTTGAAGCCAGTCGAGTTGCTATGACTTCACGAGCACGCTCCATCCGTTCTTCAGTCCGACGTAACTTTGACGAATTCCCTCGTATAATCAATACACCTATGAGGAAAAAGAGAACAATTCCGGCAAAGAGTGCTTGAATAATTGGCATTTCGATAATTTTATTTGCTCCATTTTCTCCTCCGTTATTCGAATCACTCTCATCAACGATCCGAGTATCAAATACTCTCAAGTTGATTGATGCTGAATCCATGGCAATATCTACGCCAGGTTCTTTGATGACGATAAATAATTCCAAATTTCCAGCGGCTCTTCCTTCTCCACTGAAGAATATAGTTTGAGTCAAGCCAGTTGTTTCGGTAAAGGACAGAACCTGGATTTGTTCTGAAGCGATAATCGAAGAGATTTGCTGCCATTCGACTCGAACCGTTATGTCGTTGAGTTCACTTACAACCGTACAACTGAAAGAGAAATAATCTTCTTCAGCCAAGTTGAGTTGGATATCGCCAGGGGTACAGATGATTGCACCTTCAGCAATGTTACGTGTTGGGTCATTGATCCAGTGGTCGGGTCTTGACGCTCCTGATGATTGGTTATCTCCATATCCATCGCCATCTCCATCGACCCATTGTGTAGGTTCGTTCGGGAATGCATCATCCGAGTTTGCATAGCCGTCTGCGTCCGTATCGATACACCCGGGGGCATTTCCGAGTGAAGCTGTGCCGAATACGGTTGGACAAACATCTCCATCCGTTCCTTGAGGATTGTCGCCCCAGCCGTCACCATCGGTGTCAAACCATTGAGATGTGTCATTGTTCCACAAGTCATTGGTATCGCTTGCTCCATCGTTATCAGAATCAAGGCATCCGTAGACGTCAAGGTGAGATGTTCCGATTACCATTGTACAATTATCGGGCTGTGTTCCGTTAGGATTATCTCCAAATCCATCACCGTCGATGTCCGACCATTGTGTGGCATCATCTGGGAATAAGTCACCGCTTTGTGATGAACCATCGTTATCAGCATCCGGGCATCCAAAGAGGTCAAGGTTGGAGTATCCTTCGACTGAAGGACAAGAATCGGGTTCTGTTCCTAAAGGATTTTCACCGTATCCGTCACCGTCACTGTCGTTCCATTGCGTTGGGTTGAACGGAAGCGCATCGGCTCCGTTTGTACTGTTCCAGCCAGATACATTTCCAAATGGAAGCGTTGGGTCTGAATAGCCGTCACCGTCTGTATCTGGGCAGGCATTTCGGTCAACTGTAGAATTTCCAGCTGAATTGATACAATCGTCTTCAAGGTCATCAAATCCATCTCCATCGGTATCTTGAGTACGAGTCGGGTCGTTCGGGAAAGCATCGCTTTCGTTTGACATTCCATCGCCATCGTCATCGACACATCCGTAGCGGTCAATCGTTGAGTTTCCAGAGATTCCTGGGCATGCATCTGGTTGAGGTCCTGTTGCATTGTCACCGTAGCCATCGCCGTCTTGGTCAAGCCATTGATTGGCAAGGTTTGGCAGAAGGTCGATCACATCGTCCCATCCATCTCCATCGGCATCAGGGCAACCCATGCGGTTGCCGAGGGTTGAATTTCCAGCGAGGTTTATACACGCATCAGGCGTTGTTCCACCCGAGTTATCCCCGTATCCATCGCCGTCAATATCGGACCATTGGGTTGAATCATTGACTTGAGCATCTTCTTGATCTGCCCAACCGTCTTGGTCTGTGTCTACACATCCAAGAGTGTAGTTTTGCCATGAATTACCTGCAATCGATGGACAATCATCGGCTAAGGTTCCAGTGGCATTATCGCCAAATCCATCGCCATCTGCATCGCTCCATTGGGTCGGATCAGTTTTGAAAGCATCTGAACCATTGTCAGTCGGTGTCCAATTTGGGTCGGGGTCGGAATATCCATCGCCGTCGGTATCAGGGCAACCCATACGGTCGACCGTTGAGTTTCCATTGAATATTGGACAGTCATCATCGATTTGGTCAGCAATGCCATCATTATCGAAATCAGACCATCTGAGTGGATCACTTGGATGGGTATCTGCTCCATTTACAATCGTGAATCCGAGGTCAGGATCGGAATAAGTGTCACCGTCGGTATCGGGGCAACCGTATCGGTCACTGGTCGAATTGCCAGAAACAGCCACACAAGCGTCAGGGAATACGCCGGCTGGATTGTCTCCATAGCCATCGGAATCCGTATCGGCCCATTGTGTTGGTTCGTTTGGCCATACGTCTGCGCCATTTGCTGTCGTCCAAACTGAGCCGTTGTTCCCGAGTGGGTCGGGGTCAGAATATCCATCGCTATCGGTATCAGGGCAACCGAATCGGTCCTGGGAAGAAGTTCCTGCAGTGCTCACACAAGCATCTGGGTTGTTCCCAAGAGCTTCATCGCCAAATCTGTCGCCATCCGTATCGTGCCATTGAGATGGAGTGATTGGGAATGCATCAGCAGATCCGATCGGATGTGCAGGCCAGTTTGCGTCAGCATCCGAATATCCGTCACCATCGCTGTCAGAGCAACCAAGGCGGTCAATGGTTGAGCGAGTTCCAGTGGCAAGGTCATTGACACAAGCATCTGGATTGGTTCCACTTTGGTTGTCCCCATAGCCATCACCGTCAGAATCGAGCCATTGGGTATTGTCGTTCGGGAATGCATCAGCAGTTCCAGTTGGATGGGCTAACCAGATGAGATCAGCATTTGAATATCCGTCGCCATCGGTATCGGTACAGCCGAGCCGGTCTTCGGTAGAAGTTCCAGAGATTGCAGGGCATGCATCACCAAGCGTAGCAGGGGGTGGGTTGTCACCGTATCCATCGTTATCTGTGTCGTTCCATTGCGTGCTGTCTCCGAGGAATGCGTCTGCACCATTTGAAACGAGCCAAACTGAACCGTTGGTTCCGCTTGGGTCCGGGTCACTGTAGTTATCGCCGTCTTCATCAGGACATCCGTTTCTGTCTGCATTCGAAGTGCCTTGAACGCTTGAGCAACTGTCAGCACCGTTCGAAGCAGTCCACCCACCGTCAGGAGATGAAAAAGTGTCAAAATCCGGGTCAAGACAGCCGTATCGGTCTGCGGAAGAGACTCCATAAATAGTTGGGCATCCATCAGGATTGTTTCCAGCCGAGTTATCTCCATAGCCATCCCCATCTTGATCACTCCATTGGGTTGGTTCATTGATTAAAGCATCAGCTCCGTTGGCAATACTCCAATTGCTTGTCGGGTCAGAGTATCCATCTCCATCAATATCGACGCATCCAACTCGGTCAATGGTCGAAGTTCCAGAAGTAAATGCACAATCGTCGTTGCTGTCTTCAGTTCCATCGAAGTCAGCATCTTGAGTGAGGTTGACAAGGAGATATTCAGCATTCATAGCCAAGGCGAAGAATTGTGGTCCAGTTGGGACATTTGTTCCAATCACATGCACTTCCCATGAACCTTG
>Ga0209502_10003382_pt1 | contig 12588 bp, 14 predicted proteins | sample ArcticOcean_MG_C_10_FD_187442 | JGI IMG/M metagenome (GOLD analysis project Ga0209502, IMG submission 187442) | Marine microbial communities from western Arctic Ocean - ArcticOcean_MG_CB11_90 (SPAdes) (version 2) | ecosystem: Environmental > Aquatic > Marine > Oceanic | place: Arctic Ocean...
ATGTAAGTAAAGTTCTACAAAAAATTAGTGGTGAATATTTTAAAAATTCTAAAGTAAATAAAATTTTTAGAAGTGAAGAAAATGTTAGAATTTCAATTGGCAATAATGAAGAATATTTAGACTATGACCATGTTGTTTTAGCTTCTCACGCCGACCAAAGCTTGAAATTATTAGAAGACCCATCTGAAGAAGAAAAAAGCATACTAAAAGAATTTAAATATGTAGATAACCATGCTTATCTACATACAGATAAAAGTCTTATGCCTAAAAGAAAGTCAGCTTGGTCAAGTTGGAACTCAATTTCGAAAAATGACCTAAGTAGCACATGTGTAACTTATTGGCTGAACAATCTTCAAAATTTAGAAACAAAAGAAGATTATTATTTAACGCTGAATCCAATTCATGAAATTAAAACTGAGAAAATAATTAAAAAAGTTAATTTTACTCACCCTTACTTAAATTCAAAAACATCTCTACTTCAAAAAGATCTCTATAAGCTCCAAGGTAAGAAAAGAACTTGGTTTTGTGGAAGTTATTTTGGTTATGGTTTCCATGAAGATGGTTTAAAATCATCTCTAGAAATGCTGAAATATTTTAAAACCTAAATGGAAACTTGTATATATAAAGGCTTTGTAACTCATAGAAGATTTAAACCTCTAAGACATTATTTTTCTTATAAAACTTTTTCTATTTTATTTAATCTAAGTGAATTAGACGATCTTCATAAAAAGATAAGTATATTTTCATTTAACAGATTTAATATTTTTAGTTTTTACAATAAAGATCATGGCTCTCGTGATGGAGATGACTTAACTGAATGGGTAAAAATAAATTTAAAAAAATATAATTTAAATTTTAATATTTCTAAAATTAAATTACTTTGTTTTCCAAGAGTATTTGGCTACGTGTTTAATCCACTAAGTATATTTTATTGTTATGACGGAAATGCACTTAAAGCAATTTTATATGAAGTGAAGAATACTTTTGATGAACAGCACACCTATGTTTTTCCTGTAAATGATGCTTCAAAAATTATTACCCAGCAGTGTAATAAAAAATTTTATGTATCCCCTTTCATTGGGATGGACACATTTTATAATTTTAGATTAACAAAACCTGATAAAAGTATAAGAATACTCATTAAGCAAACAGACAAGGTAGAAAAAGTTTTAGTAGCATGCCAGATAGGAATTAGACAAGATATGTCTTTGAAGCAACTCTTAATAAATTTATTTACACATCCTATGATGACTTTTAAAATTATGGTATCGATACACTATGAAGCATTACGGCTATGGAAAAAAGGAGCTATATTCCGAAAAAGAAAAATTAAAATTAAAAACAATATATCTTTAGAAAAATGAACTTTACCCCTTCAAAAATAGCTGAAACCTTCATACTAAATAAATTAAAATCTATTAAAGGTGGAAGTTTAAATTTAAAAAACCACAACCAGGAAATAAATTTTTTTGGTGAACCAAATAATATTGTTAAGGCCGATATTGTCGTTAATAACCCTAACTTTTATTTTAACATCTTAAAAGGAGGAAGCACTGGTCTAGCTGAGTGTTATGTAAGAGATGAATTTACCACATCAGACCTAACTTCTTTAATAGAGCTTACTGCTAGAAACATTAATTTAACACACAGATTTTCTGGTATTTTAAGACTAAAGTTTTTAAAGAACTTATTCAAAAATATTTTTGCTTCAAACACAAAAAATAAAAGCAGAGAACATATATCTAAACACTATGACCTCGGTAATGAATTTTTTTCTATATGGTTAGATAAAACTCTTACTTACTCAAGCGCGATCTACGAGAAACCTACTGACAATTTATCTAATGCTCAGATTAATAAATATAATAAGTTAATTGATTTTATAAAACCTAAGGCTGGAGACAAAATTTTAGAAGTTGGTTGTGGCTGGGGGGGTTTTGCTGAGCATCTTGCCAAAAATCACGATATTAAACTAGATTGCATTACAATTTCAAAAAAACAATTAGAGTTTACAAAAAAAAGAATTTTTAACGCAGGATTAAATGAAAAAGTAGATATTAAGTTCTTAGATTATAGAGATGTGAATGGTCAATATGATGCAATAGCATCGATTGAAATGATTGAGGCTGTTGGAGAAAAATATCTTAATAAATATTTTTCTATGATTAAAAATAATTTAAAGCCTGGTGGAATTGGTGCGATACAAGCCATTATTATAAAAGATGAATTATTTGATCAGTATAGAAAGAGTGAGGACTTTATACAAAAATATATATTCCCAGGAGGTTTTCTTCCATCACTACAGTCTATAAAAGATCATACAAAGAACTCAGGACTTAAATTGACCGAATATAACTCTTATGGTGTTCACTACTCTAGTACTTTAAAAAAATGGAGAGAAAATTTTATTAATTCCTGGAGTGAAATTTCTAAACAAGGGTTTGATCAGTCATTTAAAAAAATGGAGAGAAAATTTTATTAATTCCTGGAGTGAAATTTCTAAACAAGGGTTTGATCAGTCATTTAAAAAAATTTGGAATTTTTACTTTTCATATTGTGAAGCAGGTTTTAAGTCTAAAAATATAGATTTAATTCAATTTTCTTTACTTAAAAAATAATTACTTATGAAAAAATTTGATAAATCAATAAAGAATTCATTATATCATTTATCTAAATGAAATTCGTAAGTAAAATATATAAAAAAATAGTTAATAAATTTAAAATTAAAATCAATCTAGATATACAAAAAATTAAGCTAAAAAAATTAGAAGACTTATTCAATTATTACGGTACAGATAAAGGTTCAAATATTTTAAACCCGTATTCAAAATTAAAAAACAAAAAACTTTTCAAAGGACATAATTTCGCAAAATTTTATGAAAAACATTTTAAAAGTTTAAAAAAAAAAAAAATTAATATTTTAGAAATTGGAGTGTGGGAAGGAGCTTCTACAGCAAGTTTTTATCATTATTTTAAAAAAGCAGAACTTTTTTCTATTGATAGAAACTTTAAATTTAAATATTTTTCAAAAAGAATTAATTTTTTTCATTGTGACACATCATTCTCCAAAGATCTTTCTAAGTTTAAAAAATTTTTAAAACAAAAAAAAATAACTGAATTTGATATAATTATAGATGATGGCTCACATATTTTATCAAATATCTTAAAAAATTTAAATTTTTTCTTTAGATATTTAAAATCTGGAGGAATTTATGTTATTGAAGACTATAAACATCCAAACTATTTTTTTCATTTGAATGATAGTAAAAATCATTTTTTAATAGATAAAATTTTACTACATTTAAAGCAAAAAAAAATTTTTAAATCTACAATACTCACAAGGAAAGAAATAATTTTTTTAACTAATTATATAAAAAAAATATTTACCTATAAGGGTTCTTGCTTGGAACAAAAAAAAAATATTTCTGATATAGCTTTTTTGTATAAAAAAATTTAAGTATTAAGTAATCATTGAATTATATTACATCTAATTAAAATTATTAAATATTGAGAATTTAATTGATTAATTTTAAAATATAATTTTGTTTTCAAATAAGCATCAAGTGCGTCAAATATTTATTTGATATAATCAACTTATTGTAATAATAAAGTATACATGAGAATTTTATTTGCATTATTAGCTACAATTTTATTAACTAACTGCACAGGAAACAAAATGAAACCAATAGATTTTAAAGATCAAAAACCTAGACTGATTATAGAAGATTATCTATCTGGAAATGTTAAAGCTTGGGGTATATTGCAGGATAGATCTGGCAAAGTCACGAGACAATTTTCAGCTGATCTCAATGGTAAATGGGATGGCAAACAATTAATATTAGATGAAAAATTTAACTGGTCAGATGGACAAATTCAAAAACGTCAATGGCAAATTACTAAATTAGATGATCATAATTATGAAGGAACAGCTGGAGATGTTGTGGGAAAAGCTAAGGGCTACTCGTATGGCCCTGCGTTTAAATTTGAATATGTTTTATTAGTGCCTCTTAAAGGAAAAGAAATCAAAATAAAATTTGATGATTGGATTTTTAAACAAGATGATAGAGTTGCGATCAATAGAGCAACTATGACTAAGTTTGGTATTAAAGTTGCTGAGCTTACAGTAATGTTCGTTAAAGATTAGTAGTTTTAAGAGTTTAAGATGATTAAAAACTTTAAGCATCTCTTAAAAAAATTATCACAAAACTAATAAAGCTTAATTCAGTTGATAAATCTTCTTATGTAATATAAATAATTTTAAATGGACGAATTACTTCCTTTATTATTATTGATTACTTCTGGCTTACTCCTCAGGTTCTCTTTGACGCTAACAGGGCAAGAGTGGGCCAAATCTCATTCACAAACTGTAGCATTTTTAATTCTTCCAGTAATAACCTATGTAATAACTAAAACAATAACCGGAAATATTGCATTATCGTTAGGTATGATTGGGGCTTTGTCGATAGTTAGATTTAGACATCCAGTAAAAAGTGCGTTGGAATTAATTATTTATTTTGACCTGATTACCATAGGTATCGCAACCAGTGTAAGAACTAAATGGGCCGTCCAATTAGTTATATGTTCAGTCATTATTATATTTAGTGTCAAATTAGTTCAGAAGATTTTTAAAAAATTTGGTTACTCTTTCTATAAGATTTCATTTAATGAAGGAGCTGCAATTAATACAGTAGAAGTTTTTTCCAATGAACAAATTAATATACTTGAAAATAATAAAAACCTTTCAAATTTTTTAAATGACAAAGAAACAAATGAATATGTTTACAGACTTAATTTTGAAAATAGCAAACAAGCGCACGAATTAAAAAAACAAATAAAAGATTTAAAAGGTATAAAAAAGATAAATATAGACCTTATTTAGATTTAATGAAAAAAAAAATATTTTTTTTTATTTTATTACTGCTTACTCCTACATTATTACAATCGTCTGAAAATTATTATTCACAACCAAATTGCGTAACAAATACTTCTGAATCTGCAACTACAAACTTAAATAATGTAAAAATAAAAAAAATAGATATTAAAATAAAAAAATATAAAAAATGGACAGAAAATGGTATTCGTATAGCTATTGGAAATTTTAGATGGATACCAAGTCAATATAAGAAAAGATTTAAAGCCAGTATCGTTATAAGCTATGAAAATGGATCTTTATGTACGTTCAAAGCTAAAATTAGACACAATGGAGATCAAAAAGATCATATAAAAATCTTTAAGAATTCCATTATTCAAAGTCTAGACGTACATTTGAGTTCAGGCCATGTTTATGGTGTAACAAAATTTAAACTATTACTGAAAAATACAAGAGGGAAAGATGAAATTTTTTTAACAACTTTATTAAGAAAGTTTAATTATTTATCTCCAAGAACTATGCTTGTTAATGTTTCAATTAACAACGTGAATGAAGTAATGATATTTCAAGAAAAAGCCGCAAAAGAATTACTAGAACACAACTTTAGAAGAGAAGGACCTATCCTCGAAGGAGACGAAAGATTTGTTTTTCGGTTAGCGGGCAAGTTACCTGACAACAATTTAAGCAATGCATCTCTCGGCATGACTCCATTGTTAGAAAATGGAATTAATGGAATGCTTTCAAGGCAAACAAATTCAAAAATAATTGAACGAAATAAAAATCTTTCAAAACTATCTTTTACCGCTGTGTCAAATTTAAATCTTATTTATTTGCTTTACATCAGTAGTTATAAGGATGAAAAAAATAATTTTCTATATTCAAACTATACATTAAATAATAATTTTCTTGCCTTAGAGCAGACAGATAAAATTTTAAAACTAGATATTTACAACTTATTAATGAATGCTGCTAATGCTGGTCATGGGCTATCTGCCAACAATAGAAAATTTTATTGGAACTCAATTCTTAATTTTTTTGAACCAATAAATTATGATTCTAATGCAAATATTGATGTAGAACCTAATACACTGCTCATGCCAGTAAATGATAATATAGATAAGGTATTTTTAGAATTAGGAAATATGTTGAATCAAATAAATGTCGCAAATCTTGCTAAAGATTTAAATTTTAGGGGTTTGATAATTTCACATAAAGAAACAAAGATAAAAATTCAAAAATTAAAAAAAAATTTAAAAAAATTAAAAAATATAAACAAGGACTATGATGTAGAAATCATCAACTATAACAAAAATAAAAAATTTAATAAAAATATGTGGAAGGAATATTTTAATTCATTAAAAAAAATTGATCAAAATATAAAGATTATTAAACAAAATTCTGAAAATTCATTTAAAGTTTGTAAAACTTTTCTTAAATGTGATGACATAACACTTTCAAGAAAAGATACAATTAAACTTTTAGAAGGTAATTTGACTAAAGACAAAATTGAATTTCAGTTTATTGGAAATAATATTGAAAATAATAATTTAATTAATAATTTAAAATATAAAAAAGTTATAATACAAAATAGTAATTTTTATTATGATGAAAAAATAGAATACAAATATAATATAGAAAAAAATGAGCTTAATATTTATCAAGTAGAACCTGGTGCACGAGCTTTCTTTAGGGAAGGAAATCTTGAAAATTTAAGTATTAATTTTTATGGTAACGTTAATAAAATAAAATTTAAAGAAAATATGAAAAATTTTCCAATTGATATTAATTCTTTAACTGGTTGTTTATCATTAATAAATACTGAATTAAAAGACATAAAGATTAGAGCTTATGATTCTACATGCGAGGATTCGATTAATTTAATTAATGTCTCTGGTGTGATTGAAGAAATAGAAGTTAAAAATTCTTTTTTAGACGGCTTAGATATTGATTTTTCAAATGTTGAGTTAGTAAAATTGACGATTTCAAATGCTGGAAATGATTGTTTAGATGTATCTGCAGGAACATATAAAGTTAACAGTGCAGTAGTTTCGGGTTGCGGAGATAAAGGAGTGTCAGTAGGAGAAAAATCTATTATATCAATAAATGATATTGAAATTCACGATACTAACTTAGGTGTAGCATCAAAAGACAGTTCTATAGTTACTATTAATAATATTAGTTTAAATAATATCGATACTTGTCTGTCTGCCTATAATAAAAAACAGGAATATTCAGGTGGCTATCTAAGTGTAAATAACTTTCAATGTACCGATTTTATTAATAAGTTAAACCAAGATGCCTACTCAAAAATTTTATTTTAAAAAACTAAATTACAATGTCATACAGAATAGAACAAAAATTATTTATTGAAAAAAACTACATTATAGATTTCAAAAAATTTATTAACGAAAATTTTGTTAAAAAAATTTACAAACCAAGAGTTATTGAAAGTTTATATTTTGATAATAAAGAAAAAGAGATGTATAGAGACTCAATTGAAGGCAGTGTGCCTAGAAAAAAAATCAGGCTTAGATATTATCCGTCTGTAAATTCTAAGGAAATTTTTTTAGAAAAAAAAATTTCTAGTGTTGAAGGTAGATTTAAAAAAAGAAAATTGATTAATAGAGACGATTTTGAAAATTTAAAAAATAATGGAATTTTTGATAATAATTACGGAAGGTGCACACCTAAAATATATGTTACGTATAATAGAGAATATTATCGTATTGGCGATGTAAGAGTTACAGTTGACGAAAATATTAGATACAGAGAGTATAAAAAAGATATTATAAAAAAAGATCACAATCTAATAGTGGAATTAAAAACCAAGTTTAATAAAGATTTAGACGAACTAACCCAACAATTTCCATTTCAAAAGATAAGATTTTCTAAGTTTTGTAATGGTTTAGATCTTTTTACCTAGATGTACTTAACGAATAAAAAAATATTCAAAAATAATAAAAAATAAAAAAATTTTTATTTTTTTTTATCTTTGTTTTTATTAATATTATAAAAAAAATTTTGAATATGTGCCTATTCAACTAGAAAAAATTATATACGAAACAAAATTTAAAATTTTTATGGATAGAGAATATACTGACACCAGTAAAAGTTCTTTCTTAAATAACACAATCTTAATTAGACAACCTAGACATAATTCAAGCAATATAAGAATTACATTTAGCCATCCGGTAATCATCTATAGAGGTATATGTTTAAATAATAATAATAAACAATATTTAGACTGGCATAATACAAACTATAAAATTAATATAAACGGTCTTACATGCACGCATTCTAAAGTAATAAAAAAAAATTTTTAAAAGAGAAATTCACACTTTTTTCTGGGGGTTCTATTTCTTCAGATCCTATTTTTGTAAAATTACTTAACTACAATACTAAAATTAATATTATAAAAGCTTCATATTTTAAAAAAAAATATTAATTTTTATCAACATTAGCTAAATAACTTAGTTATTATATAGACTCTCATACAAACAATTTTTGTTGACGATATTAAAATTTATAGTAAGTTTTTATAATAATTATGAAAACCAAAACAAGTAAAAAACAATCAAGAAAAGTTAAAAAAAGTTTTTCATCAAAACTTAGTTTTAGTAATTTAACAAAAAAAGTAAAATCTAATATCAATAAAACTTACAAAAAAATTAGTAAAAAAAATAAAAAAAATAAAAAACTTAAAAAAATAAAAAGTAATGTGGAGATAAAAGCTAGACTAAAACTTAAAGAGCAAATAGAAAAACACAAAAAAAGAGAAAAATTAGCTAAAGCACAAGCAATTAGAACTAGAAATTTTGAACGTCAAAAAATAAAAGATGAAGAATTAAAAATTAAGAAACAAGAACTAAAATTGAAAGAAGAAGAGTTAAAATTAAAAATTTCAGAACAGAAATTAAAAGAACAAATTGAAATGAGATTGCAAGATCAAGAGAACAGGAAAAAAGAAGAAGAAAAAAGAATAAGAGTTGAGCAAAAAAGATTAAGAGATGAAGAACAAAGATTACGTGACGTAGCTGAAAAAAGAATAAAGGATGAGGACCAAAGAATAAGAGATGAGGAAAAAAGAATAAGAGATACAGAGGAAAGAAAAAGACTTGACGCTGAACAAAAAATTAAAGATGCAGAAAAGAAAATTAGAGACGAGGAAAGAAAAATAAAAGAAGAGGAAAAAAGAAAAAGACTTGAAGCAGAAAAAATAATTAAAGATGAAGAAAAGAGAATTAAAGCCGAAGAACAGAAAAGAAAAGCAGCAATTGAAGAACAAAAAATAAAAGAATGGGAAATAAAATTTGATGAAGAACGAAAAAAATTAGATGATGAAAATTTCTTAAGGGAAGAAGAATTGAGAGTTAAAGATGAAGAAAGAAAGAAAAGACTAGAGATTGAATTAAGAAAACCTAGTAAATCTAATTAATTCTCTTACCTTTTGACAAATTTGTTAACTATAAATAAGTAGGCACGATAGGGTAAAATTCTTAAAATTTTTAGAAAAACTGTCAACTCTTTTGGAAAATGGATTTCAAAAGAGCTACTTGCGGTTAATCCACTATATATCTTATCAGCGGCAAATTCTGGTGTTTTAATAAATGGCATATTAAATGTGTTTTGATTAGTCAATGGAGTTTTGATAAATCCAGGAGAAATTAAAGAAATTCTTACATTATGTCTCTTGAAATCAAAATATAAACTTTCAGTTAAATTCGTTAATGCAGCTTTAGAAGGTCCATAACCGCTTGAATTAGGTAGGCCTCTATATGCCGCTACAGAAGAAACAATAGAAATATGTCCCATTTTTTTATTTTTAAAATAATCTTCTACAGTTTTTATACAATTGAGCACGCCAAAAAAATTAATATTCATAATTTTTCTAATTTGCTCTTTGTTTATTTCTTGTTCTAATTTTGGATCATAAGCACCACTACAAAAAACACATAAATCTAAATCACAAAATTCTTTAAGTATTGCAGAAAATTTTTCTGTTACAGCGTTCTCATTGGTCACATCTAAAGGAAATGAAGATATATTTTCATCTATTGCAAGCTGATCTAGTAACACTTCTCTTCGTGCTGATATAGCTACTCTCCAATTTTCCTTAGCAAATTTTAAAGCTAATGCCTTACCAATCCCGCTACTTGCTCCAGTGATCCAAATTTTTTTCTGATTTTTTACCATGAATTAGCTATATATCATCTGATGACAAAAAAAAAATACTTATCTTTATTTTTAATATTAGCCATTACATTTACAGCATCTGCCATTGGTGGTTTTATAACTACTTTTTTCAAAGAACCTTGGTATTCAGGAATAGTATTACCTAGTTTCAATCCTCCTAGCTGGGTCTTTGCTCCTGTATGGACAACGTTATATGTTTTAATGGCAATTGCGATTTGGAAAGTTTGGATTAATTTTTTTGATCGTAAAATATTAAATATTTATTTTATTCATTTATTTTTTAATGCAATTTGGAGTATTATTTTTTTTGGATTTCATCAAATTGAATTAGCTTTATTAAATTTAATTGTTATTTTATTTTTTATTATTTACTTAACGATAATTTATTATAAAAAAAATAAATTGAGTTTTTTTCTTATGCTGCCTTATTTTTTTTGGACTTTTTACGCTTTAATTTTAAATTTTTCGATCGTCCTTTTGAACTAGAAACAGTTGTTAAATTTTTTCTCCCTAAGATAAAATTATTAATCAGGTATGATAAAATAATTAAAACAATACTACCGGATACAACGGGAAATAAAATAAAATCATACGAAACGTCAGCAAATAAAGCGATAAGTGGATTAGCTGCTGCAGGAGGGTGGATAATTTTTAAGTACATCATTAATGTAACACAAAGACCAACAGACAAACCTAATGAAATAAATGAAATACCTACATAGTGATTAAATAAAATGCCAATAATAATTGAAATTAAATGGCCAAAAAAAATATTTTTTGGTTTTGCAAACTCACTATCATAATAAACGAATATGATTAGAGCTGATGATCCAAACGAAAACATTAGCCAAACACCCATTGGTGACTGAAAGGTTAATAGAGACAGAACGCCTATAACAAAAGCGGCAGACAATCCATTAATTATAGGTAAAATTTTTTTTGACATATTTTAATCATGTACTTATTATATTTATGCACAAACACATACAATTAAAATCATTACGAATGTTATAATTAAAGTAAGAAAATCATTAGTATTTAGACACAAGTAAAAAGTTAACCTAGATGATATTAATATTAAGGAAAAAAATTAAATAATCTCTCTAATTACCTTCGAATTTACAAAGGTTCTAATTTGTTAAACCGATACTCTAATTTAAAAATAAAAAAATTTAACACTTAAAGCCTTACAAAAAATAACAAATATCATGTTTAAATAAAATTTTTTTACACATAAAGGAATTTGTATAAAAAAAAGAAAAATACATCAGATATTGCTTTTATTTATAAAAAAAAATGAATATACAAATTTAATACTAATTACTAAATATAAATTATAATGATTAAATTGTTTGCAAATAGAATTATTAGATCAGTAAAAATTGATCCTGAAGTTTTTAATGAAGTTCAAAAAGATAAGAATGCGACTCTATCAGCTGGGATTGTAGTTTTACTTTCAAGTACAGCCGCTGGTATAGGAGCTACATCTTTAGGTGGTGGTAATTTTATACTTGCTCCAATTTTTTCACTAATAAGTTGGTTTGTGTGGGCATACATCGTTTATTTTGTTGGAGTTAAATTGTTTCCAGACCCAAAAACCAAAACTACTCAATTTGCTCTTTTAAGAGCTATAGGCTTTTCAAGTGCCCCCGGAATTATTAGAATTTTTGGATTTAACGAAAGTTTAATGGCTGTTACATTTATAGGATCAGCGTTTTGGATGCTAGTCTGCATGATTGTAGCTGTTCGAGAAACTCTGAACTACAAAAGTTTATGGAAAGCACTTGGTGTTGTAATTATTTCTTGGTTTGTACAAGCCTTCATACTTTTATCCATTCTAACAGTAACAAAAAATTTTTAAATAGGAAACAAGGTCTTAGAAGTTCTACAGCTGTTACAAATTTTGTAACCGTGCATGATTAAATTAGATTTTACATTTTTATCTTCTTTTTTGCATTCTTCACAAATATTATCAATTTCAACGTAGTTTAAAACTTCATTTGATTTAATCGAGTGATCTTCTGTGTATTTAAATTGATAACATTCAGAGCAAAGAAACTTTACGTCATTAAAGTTGCTGACCTGAGTAAGTATAGTCTCATTATCTCCACATAGATCACAATTTGGTAATGACTTCATAATTTTTTTTATAAATTAATTTACTCTTAATATAAACGAAACTATATAGTTAGTAATATGAAAAAAATTATTTTTTTTACTACTTTTATTTTAAGCTATTCTTTGCTTAATATATTGCCAATGTACGCTGAAACTTCTTCAGATACATCTGTCGAAAATAGAAATAAGTATAAAAAAGCTTATTTTGCTGGTGGTTGTTTTTGGTGTATGGAAGAATCATTTGATAAAATAAAAGGAGTTACAAAATCAATCTCAGGTTACTCCGGCGGCCATGTAAAAAACCCAACATATAAAGAGGTCGTTTATAAAGATACGGGACACGTAGAAGTCATTGAAGTCTATTATGACCCTAAATTAACTAGCTATGATGAGCTACTAAAAGAATT
>Ga0209502_10003385_pt1 | contig 12581 bp, 12 predicted proteins | sample ArcticOcean_MG_C_10_FD_187442 | JGI IMG/M metagenome (GOLD analysis project Ga0209502, IMG submission 187442) | Marine microbial communities from western Arctic Ocean - ArcticOcean_MG_CB11_90 (SPAdes) (version 2) | ecosystem: Environmental > Aquatic > Marine > Oceanic | place: Arctic Ocean...
CCCTGACAAGTCATATAATATGACAGTGGATATCCAAAAGGTTTGAAGCTAGATGCTTCCATTTCGGTTCCGAAAAAAAAGATGCCAATTGAGAATACAAACCAGATTGCTAAAGTAACAAATAGCAAGCCTCTAGTTTTTTCCCAGTGTTGTGTTTGTTTTGACATTTTTACTCTCCCTATAGGTTAAAAATGAAACCATACATATAATGGGGTAGATTGAAACCCCTTAAAAAGGTCGAATTGTGAGGGTTTTTATAATATATAAAAGTCAAAGGTTGGTAAAAGTTGCTTAAATATAAACTCAAAATAAAAGACATAAAACTAGAAGATATTAGGGTTTATCTATTTGCTTTATTTAAGGGAATAATACCAAAGAAAAAAATTAGGAATATTGAAGACCTTACACTGTTTATTCAAACCCAATCAGCTTGGGTATCACAGGTTACTTTATTTAATTATTTAAAAACAAGAATGGGTACAAAGTGGGTATTACACTTTGACGATGAGGTGTTTTTAGCATCTATTAACAAAGCGAAATGGAATATTTATTCTATAGCACTTCAGGATCTTACTTTTTATAGCTTATCATACTTGAGTGTTTTTTGTAATTATCAGGAAATGGATAAGGCCAATACAATTTATGATGAAATATTGACCAATGAAACTAAAAATGGAATGCCTCGAAAAATTATTTTACAAGCAAAAGAAAAGTTTGCAGAACGATTACAAAAAATTAATTGGAACACATATTATAAATCTTGGCCATTTAATGAGAGTGCACTAACCTTGTATGAATGGGCTCCAGTTGCTGAAGAGTTAAAATCTTTAGATAGAAAGATAGTTTTAAATTCTATGATTTTAAAATGGGATAATATTAAAGCAGAATTTATAAAACTAATAAGAATTTAAATATTTTTTCTATCATCAACCAAACTTTGAACAACGCTTGGATCTGCTAAAGTTGAAGTATCACCTAATTGATCATGTTCATTTGCAGCAATTTTTCTTAAAATTCTTCTCATGATTTTCCCAGACCTTGTCTTAGGCAGACCTGGAGAAAAATGGATGATGTCTGGTGTTGCAAGTGGTCCAATTTGTTTCCTAACCCAAAGCTTTAAATCTCTTTCTAAATCTAAATCATACCTTTCCCCAACATTCAGAGTTACATAACAATATAGCCCATTTCCTTTGATATCATGTGGATATCCAACAACTGCAGCTTCGGCAACTTTTGGGTGCGCAACGAAAGCACTTTCTATTTCAGCTGTCCCAAGGTTATGTCCTGAGACAATAATTACATCATCAACACGACCCGTGATCCAGTAATAACCATTTTTATCTCTTCTCGCCCCATCTCCAGTAAAATATTTTCCATCGAATTGAGAAAAATAAGTATCAATAAACCGTGGATGATCACCATATACAGTTCTCATTTGTCCAGGCCAGGATTGAGAGATACACAATTTTCCTTCTCCAGCACCTTTAATTTCTTTTCCATTTTGGTCCATTATAGCTGGCTTAATTCCATAAAAAGGTTTACTTGCAGAGCCAGGTTTTAAATTCATAGCACCAGTTTGTGGACTAATTAAAATTCCACCTGTTTCAGTTTGCCACCAAGTGTCTACAATCGGGCAATTAGAGTTACCAACTATTTTGTAGTACCACATCCATGCTTCAGGATTTATTGGTTCTCCAACAGTTCCTAGTAATTTTAATGATTTTCTTGAAGTTTTTTTGACAGGCTTATCACCTTCTCTCATCAACGCCCTAATAGCAGTTGGTGCTGTATAAAAAATATTAACTTTATATTTATCGATTATTTGCCACCATCTTGAACTATCGGGGTAGGTTGGAATTCCTTCAAACATAACCGTTGTAGCACCATTAGCAAGTGGGCCATAAACTATATAACTATGTCCTGTTACCCAACCAATATCAGCTGTGCACCAGTAAATATCTTTTGGTTTGTAGTTAAAAACATACTGATGTGTCATTGATGCATAAACCATATAACCACCCGTAGTGTGTAAAACTCCTTTTGGCTTACCAGTAGAGCCAGATGTGTAAAGAATAAACAATGGATCTTCCGCATTCATTTCTTCTGGCTCACATTTATTTGGTACATCTTTAATTAAATCGTGATACCAAACATCTCTTCCTCTTACCCAATTAATTTTATGACCAGTTCTTTTTACAACAATGCATTTTTTTACGTTAGGACATTTTTTTAAAGCATCATTAGTGATTTCTTTTAAGGGAATTGTTTTTCCACCTCTAACACCTTCGTCTGCAGTAATTATATACTCAGACTCACAGTCATTAATCCTTCCTGAAATCGACTCAGCAGAAAATCCACCAAAGATAATAGAGTGAACAGCACCAATTCTAGCACAAGCTAGCATTGTAATTGCAAGTTCAGGAATCATTGTTAAATAAATTGTAACTCGATCACCTTTTTTAATTCCTAATTTTTTTAAGCCATTTGCAGCCTTTGATACCTCTTGGTGTAGCTGCTTATATGAAATTTTTCTAGTATCTTTTGGATCATCACCAACCCAAATAATTGCTGTTTTATCTTTTTTTTCTTTTAAATGTCTATCAATACAATTAGCAGAAGCATTTAAGGTCCCATCTTCATACCATTTAATGCTTACATCTGTTTTACTGTATTTGACATTTTTAATTTTTTTATAAGGCTTGATCCAAGTTATTCTTTTCCCCTCCTTTTTCCAAAACTCATTATTATTTTTAATTGAAGAAGAATATTTTTTTTGGTATTGAGTTTTATTTACTAACGCAGCTTTTACCCATTCAGGCTTAGTTTTAAAAATTAGTTCTTTTTCTTCAATTTTTTTTGAAACTTTTTTTTTAGCAATGGTCTTTTTAGGAATTTTTTTTTTAAGCATGATCTGTTTAAATAATACTCATCTTATTTAAGATTTTCCAGCTTTTTGAGTCTATAGGCATAACGGATAATCTGCTTTGCTTAATAAGAGATAAATGACTAAGAGCCTTGGTTTTTTTAACTTCCTCAAGGGTGACACTTTTTTTTAACTTTTCTTTAAATTTTACTTGAACAGCTACAAATCTGCCATCTTTGTCAGTTTTGTCTAAAAAAGCTTCCTTAATGATCTCAACTATACCGACAATTTCTTTCCCAATATTTGAATGGTAAAAAAAACATAGATCGCCTTTTTTCATGCTTCTTAAGTTTTTTGCTGCTTGATAATTTCTTACCCCATCCCAGGGAGCTCCTTTGACACCAGCTTTCTTTTGTTGATCAATTGACCATACATCAGGTTCGGATTTCATTAACCAGTATTGCATCTAATCGTTTTATCCAACGTTGAATTATTTTTTTTCTACTTTTACAAACTATATTCTTCATAGCAAGATTTAAAAAGCTATATTATATAAGTAAATTTATTTAATAATTAAATATTATAAATGTATACAGTAGGTGGGTTGTTTTCAGGAATAGGTGGAATGGAATCTGGTTTTGAAAAAGCTGGTTTTAAAATATTATGGTCTAATGAGAACGACTCATACAGTGTTAGAAGCTTTAAACACAACTATAAACATCAACTTTATGATGAGGATATTAGAAAAGTTAATTTCAAAAAACTAAAAGCCGTTGATATATTGGTAGGTGGATTTCCTTGTCAGGCTTTTTCAGTAGCAGGCTATCGAAAAGGCTTTAAAGACCCAAGAGGCAATCTCTTTTTTGATATTTGTAGAGCAATTACCGAGTTACCAATAATGCCTAAAGTAGTTATGCTTGAAAATGTTAAAAATATAAGAGGTCACAACGAAGGTAAAACAGCAAAAGTTATTACAAAATCATTAAGAGATTTGGGCTACTCAGTATTTTGGAATGTTTTTAATACTTCTGTTCATACTGATATTCCTCAAAATAGAGAAAGAACATTCATTATTTGTTTCAAGGACGAAGTTGATTGGGAACTTAATCCAAATAAAAAATCATCAAGTAAAATTTTTAATGATCATTTGCCTTTAGCTAAAAGCAAAACTAAGAAAAAATTTAAACAGATGTTAGAAATAGGTGCGGTAGAAGAAAAATATTATTATAAACAAAATTCCCACATATATGAGAATCTTAAAAAATCAATTATATCAAAAGATACAGCTTATCAATGGCGAAGAGTGTATGTTCGAGAAAATAAAAGTAATGAGTGCCCAACCCTAACAGCAAATATGGGAACAGGGGGGCACAATGTTCCTTTAATAAAAGATGACTTAGCAATTAGAAAGCTTACTCCAAGAGAATGTTTAAATTTTCAAGGATTTCCTAAAAAATTTAAGTTTCCGGATGATATGCCTATATCTCAAAGATATAAGCAGGTGGGTAATGCTGTTACAATAAACTTAATTAAAAAAATTGCAAAAATACTAAAAAAAATATTAAATTAAAATCTGACTCCTGCACCTTTTAAAAAAGCAGCATCTTCATCTAAGGGCCATCTAGGCTTTGCTGGATGATCTAGTTTACTAAACCTGTTTAGTTTAAATTTTTCTAATCCAACCATTGCAATCATTGCAGCATTATCACCACATAAATTAATAGGTGGAAATATTGCTTCAAAGTCCTCTTCCTTACAAAGGTTAGTTAGTACCTCTCTAATTCTTTTGTTTGCAGCTACACCACCCGCTACTACAAATTTATTTTTATTTGTTTTGTTTATTTTTTTAAATTCTGCAAAAGCAACTTTACTTTTTTTAAATAATATTTCCTCAATAGTTCTTTGAAAAGATGCAGCTAAATCATATCTTTCTTGATCAGTTTTAATTTGTTTTGAAATTTTCAAAACAGCAGTTTTTAGTCCTGCAAAAGATAAATTACAGCCCCCTCTGTGAAATATTGGTTTGGGCAAATCGTATTTTTGTGAATCACCTTTTAGTGCATATATTTCTATTTGTGGTCCACCAGGAAATTCTATACCTAATAATTTAGCTGTTTTATCAAAAGCTTCTCCTACAGCATCATCAATAGTTGTTCCTAATCGCTTATAATTTCCCAAACCTTGAACGCTTAAAAATTGAGTATGTCCTCCTGAAATTAAAAGTAATAGATAAGGATAATCTAGTTTAGTGTTTAGTTTTGGGCTTAATGCGTGACCTTCTAAGTGATTAACAGCGAGGAAAGGTTTATTAAGTGAAGAGGCCATTGCCTTCCCAAAACTTAATCCAACAGATAAGCAAACTATAAGTCCTGGACCTGCAGTTGTCGCTACAGCATCTATTTCTTTAATCTTTATTCCACTCTCATCAATTGCTTTTTTTGTGATTAAGTCTATTTTTTCTATATGAGATCTTGCGGCAAGTTCAGGAACAACACCTCCAAATTCTTTATGAACATCTACCTGGCTCGAAACGATGCTTGATAAAATTAGTGGCAGGCCGTGCTCATTTTCGGTTATAATAGATGCAGCTGTTTCATCACAGCTTGATTCAATTCCTAAAATTATAGGTTTTTTATTCATTAAATTAGTTTTTATTAATAATACAATCTCAATATAAGTATGAAGTATAAAGCAAATAAATGAAAAATAAAAAAATTATTATAGGCTCAAGAGGAAGCAAATTAGCGCTCATCTATGCTGAAAAAGCTAGAGAAAAAATTCTAAGCTATACAAAGAATTTTGGAATCGAAGAAGTAATTATTAAAGAAATTGTAACCAAGGGTGATCAAGTTCAAAACAAAAGATTATCTGAGGTTGGAGGTAAAGGTCTTTTTTCCAAGGCCATTGAAGTTGAATTGTTAGATAATAAAATAGATATAGCTGTTCATGCATTAAAAGATATGCCATCTGAAGAAACTGAAGGATTGTTAACAAATTGTTTTTTAGAAAGAAATGATCCGAGAGAAATTTTAATCAGCAAAGGTAATAAACACTTAAAAGATTTAGCTCCAAATTCAATTATTGGAACATCTTCATTTAGAAGGGAATTTCAGATTAAGAAAATGAGAAAAGATCTTGAGTGTAAGTTAATTAGAGGAAATGTTGATACAAGAATAAAAAAACTTAATGAGAATTTATATGATGCAATTATTCTGTCTTATGCTGGTATTAATGCTTTAAGATTAAATCAAAATATATCTCAAATTTTTTCTACATCTGAAGTAATACCTTGTGCAGGACAAGGGGTTATTGCCTTACAATGTAGAAATAATGATGAAGAATTAATTGAATTATTAAAAATGGTTAACCACCAATTAACACACAACTCTATAAGGGCTGAAAGAAATGTTTTAAAAGTCTTAGAGGGAGATTGTGAAACTGCAGTGGGAGTATTTGCCAGTATTGATGCTGGTAAAATTAATCTCGAAACTGAGCTTTTCTCATTGGATGGTAGTAAAAGATTCCACCTAAAATCATTTGAAACTGTAGATAAAGCTGATGAATTAGGAATAGAGATGGGAAAAACTCTTAAAAGGATATCTAATAATTCTTATAAAAAATAATATGCATATTTTACTCACAAGACCACTAGAAGATTCTCATGAAATGATTTTAAAATTTCAATCGCTTGGTCATTATGTTTCTCACTTACCCTTAATTAATATTGAAAGTTTAAGATATGAGCCTCTAAATTATTCTGAATTTCGGGGAATTATTTTCACAAGCTCAAATGCAATTAAATTTTTAGATGTAAAAAATATTGATAAAAAAATATTATGTTTCTGTGTGGGAAGTGCAACTGAAAAAAAAGCTAGAAGTAGCGGCTTTCAAAATGTTTTTGCAGCTGATGGAAATGTAGATAATTTAAAAGAATTAATTTTACAAAATTTTAACAACATCAAGGAAAAATTACTTTATGTTACGGGAGAAATAATTTCTAGCAATTTAGATCAAGAATTAATTTCAAGGGGTTATAGTATGGAAAGAGTAATTAATTATAGAGCAAACCCAATTAAAGAATATGATCAAGACTTTATTCAAAAACTAAAATTAAAAATGCCTGAAATCATCTACGTTTATTCACAAAATAGTGCCATTAATCTTTTAAAAGTAATTAAAAATTATCAGCTAGAAACCTTATGGATGAACACTAATTTAATGTGTATTGGTGAAAAAACTTCATCAATTCTTAATGAAATTAAGTGGAAGAAGATTTTTCTTTTTAATCCTGGAGAAGAGGAATTTTTGCTATATAAAATTTAATTATGGACATATTTAGCAATTTTAGTGATCTGTTTATTTCTGTGTGGTCTAAAGGAATTCGTGGAGTTGATATTTTTCAAATACTAATTGGTATCGGAATATTTTTTATTTTTTTAATTTTCAGAGGAATAATAAGTAAAGTTATTATTAAAAGATTAGAAGCTATTGCTAAGAGAACCACAAATAAGTTGGATGATACTTTTGTTCATGCAATGGAGGGACCAGCTAGATTTTTACCAATCGTTCTGGGATTTTTTATTGCAAGTTACTATATGTCTTTTGGTGAGGATGCTAGAGCTATAGTTGATACAATTAATAGAACTCTAATCACCATTTTAATTTTTTGGTTAATTCATCAAATTGTTGAACCAATTTCTTACATATTAAGTGGTTTAGATAAAATGTTAACCCGAGAGTTAATTGGATGGATTATTAAATCTCTAAAAATTTTAATTTTTATTTTGGGCTTAGCTGCTGTTCTTGAACTTTGGGGAATAAAGATAGGACCAATTATTGCAGGACTTGGTTTGTTTGGTGTTGCAGTTGCTTTGGGCGCACAAGATTTATTTAAAAATCTAATTTCAGGAATCTTAGTTTTAGTAGAAAAAAGATTTAAGATTGGAGATTGGATTTTAGTAGAAGGTATCATCGAGGGTATTGTTGAGAAAATTGGATTTAGATCTACAGTCTTAAGAAAGTTTGATAAGTCTTTAGCTATAATTCCTAATTTTCAGTTTGCTGAAAATGCAGTCATAAATATTAGTGAAACAACTAACTGGAGAATAGATTGGGCAATAACCCTTCAATATGACACTACGGTTGATCAGCTAAAAAAGATAAGAAATGAAATCGAAAGCCATATTAAGAAAAGTGGTGATTTTGATAACGCAGTTGGAATTGCAGTACGTGTTGAAAAATTTTCAGATAGTTCTATAGATATGAGAGTTAGATGTTTTACTACCTCTAATAGCTTCAGTACGTGGTTAGAAGTTAAAGAAAAACTTGCAATTGAAATTAAACAAATTGTAGAAGGAAATAGTGCAGCTTTTGCTTTCCCAAGTCAGTCAATTTATATTGAAAAAAAATGATAGCTATTTTTTACTTAGCACTTCAAATATTAAAACTTTATTCTTACGTAGTTTTAGCCAATGTGGTAATTAGCTGGCTTGTATCTTTTAATATTCTAAATACTCAAAATAGATTTGTTTATTCAATACTAGAAATGACTTACCGACTAACTGAACCAATGCTTAATAGAATAAGACGATTTCTTCCTAATTTGGGAACACTAGATATTTCACCAATAATACTACTGTTATTGATTTGGTTTATAGAAATGTGTATGAAGCTGTACATTGCACCAATGATTTTTTAAGGAAATTTATGATCTTAATAGATGGAAAAAAAATAGCAGCTGAGCTAAGAGAAGAATTAAGACAAGAGGTTGTAGAACTTAAAGCTAAGCATAATAAGATTCCAGGACTTACAGTGATATTAATTGGGGATATGGCTCCTAGTCAAATTTATGTTCGCATGAAAGAAAAAGCCGCAAATGAAGTAGGATTGAAATCCGAAGTGATTAGATATCCAGAAGCTGTGGAAGAAAAAACTGTTTTAGATAAAATTGAAGAACTAAATAAAGATGAAAATATTTCAGGAATTTTAGTTCAATTACCCTTACCAAAACATATTGATAAGCAAAAAGTGATCGAAACTATTTTACCAGGAAAAGATGTTGATGGATTTCACCCAATGAATGTTGGAAATCTTTCATCTGGCTATGAAAGTTCTGTGCCTTGCACTCCTTTAGGATGTTATTTAATGATTAAAAAAATAGAACCAAATTTAAGTGGAAAAAAAGCTGTTATGATTGGTAGATCAAATCTAAATGGCAAACCAATGGCGCAATTACTTTTAAAAGAAAATTGTACAGTAACGATAACTCACTCAAAAACGAAAGATTTAAAAGCAGAATGTTTAGAGGCAGATATTATTGTTGCAGCGGTTGGTATTCCAGAGCTTGTAAAAGCTAACTGGGTTAAAAAAGATGCAATCGTTATTGATGTAGGTATCAATAAAACAGACAAAGGTATAGTGGGTGATGTAGCATTCGAAGAGGTTTCAAAAGTTGCAAAAGCATTAACACCAGTTCCTGGTGGAGTAGGACCAATGACCATTGCTTGCTTATTAAAAAATACTATTGAATGTTTTAAAAGATATCAAAAATAAGTGTTAAAAAAAATATTAAGAAAACTCCATATATTTCATAGTATTTATATTAAACATAAATTTTTTATTAAAAAAAAATCTTATGCAATGGATAATGAGGACACTGCAGTTTTAAATTATTTTAAAGATAAGAAAAATGGCTTTTATATTGATGTTGGTTGCTACCATCCAATACATAGAAATAATACATATTTACTTCACAAAAAAAATTGGAGTGGAATAAATATAGACACTAGCCAATTTTCTATTGATTTATTTAATCATATGAGACCTAAAGATCTTAATTATAATTATGCAATTTCAAATAGAAATGAAAAAATTAAATTATTCTATCAAAAAGAACTTAGCCAATTAAGCACAACTGAAAGAGATCAAGCAGAAACTGTTTTTCAGGGAAATATTAAAGAAAAAGAAATACAAGCATTTACCCTAGACGAAATATTGAATAGGGATAAATATAAAAATACCAAAATTGACTTTCTAGATATTGATGTTGAAGGAGCTGATTTAAAAGTTTTGGAGGGACTTTCTTTTGATAAGTTTAAACCTGAGTTAGTGTGTGTAGAAATTCATGCAAAAGAAATAAAACAAAGTGATATATATAAATTTATGGCTAATAAAAATTATGAATTACTTTGGTCGGGTGTTTTTAGTCACATTTTTAAAAGACTAGAAAATTAAAAAAAAGTTGATAAAATATTTAATTTTCTTATTCTCAATTATTATCTATAACTCTTCAATAATTGCTATGGAAAAGAAACCTTATCATCATCTACCAGACGGGACTTTTAGAAATCCAGAAGGATCACCGGTGAGATCTAAAGATGTTAAGTTTTCATATAGTCAGTTTGTAAAAGAAAAAAATAAAATAGATATTACCGTTCCAAAAGAACACGTTGTAGATAAAGAAAAAGTCTTATCTGATTTAGAAAAATATAAGAACGAAGATTATATTGCTTGGATTGGTCATGCTACTTACTTAATTAAGCTAGGTGATACAACGATTATAACAGATCCTGTTTTTTCAAAAAATGCAGGTCCTATAATTTTTGGGCCAGATAGATTTACAGAGCCAGCATTACAGCTAAATGAAATTCCAAAAACTGATTTATTTTTATTAACTCATAACCATTATGATCATCAGGACATGAGAACCATTAAAAGGTTTCCATTTAAAGATGCAAAAGTTTTAGTGCCATTGAAACTTGGAAAATATTTTACAAAAAATAAATTTAATGATGTAAATGAAATGGATTGGTATGAGGAAATTCAGGTTAATGATGATCTAAAAGTCACTTTCCTACCAGCTGTTCATTGGTCAAAAAGAAGTTTAACTGATGCAAACAAAACACTCTGGGGAAATTTTTTAATTGATTATAAAGATAAAAAAATTTTATTTGCGTGCGATACTGGTTATGGAAATATTTATAAGGAATTAGGAGAAAAATATGGCCCAATAGATTTAACAATGATTAACATTGGGGCTTATGATTTTAAACCTATGTTTGATAAATCAATCTATCATACCACACCTGAAGAAGCATTAAATGTAGCACAAGACTTAAAAAGTAAAAAGGTTATGGGAATGCATTGGGGAACTTTTGTTTTATCTTTAGAACCAATTATGGAACCACCTGTACGATTTAAAGCTAGTGCAGAAAAGTATGGCTTTAATAAAGAAAATGCCATCATTTTTAAAATTGGAGAAATAAATTCTTTAAAAGATATTTTATCAAATTAAGATTAATTTTTTATTGATTTCTAATTAGGGGATAAACTTTTGGGTTCAAATATTTTAAATTTGTTAACATGATTAAAGCCAATGTTACCAAACCAATACTTCCACTAATGTTAAATAAGATTTGCAAATCTAATTGCCAAACTAATTGGAAGACATTTTCAATAATATAATAAGAGCCGATTACAGCAAAAAATATTGCAATTAATATTACTGAAAAAAAGATTAAGGCAAATTCAATAACAGAAGATAGAATAATTTCTTTTTTTGAAAAACCTAAAATTTTAAAAACTAAGTTTTGAAACTCTTTAATCTTACCTTGTACGATAATTGCACTAGAGATAACAATTAAACCTATAATAATTGTAATTCCTGAAATTAAAATTACAGCAATAAAAACTTTGTTTAATATATTAGTTACCTTTGTAAGATAATCAGCAATTCTTATAATTGAAATACTTGGCAAAGTTTCTAATAGTTTAGCTTCTGTGAATCTTGTTTGATCCTTAAATTTAGCTGTTGCTAAATATTCGTGTGGAATAGTATTTGCAAATTGTGGATTAAATAACATAGCAAAATTTATAGATAAATCTCGATAATCAACTGCTCTAAAATTAATTATTTTTCCTTCAATTTCTTTTCCATAAATATTAAGTGTAAAAATATCTCCCAATTTTATATTAAAATTTTTTGCAACTTCACTATCTAGTGAAATTTGAAGTTTGTTAGGTTTTGATAAATCCCACCATTCACCTTCTGTTATTGGATTGTCTTCAGGAACTTCAACAGCCCATGATGAACGTCGATCACTTCCAATTACCCAATAACTATTGTTATCTTGTTTAATATAGGTTCTTGGATCTATTCCATTAATCTTAACAATGCCTGTCGCAACTAAAGGCACTATTTCTAATTTTGCATTAGAATCCATATCAATAATTGTACTCTCAAATAAGTCTCGATCAGAATTCTGTATCCCAATAAAAAAATAATCAGGTGCGATCTCAGGAATAGATTTTGCGATTTCTCTTTTAAAATTTGTGCCAACCAATGCTAGTGTTAATAATAAAGTAACACCTAAACCCAAAGACATAATTGTGATTGGAGTAATACCTTTTGTTTGAGTAATGTTCTTAATTGAAACTTTAAGAGGGATATTAGACATATTTTTTAAACTTTTTAGTAAAAAAACAATAAATTTTGAAAGTAAAAAAAATACAATTAAACAAATGAAAAAAGCTAAAAAATAACCTAAGCTATATAAAGGTCTTGCTGAACCAATGACAAATAACATTACTAAAGCTGTTAAAAATAATAAACTTACAAAGATAGATTTTTTTGAATAATAAAATTGTAAATTTTGAAATACATTTCTAAATAAGTTAGAGGCCTTTACTTGATCAATTGCATTAATGGTTGGAATAGAAA
>Ga0209502_10003389_pt1 | contig 12573 bp, 13 predicted proteins | sample ArcticOcean_MG_C_10_FD_187442 | JGI IMG/M metagenome (GOLD analysis project Ga0209502, IMG submission 187442) | Marine microbial communities from western Arctic Ocean - ArcticOcean_MG_CB11_90 (SPAdes) (version 2) | ecosystem: Environmental > Aquatic > Marine > Oceanic | place: Arctic Ocean...
TTGCTGTGATTGTGTCTGCTGCATAATCTCCGCCTGTTGGAGCGAAACATGCACCTGGCAATCCGTTTCTTGTTTCATCTTCATCATAAGTCATATTGACAATTACTGCAACTAAATTCTTGCCCTCAATTTGACTTTGTACAGCATCTGAATGTAATTCTAGAGTTAGTGTTTCTCCATCTGCAATACCCTCGGTAGCACTATCTAATTCGATAAATGTATATTCTCCAGAGACCTTGTAATCACCAACACTCCCCAGTGCTCCACCGGATGAAGCATTATTGGCCGCATAGGCAAAGTATGCAGGGAATAACAACATGAAAATTACAATCAATCCTACTGTGATTTGAGTATCACGGTCTGATTTCAAGTTTTCACTGAACTCACTTAGGTTGACCATTTCAATCTCTCCTACTGTAACTGTGGTGGGGCATCTGCCCTATTACTTTCGGTTGTATGATAATTTGTAATTTAATTTATTCTTCGCTAGTTGCCGAACCAAACCAAGGTTCTTGTGCAACTATAGGCCACTGTTTTGATTTTACATCGAATCCTAATTTAGCAAACTTTTTCTTGGATTTCCTCCACACCGGTAGTAAATATCCAACTTTAGATTTTTCCCCAAAACTCCACCTCCATGGACAACGAGGAAGCAGTGCAACCCAATTGAGCAAAAGATTTCTTGTTAACGGGTGTTCCTCTCCACCTGGTAATAACCAACTTGCAATGTTAATGGCACCACTTGACCCTCTAGTTTCTGACCAACAAATCAATTCAAGTCCCCTCAGAGGTCCATCTTTGACCACTAAACCTAGAGTTCTAGCTGATTGTGCCATCGGCATAATGATTGCAAAGCGATCTACTAATCTCGAACCTTCATGCCTTTCTAGTTGCCAACCGGTAGAATCTACTAACTCACGTAATGCTTTGACACATTCAACTGGTGTTGGTGAGACTTCCAAATCGAAGGTCACCCTCTTCACCATGGCTGATGCTGTAGCCAATAGTGCATCAATAAACCGGATGAAAGTTCTCACTCAAAATAATAATAGTTACAAAAGAAAATTTTAGCCCTCTCAAAATCCTCAGATAATGAGAGGGCGAAATCCCAAAGTTGGGATACCTATTGCCGCAGCAATAGGTGTACTTGAATGCACGGTTGACCGTTGATCCACGCCCAAAGGCGAGGTATTCCGTTAAGTCTGGACCGGAGGCGTTTACCGTGCAATCACTCACTAGACCAATTACTGGTCAAGCGAGAACGCTCGGCGGCGCTCGGAGTCCAATTCAACCGAATAGGGAACCAAGACCGTCGAAACCAGCTTCTTCATCCTCTTCTTCTTCTTCCTCTGCTTCAGCAGGGGCGTCAGTGGACGAAGCAGCTGCTGCAGGAGCAGCAGCGGCCGGTGCAGCGACAGCTTGGGTCATAGCATCAGCGATGTCGACACCAGCGAGAGAAGCACAAAGTGCCTTCACGCGAGCAGCGTCTACATCTACACCAGCACCAGCCAATGTGGCAGTGACAGCTTTTTCAGTTATTTCATTTCCAGCAGCGTGCAGTAGCATAGCAGCGTATACGTATTCCATAATTTTTCACCTCAATATTTCGTTCAACCGAATAAGGATCCGAGGCCGTCGAAACCGGCTTCCTCTTCTTCCTCGTCTTCTTCATCTGCCTCGGTAGGGACTGATGAATCACTCTCAGCAACAGCAGCGGATGCAGATGCAGCAGCGTTAGCCGCAGCGCCTAGCATAGCCGCCAGTTCGTCGTCGAGAGCGTCACTGTCAAGAGAGCCTGCGACAGCCATAGCGCCGCGGTGTGCTCTTCCGACAAGATGCGGCATGGTGTCAGCAGTAGCGACAGCCGCTTCCAATGCAACAGCGAAAGCCTCGCGGCTCGCCTTTGCAAGGATTGTTGGCATTGTTTGGTTAGTAAACCAAGTAATGTTGCAAGCAAGATTGAATGCTCCTGTTGCATAAGAAATTAAATCGCCCTCGAATTGTTCGAAGTTGATATCTAATGTGCTAGGAGCGAAAACAGTTCCACCCTCTAGTGTACCACACAAACGTAGACCTGCTATAATTGGGTTGATGCCTAACTTAGATAACATCAGACCTAGGTCTCCTTCGAATTCTTCTCCCTCTTTGAGAATAACTGTTCTCTTTGAGATTTGTACGGAGCCCTTCATGATCTTAGCAGGGATTCCTACGGAGTTCAGGTCTCCAACGATTGGACCAGGAGGCATTCCAGTATCCATCTTCTCAACGACGATGTCGTGAGGAGCACGGTCACCAGGCTTAGCAGCACGGCCAGCTTGAGTTGCTTTCAGTGCAGTAAACATCTCAAATGAATTCAATTGACTAGACGATACAAGTGCAGGTTGTATTGCACCATCGAATAATTGTTCTAGATTATCTGCTTTTAGACCTGCTCGTTCCCAAGCAAGACGCATCAAACGCTTCTTAGCAACACGAATTGCTAAAGTTTCACGAAGTGAAGAGCGCATTCCAATCATGGAATCTGCTGGAACACCATGGATGTCGATAACTGCAATAGTGTCACCGCTTTCAAGAAGGCTGACCAAATCTACAACAGCATCCTTCTTCCATGAGATTACCTTAGGAATCAATTAACCACCTCGATTTGTTGTGCAGGACCCATTGAGGTCTTGATGTAAAGTGAACGGATGTTTCCAATTCCACGCTCTAGTTTTGAGATTACACGGTTGTAAACTGCCATAGCGTTAGCGAATAGTTCTTCTTCGCTTTGGCTTGAAGTTCCTATTGCGGTATGGAAAGTAGTTTTGTCACCAGACTTGATTACAACGGTTGACATTAGACCTTTAGCGATAATGGCTGGATCTAATGTTGGAGGGACTGGACGTGGCATTTTGCCCCGAGGACCTAGAACCACACCGAGGTATCTACCGATAAGTCCCATGTGAGGGACTTCGGAAAGGAAGTAATCGTAAGTGTTAGCAACTTTCTTTGCTTTACCCTTTTTACCGCCTAAATCCTCAATCTCTTGTGGAGTGATGACAGTAATTCCTGCAGCCTTAGCCTTAGTTGCAGCTTCGCTTGCAGCGAACATTGCGATTTTTAATTCTCGGCCGCGACCAGATGGAAGACGAATTTCTTCCTTGATACGGTTAGTAGGGTTCTTGAGGTCAACATCTCTAATTGTGAAAGTGATATCCACGGATTCGACGAAATTACGCTTAGGTGCATTACTTAATGCGTCTTTGATTGCTTGGTTTATTTTCTTTTCCATAATAATCACCTCTGCGGTCAACGAAGCAAATTAATGCCTCTCCCGCGGTTCGTAATTCAGTTAAATCGCTCGTCCCATTCTCCATTGCTAATGATCTGTAGCGCTTCATTTGCCCAGTGTCCATCAATCTTTACACGCATTGAAACGCATGTTCCGATTATCTCTCTGGTTTGTGCCTTTAGGTCCGCACCAGTTAGATGTCCTAAGTCTGCCTTCTCTTTTGCAACTCCCATTGCTTTCTCTAAAGAGAGGGTTTCAGTAGCAGCGTCAAGACTGCCGTTACACTTCTTAACTCCAAGCGCTTTAATTATCAGCTTCGATGTCCAAGGTTTCGGCATATGTGTCAAACTCCATTACTCACAGACGTGGGTATTTCGCCGACTAAACTCCCCTATTTAACCGCGCCGCGGCTGAAATAATGATTAGTCGCACGGATAATTGGCTTTGAAGCAGTTAATAGTTCGCAATAGATGCCAAAAAGGGCTTCAATCGTCAACTCTCTCTACTACACGGACGTGGTCGCCACGCATGTTCAAAGTCATTGGAATAGGTTGTTCGTATAACTCCATACTAACTTCTTCCTTCATTTCTGCAACGCTGATTACACGAGCCTTCTCACCCTTGAATGCGCCTGTAACGATTTCAACGATACAGCCGACTTCAATACCAGAGGTCACTGCCTTCGGTTCGAGGTATGGAAGAATATCTTGTAGTGGTGCTTCACCTGGAAGTACTGTCTTAGCATTCTTTAGCGGAGTCTGATTTAGACCACGGCGGGCCTTAGGATCTCTTCCACCGGAGCGTCCAATCAATTTCTCAACGTGATGTAATGCACTTGATTCAACGAAAACATATCCACGCATGGTCGGTGGATGAAGAATCGACATTATGTCATTTTGCAGAGAGGTTAGAGAACCACTGCCGTGCAAACGCGCATACATTTCGTCAGCGACTCTTTGTTCTGCACCGATTGCGGTTTTGACGATGAAAAGGAAAGAACCTACTGAACCATACATTTCCTTGAATAGTCCATCTGCGCCTTCCATATCAATATCTGAGAAAATACAACGGTATTCTTGCAATTGACCAGGGTCGACCCAGCGGCCTTCAGTATAACGCCCTTTGACATCTATCTCATCAGTATTAGAAATAACAAGAATTGGCATTACATCGACCAAACTTCGGCCCATGTCGATACCACGCTCTGGGCCAGTACAGTCATAGTGCAAACTTTCAACAGGAATTCCGGTTGAGTCTGAAACACGTTGAATGACTTCTTCTTGAGTGTCAGCGACTCCCCATACTCCGTCCCAAAGCCCTGGGAAATCTCCATCTGACTCCCCTCTCTTAAGGAGGAGAAGTTTTTCTTCAAATCTAACAAATACTACAAATGCGTCAGTCATATAATCACCTTTTTCAGTTATCGATCTTAAAAACATCGTGTATCATGTATGGTATGAAATTGTCCATCAATACAAGCATTGCAAATCCAATAGCTCCTAAGACGAATAATCCGATTCCACAAATAATAACAGTTTGCTTAAACTCTTGAGGAGTCGGCTTTCTTGCCATCCGTAGAATACGTGCCCATGAACCTCTAGAAACCTTACGGAATTGAGATTCAATCCAATCTTGCTTGTCTTGGACTTTGTCCTCAAATGATTGGGATTTGCTGTCGGATTCGCTAGACATGGTATAACCTCGGATATCCTGCCCAACTGCCCGCCTAATATAACCGCTTTGATAGGTAAAACTTGTTCTCAATGATAAATAGTTTCAATCAAGTGCCCATATTGATGTTGAGAAATGTTGCTGAAAAACCCGAGCATTGATGAGGGGGCCACAGTGACAGGGACGATATGGCAGAACGCGACCCCTATTCCGTATTAGGAGTTAACAAGGGGGCAAGCGACGCTGAAATCAAACGCTCATTCCGCAAAAAAGCCCGTCAGTTCCACCCAGATCGCAATCCTGACGATGCTGCTGCTGAAACTAAATTCAAAGAAGTTCAAGCCGCATATGACACCATTGGAACTGCGGATTCACGCAGAGACTTTGACCAAAAGCAACAGATGTCGAATATGTTCGGCGGGGGTGGAAGTTCATTCGGCGGAAGAGGGGGAAATCCATTTGGAGAATCCCAGTTTAATTTCGGCGGTGGGGGCAGAGGGATGAACGATGCCTTTGGCCAAATGTTCGGAGGGGGGGGAAGGCCTGGAGGCGGTTCTAGGCAACGAAACCCCGCACCCCATCAGCAACCACCAAAAGGTGCTGACATCAATGTTGGAATCGACATCACAATGGATGAGGCAAAGAATGGTGGCAACTTCCCATTCACTTTCAAACGATTCAGAAAGAATGGCAATGAGATGGAAACCAAAACTACCACGTTAAAAATTACTGTTGTTGCTGATGCAAAACATGGTCAAATTAAGCGCCTAAATGGACAAGGTCACGACCATCCTCAAGGAGATACTGGGGACGTGTTGGTCACCATTAGAATAGATGCTGGTGAGGGAACTTATTGGGAAGATGGCGTATTGGTTCAAGAAGTTTCAACCCCATATTCAACATTGGTTTTGGGTGGAAAAATCAAAGTCAAACTACCTTCAGGGAAATCTGGAAACCTAAGTGTTGCTGCCAATACCCAAATCGGTGATCGCAGAAGAATGGTAGGCGCAGGTTTTGACGGCGGAGATTTAGACCTTGAGTTTGTTTTACAAGAAAATGAAAAGTTAACAGCAGTGCAACTTAAGGCTTTGAAAGCATTACAAGAAAGTGGATTGTAATACAATTGTGCAAACGATACTTCATCACCTGTTACCTTGAGGTAACCATATGGCGAGAGGGCGTGGTGGCGGTAGAGGACGCGGCCCAAATTCAAATAGCGCTGGTAAACATCAAACCAAAAAAGGCCCTCAAATACCTGAAGATGAAAAGTTATGGCGCCGTATATCACAGCAATTTGCTGATGATGATGAATTGTGGAGTAAATCGTGGACAAATCAAGAAATTGCTGACCTCATCATCAATGGTGAAAACTTGATTCATCGATTTTCAATCGACATTAAAGCCGAGAAAACATTTCGCAGCGGACTAGATGAAGCACTTGCTCTTGGCCGTAAAAAGAATGAACGATTTACATCACTTGAGGATAAAATGTTCAAATTGGTTAAACCAGCATATGTTGAAATCATTGAATCTGCTGTAGCTGATTGGAAAGCATTCTCTTCTAGACATGCACAAAAAGGCGGTACATCCCTTTGGGGAAGGCCCCCTCTTAGAGTCGGTGAAGAATTAGAAAGCAATGACAAAAGTTCCCAAGTAAGTTATGTCAGTGAAGAAGATGCTCAACGATACTCTTTGCTGGAAAGTGTTTGGCTCACCGATTTAATGGGTCAAGATTATCCTAAACAATTCACTCTAATGCCTGGACAGCGTATCATGTCATGGGGTGAATTTTCATTGCTCAAAGAAAGTCGTTTTATCGCAAAAAGAAGAGGTGGGATGCGCTTTCCAGAAGCAGAACCGGCAATGGCATTATTATTGGTTTCAGCAAATCATTGGAATGCAGAACAACTCCTAGACTCGCGCTTATTGGCTAGAAGAAGAGCGAATGCAAATCCATTTCCAAGAGAGTATGACCAATCACTTTCCGTAAATGCAGAATTGTTGAAAGAGGTTGATGCTGAGGCCGGATTGAAGGAAGGAAGAACTGATTTACGACATCTGCCGTTTGTAACTATTGATCCGCATGATGCAAAGGATTTCGACGATGCAGTGTGCTTGGTTGAAGAAAATGGAGTGCAAACATTGTGGGTTGCAATCGCTGATGTTGCTCATTATGTCACCCCCAATACAAGTCTTGATGCTGCTGCAAGGTCTCGTGCTACCTCAGTATATTTGCCTCATACCGTACTACCGATGCTACCCCCTCGCCTAGCCGACGACCTTTGCTCATTACGAGAAAAAATGCCACGATACGCTATGGCTGTGGCAATGAAACTTGATGATGCGGGTGAGATAGTTGATGTTTCTGCCTATGAGGCCGTTATTGAAGTAAAACAAAACATGGCATATGAAGACGCATTAGATAATCCACAATTCTCTGAAATGTTTATTCTAGCAAAGAATTGGCAGGAAAAAGAGTTGCGATTAAATATCTCTAATGCTGAATTGCGTCCTCGAATTATTGATGACCAAATCACTGTTGAAGTCAAGTGGCCGAATGATGCTACTCGAATGATAGAATCCCTAATGGTTGCGACAAACTCAGCCATAGGCCACTTGTTAGGAGCGGCAGGCGCTCCACTTCCTTGGAGATGCCACGCACCACCCGACACCCCTGAGGTTGAAGGATTAAATGCTAAACTAGGGGAACTAGGCGTCAGTATTCGCCTCCCTTTACCCAGCAGTAGAAAACAAGGTGAATCATCTTCTGAACATTTGACAAACATGCTAGGAGCATGGGCTGATAATTCCGGCGGAGGAATTGATTTATCCGGTTTGATTAGCGATGACAATAGCGAAGATACTAGCGAAAGTGATGTCGAACCATATTTGCAAGGCGTTCTTAATCCCGAAGCAAGAAACGATATTTTAGATTCTCTTGCCGATGCTCAAAAAGAAGCTAGTGAATTAGACGATGTGATCAGAAGAGTTGTTGACCAAGGATTATTCCAATTAATGCAAAGAGCCACTTATAGTGAAGAGAATATCGGCCACTTTGGCCTTAACTTAGATGCTTATGTTCATTTTACTTCACCGATTAGAAGATACCCAGATCTGATGGCTCACCGTCAATTGAAGGCATACCTACGTGGAAATGAATGGACTCATTCGCTTGAGGAAACCGCCGATTTGGCAGACCATTGCAGTGATAGAGGATACAAAGCAAAACGACTGGAATGGGAACTTGTTGCCAATGCATATCACTTGCACCTATTGAGAGGAGGCGGAATTGGAGACCAACAATCATTCGCAGATGTTGCCACTCCACTAGAGGGTAAATCTTGGCCAGCGAGAATTGTTGGCCTTCAGACACCTTGGATTTTCTTGGATTTAGCAGATGATGGTTCTGTTCAAGGGCGTATGCACCTAAGACAAATCTCTGGCAAGATTAGAACTGTAATAGATGAACACGGGCTAGAAGTTGTTCCAGCAGAACCTGATGAACGAGGGCAACAGAATGCAATCGTCAAATTAGGACAGAAATTCCCTTGCCGATTACGCGGTCTTGACATTTGGTCTGGTTCTCTTGACCTAGCCCCCAACCGTTGAAGTTGATACAATAATAGTTATTGTAGTCAATAACGCAGATTTATTAATGACTACAATAACCCAAGGCCATGGCGAGAGTGAAGGCTAACTTGTGCGCATGTGATTGCAAGATGAAGCGACTCTATACTCGGGCAGAAGGCGGCAAAGGTTGGGACGGAGTCGGTTGGATGTGTACTTGTGGTTGCGGTTGTATCTGCTTTGATGAAGGTGAATGGTCAATGATAGGTTGTAGTTCTGACAAATGCCAACCAGATGAAAACGACTCAAAAACCCAAAATGGAGATGGGGAAAATGACTGCTGCTAATTCCATTACCCTAAGAGTGGGTGGAATGACTTGCGGTGCCTGTGTTGCCTCGGTTGAAAATGTGGTCTCTAAAGTTGATGGGGTCGTTCAGGTTTCTGTCAATTTACCATTAGAAAAAGCAACGATAATCGCCAAAGATTCCAGCCAACTTGATGAGTTGAAATCCGCCACTATTGCTGCTATTATGCGCGGCGGATTTACTGCGAGTGATCTAGTTCCCGCATTACAAGTTCGCGATGATGCTATCGAAGATGCACGGCTTCGGGGCAAGAAAGTAATTGTTGCATTCGCCCTAACCATTCCTATTTTCATTCTGACCATGTTATCTCCTGACCTCGGTACAATCGGCGAGGTGGACAAGCGCTTATTGCTGGCAATGTTAAGCATCTTACCCGTCTATTTATGGTCGGGTTGGGAATTCCATTCAGGGGCTTGGAAATCACTACGAAATGGCAGTGCTAACATGGATGTATTAGTTCACTTAGGAACAACGGTAGCCGTAATTTGGTCAAGTGCAGTTACTATTGCACCGATGATAAGTAATGCACCAAATATTCTATTGAAAGCTGAACATGTATTCTTTGATGGTGCTGCATTTATTATCACATTTGTTTTACTTGGAAATTACATTGAATCTCAAGCAAAACTTAGAGCGACCGATGCCATTCATTCTTTAATGCGCTTGCAACCAAAGCAAGCGCGAGTGATTAACGATGAAAAGTTAGGCCATACAGAAATGGTGGATGTCGATCAAATCTCTAAAGAAACTCTAATCAAAGTCTTGGCTGGAGAAACAATTCCCTTGGATGGTGAATTGATTGAATGTAGGGCTAGTATAGATGAATCGATGATGAGTGGTGAGCCATATCCGGTGAGGAAAAAGTCTGGTGATATCGCTAATGCTGGAACAATTGTCTTAGATGGGACTATCATTCTACGCGTCACTGCTTTGTCGACTGATACCATGTTAGCCAATGTCATTCAATTGGTGGAGGATGCCCAAATGGGTAAGGCTCCAATACAGAGATTGGTAGATCAGATTGCTGCGGTATTCGTGCCCGTAGTAACGGTATTAGCCATTGTCGCCTCCCTATATTGGTGGCAATTTGGAGAGACTACCGCTGCTCAATTTTCTATGACCTCGGCTGAATTAGCGGTGATGGTACTAGTTTCTACTCTAGTTATTGCTTGCCCTTGCGCCTTAGGATTAGCAACACCAACCGCATTGGTCATCGGCACTGGCGTAGGTGCAAGATATGGTTTGTTAATCAAGGGAATTGAAGCCCTAGAGAAGTCGCATAAAATAGATACTTTAGTGGTTGATAAAACTGGAACGATAACTTCTGGAAAGCCACGTGTATCTCATATTGAATTACTAGATACTGAAGTCAAAGAAATTCTTTCTATTGCAGCCGCTTTAGAACGTGAATCAACACATCCCTTATCACAAGCAATCCAAACTTCTTGGTCCAATGTCACTTCCGATAAACCTATTATTTCTGATATTCAAACCGTTGCTGGTTGTGGCTTAGTAGGGGATATGCAAGGCCAATTAGTCGCAATTGGTAATATTTCAATGATGCAAGATGTTGGAATTAAAATCGATCAAGAATTAAGCAAAAAATTGGCTACTGCTGCAGCAAAGGGAGTTACCATTGTACTGGTTAGTGCGGGGACTCGTCTACTTGGCTGGATAGAGGCTAGTGATAGAGTTCGTTCCACCTCGACTATGGCTGTAAAGAAAGCAAAGCAAATGGGAATGGAAGTAATTATGTTGACTGGCGATAGGCCTGAAGCAGCACAAAGTATTGCTGATATTGTTGCCATAGACCAAGTGATTGCAGGTGTAAAGCCTGCTGAAAAAGCAGATCATATCAAGCGATTGCAAAGCCAAGGCAAGACCGTTGCGATGATAGGTGATGGAATCAATGATGCTGCTGCACTCACTGTTGCAGATATTGGACTCGCCATGGGTGCTGGTTCACAGATTGCTCTTGAGAGTGCTGATATCGTACTAGTTCGGGATGATTTAATCGATGCTGTGTCCGCCTTAAAACTAGGTAAAGCAACCATGTCACGAATTAGAACAAATCTACTGTGGGCATTCGGATATAACGTGATTGGAATCCCTCTTGCAATGGGCCTACTCCTACCTTGGACAGGTTGGTTACTTCCGCCTGCCTTTGCAGCAGCGGCGATGTCTTTGTCATCAGTTAGCGTGGTCTCAAATTCACTCATCCTCAAATGGTGGAAGCCTATACAGAATTAAGTTGGTTAACCATTTAGTTGAAATGAACAAGGGATGTGGCTTAACATATGAGCGAAGTAATTCATAATTTAACCATCACCGGCATGACTTGTGGAGGATGCTCTGGAAGAGTAACTAGAGTCCTAGATGCAACCCCGGGTGTAATCAGTGCAACTATCAGTCATGAAAATGACTCCGGAGTCATTACCACAACATCGCAATTATCCACTGAAGATGTTGTCAACATTGTCAACGACACTGGATTCAATGCTTCGGCTTGAATTTTACTAGACAAATTAGCGATAGATGTTTGAAGCGCTTTGTTCAAAAGTGATTGGCTACCGCATTGAGATTGCGCGGGGGTCGCCCAGCTTGGTCAACGGCGGTGGGTTTAGGTCCCATTTCTTATTGATTCGCAGGTTCGAATCCTGCCCCCCGCACTCTTATCGATGGTTTTGAGAGGAAGCTGATTTTATTTGGCCTAGTTGTTCAGAAGTGATGACCCCTGACCCTCTCAAAAGAATGGCTTTCGTAGTATGATCGACCAAGAACCAATACACTGTATCCTCATTGGGTATGTTTAGGCTACTTCTGAACACTTGCTTGTCTAGGTAAGCCGTTATTGTGCGTTGACGAATGTCATAGTCTCTAATTCCTGCTCGCATCACTCCATCCAAGCGCATCCGTCGAAGCTTTGAGAATTGTTTTATGACTGGTACTTCGATGATGTGGTGGTTGTCGTTCATGTTCTCTTTCTCAAGAGTTTCTATGGATTCATCAACAAGATCCTGGTGCCATCGTTGGAAGGCAACGATGACAATGAGATTCTTCTCCGAAAAGTCATCGGGGATGGCTACTTTCTTTTTGTTCAAGTTTTTTGCAGTGATAGTAGGAAAAATTTCTGCCATACTTCCAGTACAATGCATCTTCACTTAATCATTTGTTCTTTCCAAGAATCAAAACTGCAACTGGTCGATTGAGAAACTCTTCCCAAGTCGTGTGGTCAAGGCTTTCGATTTCAGTCATCTGAGCTACTTGTCACAAAAAAAGCGGTGTGAGTTTGAAGTCAAGAACTTCAAATTGCACAAGCCATATCATCGCCGCAGCACATTGGCGACTTGATTTTGCCACAGCCTTCAGGGCAACGAGCAACTGCTACATTGCGCCCATCTGCAGTCGTGATCGTGTCGTGAACAAGGTCACAGTTACACTTAGCACATTTCATTCCGACGACGCCCATTCCACACGATGCACATGAATATTGAATCATGTCCATGCCAAGGAGGCTCGGTGTATATCCGTTTCTATCAAACAAGCAGTAACTCGACTTTAAGCGACGTCAAAGCGGTCAGCATTCATGACCTTGTTCCATGCTGTAATGAAATCTTGAACGAACTTGTCCTTGTTATCATCTTGTGCATAAACTTCGGCAATGGCTCGAAGTTGGGAGTTGCTTCCAAACACGAGAT
>Ga0209502_10003393_pt1 | contig 12562 bp, 8 predicted proteins | sample ArcticOcean_MG_C_10_FD_187442 | JGI IMG/M metagenome (GOLD analysis project Ga0209502, IMG submission 187442) | Marine microbial communities from western Arctic Ocean - ArcticOcean_MG_CB11_90 (SPAdes) (version 2) | ecosystem: Environmental > Aquatic > Marine > Oceanic | place: Arctic Ocean...
CTTAAAATCTTCTTTTGGAACGATTTTGAGCAACTTTATTGTATCACAATTACACGTAATTGCTATTTGTTCATGTGCAACATTCATCAATAGTTGGCTACCGCCTGTGGATAAGGGCGTATAGTGTAGCTTGGATATCACTTTGGCCTTCTAAGCCGAAAACTCGGGTTCGAATCCTGATACGCCCGCTTCCAAAAAAGGTGCTGATGCTGTCTTGCATTAGGCTGATTTTCTGAAAGAGTTGTAGTGGATTAAGGGCGGCATAACCCGATGCACTCATATAGGGATGGTCAGTCGGCGACTTGTTCACTATGAAGCGAGGTTCACGTGCTTGGAAAAAAACCGGAAACCAACGGTGGAAGTGGCGACGCAAGAAGCTACGACGCCGTAAGCGCGCTCGCAGACAAGCCAAGGCTTGATGTGGTGTACAATCCATGGGAGTATAGTATAGCTTGGTAGTATCGCGGGCTCCAGTTGCACAGGAATGACGACGAGTGGGTTTGCTGACAGTTGATGACCAACTGGAGCGCCGACCTGTTGCAATCCTGCAAACCGTAGCCTCATCTAGAGAGGTGGTTTCAGAAGAAATCCGCTGGGGGGGGTTCAAATCCCTCTGCTCCCACCAACTTAACATCGGTTCTGCATAGAGCCTTTTTTATCCGATTAACACTATTCGATAGCACCTTTTTGGTGGTTCCAGAGATTGGTTCAAACTATACCGATCCAACCATATTTTTTTAATACTTTCAGCATATCTATTTTATTGCTAAAGTAGAAAATCAATCCCTTGCGGATTAAAAAACTGTTACCACAATTACTCTGATTTCTATATCGATTTACTAATTTATAGTGATTAAACTATTGCTCAATCAGAAAGTGGCAATCCATCGCCATCTCTAAAATTAGATGACGCCAATGCCAATATTCCTTCAATAAAAGACCAAGGAACTGTAATTAAAATGCCAATTCCAAATGTAAGGACGGTGAGAAGAAGTTGTGCAATCCCAAGTCCTGTTTTGCCAAGATAGAAATTATGAACTCCTAAATAACCCAAGAAAAACGCTAGAAGGAAAGTTACTATTTTTGATCTTGAACCTTTAGCAACTTGCTGCATCATTCCCTGTTGGCCATATGCTTGCATTGGCTGTCCTTGCATCATCGGTTGTTGTTGTTGAGGTACATATTGCTGCTGCTGATTCTGCCCACTCATCGGTTGTTGTTGTTGTTGTTGCTGAGGTACATATTGCTGCTGTTGATACTGCCCACTCATCATTTGTTGAGGTTGTGGGATTTGGAACTGCTGAGTTTGGGTTTGCGGAACTGGATTGGAGGGTGTTGGAGTTAATATCACTGGAGCCGGTTGTGGTTCTGAATTTCCAGTGCTAAAGAAAGGACTCCATGTATCATTTGATCCTGGTATAAATGTATGTTTGAGTGATGGAAAACCGTTAGAAATAGAAAAATCATAGCGAACAGGATCATATCCGATAGGAGGGTTTGAATGAGCAACAACTTCGATAAACTCTCCATTATTTGTTATACTGGCAATAGTGAAGATTGCACCTTCGTTATCAGGATAACATCCGGCAGCAATTTGTTGAAAATTCTGATTTAGCCAATTGTCGTAGTTCATTGGCTCCTCTACATTAGCAACGGAATTCAATTTGAACTCCGGATAGTGTTGATTGGTGTGGGTTAGTGCTGCACCATCATCGAACCCTTGTGATTTGAGGCTATTGAAGTAGGTCAGTGCATCCATTGTAATCAATACGCTGTGGAGGTTCTGCTTTTTATTTTATTGGATAATTAGGCTATCAAATAGAACATTATATGCAATATATTGATGTGTGTGGTCATAGCCCTTTGGGCTAAGGGGTTATCATGCAAAGAGCGATTGCAATTTTCTTATTTTCATTATTGATGGGTCCATTAACCGGTTCCTTGACAAATCAGCAGGATTCCAATCTATCCGATTGGGTCGCAGTAGATGAACAACAAATTCAGTGGATGCCCAAATCTTCGACCTTGCAAATTCCACAGCAACTCTCTCCACAATGGATTGATAATGAAACTTCATGGTGGGAGCGAACCGTTCTTGACCAAGACCGTAATGAAATTCACGATTCCCTTGAATCAATGATAGGTGTTACAGGTATTGCTTTGGTCTATGAAACAGATGTCACAGCAATTCATTTGAATGCTTTAGAAGAACTTGGATTGACTGTCGTCGATGTAATTGAAGCAGTTGATGGTGTTCTTTTGGGGCAAGTAAATACTTCTCTTGCCCCGACTCTTGCTGCACTTGATGATGTTGTCATGGTTGAACAATATGGCAAAGTAATTTTCTATGGAGATATTCAAACACCTTCTGTAAAGGCTAGCAATTCCAGCTTTTATCCAATCGGTGCTTGGGACCTTGGCGTTTCTGGTGCTGGGATCAATATCGCCATGGTAGACACTGGTGTCGACAATGAGCACCCAGGACTTAGTGACAAATTCGTTGCTGGTTACGATGCAGTTTGCTATCTCACCACTGACCCTACTTGCTATGGTGACATCTTACGCCGAACTGATGGAACTTATGACCCAGATGACGGAAATCAACATGGAACAGCATGCATGGGCATGGCCGCTTCTACTGGAATTGATTCTAATGGAGAACAAACAGAATTCTATGGAGCAGCGCCCGATGCTGCACTGGTCGATGTTCGCATCGGCACTGATGCAGGTGCAGGACCGTTTGAAAATTATGTTCTTGAACAAGAATTCTATGAATCTGCAATGAACGGAATTCAATGGATAATCGACAATAAAGATACGGCTTGGCAAGGTGCTGACGGAACCAATTACGGCATTGATATTCTTTCTCTTTCTTGGGGCATAACCTCGCATGAAGGCGGTGGTTCCGATGGTAACGATATGCACAGCCAAATTCTCAATGTGGCTATGGAGGCTGGAATTGTTGTCAGTGTTGCTGCTGGAAATGATGGCCCTGATAACGATGGACTTTCGGGAATGGGCTCATCTGACCTATCGATTACAATCGGTGCTACAGATGATCTAAACACCATTAACAGAGAAGATGATACGGTTGCAGGTTATTCTTCAAGAGGACCACGTCGAGATAATGGCGATGGCAATCCTTTGAACGAACTCAAACCTGAACTTTCAGCACCTGGCTCAAATATCATTCAAGCTGAAGGATGTGTGACTTCTGGATTATGTAACAATCTATTGGGTGGCGATGCGGCTGATAACGGCTATACTGGTCGTGGTTCAGGAACATCTTATGCTACGCCATCAGTCTCAGGAATCATTGCCTTGATGCTCGAAGCCAACCCAGACCTTTCCCCTGCAGAAGTAAAAGAAATTCTCAAATTCACAGCAGAACGTCGTGGTGAAGCGACTCAACCTGATGTTGACCCGTTCTGGAATCGTGATTTTGGCTGGGGAATGGCGGATGCATACGAAGCAGTAAAACTTTCTCAATACATTAACCAAAGTGGATTGAATGGGGCTTTAGATGTTTATACTCAAGTCCATATTAGTAATTCTAGTATTAACCAAACAACCGGTTTACATGAGTTAACTGGAGAAACTTGGGGCCAGATGGGTTCAGTAAGTTCTGTTGAATATAGAATTAATGATGGTGGTTGGAACAGTGCTTCATTCCAGATGGAAGATAATGTTACTGCTTTGCAAAGAATCTCTTGGACAATTGCATTAGACCCAACAACTATCGGTAAAGGAAATCAAACCATAGAAATACGTGCACTCAATTCGGAAGGAATGCAATCTTTGCCAATCTTAACTCAAGTTGAAGGAACAAGTTCCTCATCTAGTTCCTCAATGTCATGGACAGTAGGACAGTATGTTGCTTCGGCAAGTTCGCTGTTAGTGATATGTTTGATTGGATTAATATTCATCTCACGCACTGAAGCTCCACATCGCCTTGCTTTGACTTATTCGGATAATGGAATTGATGAAGTTTTAGAAGCTGATGATGATTTAGCGGCAGTAGTCGATGCTGAATTAGTAGGCGACGGCGATTCAAATGGTTGAAGTTTCACAATTATGCCGTGGACCTTCACGATGATTGAAATGCAATATGGGTGAGGGGTCGTTATGCGAACATTCAGTGACAGAGTACTTTCAATCCAACCAACAGGCGTTCGCAAGATGTTTGATTTGGCTGGAGATGATGTTATTTCCTTTGGTTTGGGAGAGCCAGATTTCCAACCACCGAATGTAGCGATTGAGGCTTTCTATCGAGCAATGAAAGATGGACATAACAAGTATACAACAACCGCAGGTCTTCCTGCTTTAAGGCAACAAATCGCAGAAGGTTGGAGCGCTTATCAGGACGGACTTAATTCCGACAATGTCTGTATTACAATGTCTGGGACAAATGCAATACTAAATCTCTTTTTGACACTTGTAAACCCTGGCGATAATGTTTTGATTCCAGAGCCATATTTCCCCCTATACGGACCCGATGCCAAACTATGTGGTGGAGATGCCAAATACTATCCATGCCGCTTTGAGGATGAATTTGTTCCTAATGTCGAAAGTTTAGAACAACTCATTGATGAAAATACAGTGGCCATTTTGTATAATTTTCCTAGCAATCCTACTGGTGGAACTCTAAATGTGGAGCAGAGAGATGCACTTCTTAATTTTGCCAAAAAGCATGACCTGTGGATAATTACAGATGAAGTCTATGACCGGATAGTATTCGAAGGTGAGCACGTTTCATTCATGGGAACTGGATATGACAAAGTACTGTTGATCAATTCTTTCTCCAAAACATTTGCAATGACTGGCTGGAGGCTAGGATATATCATGTCAACCAACCTAGAAGCGATGGAACAAGTAATAAAAATGCAATACTACATGACTGCATGTTCTAATGATGCAATGCAATATGGTGTTTTAGCAGCAATGCAAGAAGCTTCAGATTTCCCAGAAATTGTTTCTGCAGAATTCAAGCAACGTTGTGACTTGATAGTTGAACGACTCAATAATATGGATGGGGTTGAATGCCATAAGCCGAAAGGTGCAATCTATGTATTTCCAAAGGTAGAAGTTGAAGGCATGAATAGCGAAGAAATCGCCTTAGAATTGCTCAAAGATGGAGTATTGTGCTCCCCAGGTAGCGCATTCGGTTCAGCAGGTGAAGGCCATCTGAGATTTGCTTATACAATTTCTCAGAAAGATATCATTCGGGGCATGGATAAGGTTGAAGCAACATTAAAGCGCCTAAGATCTAAAGAGGATTGAAGATGATAGAGTCAGTAATTCTATTTGTTTTAGGCAGTTTTATTGGTTATATTAGTCCCAAATTGCCGGTATTAATTATTACCCGCGCAAAAGGATTCAATTACCATTTCCCACGTCACCCTGAGCCGATTTCTCTTAGTCCGCATCTCACTCAAAGGCTATTGCACATGCGGACCTTTTACTGGTTAGGCCTTGGCTTTGCTCTAATCCCAATAGCGGCAGGTTATGCATCGCTTGTTTGGGGTTCTGCAGCACTTGGATTTGGGATGTGGTTAAGTTCGGGATGGTCGGTAATCAATAAGCTTCAAACTTTTATTGGTGGAACTCCACCACCTTGGACTTATGAAATGGCTATTAGGTTACAAGTTGTTATGAATAAGTCAAAGCAAAATCCATGTTGCGATTTCCCCGAGCCAGAATGGCAATTAACTGCGGTTCGTTGTTCATCTTGTAACATTACCTTAGATGAAATGCCAAGGCCGGACTTAGGCCGGAAGAGGTCTGATGGAATCTTTACTGGCAGTATACGGTTATTGGCAAGTGATGGCTACCCTATTGTTAGTGAAAATAGTGAAGAATAGCCTTAATTGTGACTTATCCGAAAAACTATCAACCTGTCGTAAAAGCACTTTTTTGGCTGTTGTTAAGGGCAACCTTTGAGGATTGAAGTAATACCCGGAGGTTATGGGAAGGAACTCTGGCAAGGGTCCGTTAAGCACAAGGTTGTGGTTAACGATAATCGCCTTTGCACAAATATTCCTCACTCCACTAATCGCATTTTCAATGACATATCTAGTTGATTTCGATAATTCGGGGGATTCGATTTCTTTGTCATTTCAACTTGAAATGGTTCCTTGGGTAGGTGCGGCATCGTTGTTTTATGGGATGTTGGCATTGTTATTGGCATTGATTATGGGGGGTTATACTCCAGTTTCAATCGTCGAGAGAGGCGGTTGGAGAAGATCACTTGGCCTAAGCCGGAATCCAAGGAATGCACATCAACGTAGGGGGTCTAGAAAAATAGCTGCAAATTCACCACATGGTCAACTGGCTATATTAGCCTATGATCGAGATGTAATGGGCTACAAATTTCTTTCTACACATGGTGGTTTGATGTTACTGGCAGTCCCTTTCCAAGTCTTATTAGCGACAATTCCATTGACCGTTTTATTACTGCTACCAGAAAATGTTGTACGAACTCATAGAGGTCTAGAATTGGCTCTATTGGTTTACCTAATCTGTCTTGTTTTTGTGATGAAATATTTCCCCCGAATCGCATACAGATATATTGGGGCAGCATCAGTAACTAGAAAATGGTTAGTTTCAATGACTAGACTCTCTTGGTTAGCACCGATTTTAGTTTTGTATATGATGGGGCGTATGGCTGCAATAATTGTTCTTGGCTGGATCGGTGAAGATGGTGGGTTAAGTTTCTCTTTTGAGAAAGGTTTCTTTGAATCGCGATTGGGGGTCTCCTCTATTCCAGATACATCATTCATTGATTTGCTAACAGCGTTAGCGGTTATGCCGATGGCAGCCTTCACCACTCTAGCAGTATTAGGGGGGTGCTCAGGAGAGCCTCCTGAATGGATGAGGATGGGTAATGAGCCGATTATCGAGGAAGCAGGAAGCGAAAGAGACAAGCCAGCATTTCTTGACAGCATGGTGGTCAAAGGTGCGGGCATGATGCTGGCAGGTGGCGCTACAGCCGCTTTAGTCGCAGCAACAGGCGCTGCTGGGAAATCACAAATGGCAGTTCAAGGTCTTGGTGCAATGGCGGCAGGCACCCCCGGTGCAACCACTGCAGCAACCCAAGGGATTGGAATGGCACAATCAGGCGCAGAAATATTATCTGGGAGTGACAGTATTAGTGCTGCTAGTGATGTAATTGGTGGTTCAAATAATCACCTCTCATCAATAACGGATTTGGCTCAAGATGAATTTGACTTTGGTAATTTGGGTGATATTGTTTCGGCAGAATCCGACCTAGATGACCATAAAAAACCTGCGATTAGGGGATTGGGGCCTAGTTGAAATCATCCGGCAATAAATTGAATCAAGGCGATTCAATCCATTTGGACCCCATAGGGGTCTAGTTTTAGTGACAATCATTTGATGGCCATCTTCATAACCCGAACCAATGTGCGATAGTCGTTGGTGCTTATGCGTCGTGTCTCAAATGTTGCCCTTGTTGCTTTACTATTGTTACAAACAATGGCTTTAGGATTGTCAAATCCTGTTCACGCAGGTGGTGCTAATGATGATTTTAGAGTTAGTGATATCAGTATTGGAAATGGTAGCATAATGCCGGATACATGGGTTCAATCAGATGGTACCACAGTTGAATATATTTTTGAACAAGCGCCAATTGAAATCTCAATGTCGATTGTACGAGGTGGAAGCCAACTAGGTGCGAAAGCAACATCAGCAACACTGGAAGTAATCCATCCAATAGGCTTCGTAATGGAGACTTTTAGTTGGACCAGTGGCGATTTGATCGGTGGCCAAGGAGCATCCGAATCCTTTGTATGGACTCCTTCAGCAGCACATTCAATTCTTAACACTACGACAAATGACCTAAGTGGTGGTTTGATTCTAAGGGCAACTGTTAGTTACCCAGGTGATGACAGAAATGAGAACGACCAGATGGAACAATCAGTTCCAGTTGCGATTGCAGAAGATATTTTTGATGGCTGGGCAGGCCCTGGAAAGTTAACTTTCTTATCCGCTCGCTATCCTGCTAGTGGTGGGGATGCTACTGCTGCGGGTTCATGGCAAGATGATTCCACTGGTGCAGTTGGCACAAAACATTGGAGACATTCTACTCCAGGTGGTTCAGATTACCCATCAAGTGCTAATGACCGCTTAGTACATATGTACCAAGTTAGTGATGGGCAATGTGGTTCAGAAGGACAACTTGATTCAGGTATGTCTCAAATTTACCAAACATGGATTTGCCGAAAGCAATTTTACTCAAGCAATTATATTTCATCCCAATTCCATATTCAAGCATGGGGGAGCATGGAAGCAGGAGACTCCGTATCAATTGAATTATGGCGTAGTTCAGGTAATATCAGTAGTCCGATGGAGTCTGTACACTGGGATATCGCAAATGGTAATCCAAGTCCAGCACCGGGCCAGTGGTCTAACATCTCTTGGGACCCGCAGGTGACATGGGCACAAAATCCAAGTTTGAGTAACCCAGACTTATTCCTTGGTGGCAACTCATTCTTCATGGGAATGCTTTTCAATTCAGATTCAGGTGGTGCAAGTGAAGGATTCCATATTGATGATTGGATTCAATTCGGTGTTACAAAAGTTTCAGATTACACATTAGAATTAGACTGTGATAACCCATCTGGTGGGTATTCAGGTCCACCATTGGGTATCGTGCAATTAAAGTGTGATATCACCAATAATGGATATTCAACCGCTATTGTTAGAGTCGAAACAAATGTAACAAATGCATCGTGGATGAGTCCTCAAATGCCAATGATTAGAATTGACGTTGCAGACTCTAACGACCACGATTTTAATGTCTTAATGCCTCCAATCCCAGGTGGAGTTACACGTGAAGTTTATGTTAATCTTAGTATACCTGCAGGTGCCGATGTCCAACAAGTGATTTGGGAACTTTGGTTTACTGATGCCAGTAGTTCTTCTACAGGAGAGAAAGGAAGATTGACAATGGATGTCGCAGTATCAGAACAATTCGGTGTATCACTTACATCTTCAGTCTCTCTAAATGCTGGAAATGTTGGTCCAGGGGAATCAATGGCAGTCCCATTTAGATTACAAAACTCTGGAAATAAGGATGCTGCATTTAATCTCGCAACAACATTTTCAGAAGATGGATGGCTAGCACTAATTGAAAATGAAACCGGAGTATCCCAATCGCTACCAATTACTCTTAACCGTGGTGATTCTGACAATTACATGCTCAACATTACTGCTCCAAGCGATGCATCACCAGGTATCGCCTCTTTCAATTTGAGAGCAACATGTGGTTCTTGTGGTGCACTATTCGGAAATGACGTGCTGGTACGTAATGTTGAAGTTCCGATCTTCCGTGAATTGTCGCTAGAATCTGATGTGGTAACTATTGAAGGAGCAGCAAATGGAGTTGAAAAGAAGGTTTATATCACCATTCTAAATCAAGGAAATGGTGATGAGGTATACAATTATTCAATAATTCAGTCTAATTGGCTACTAGGGGCAGAAATAACCGCTGCTCAAAGTCCAGTAATGGATGCATGGGATGGGGAATCAACAATCATTCTCAATTTGCCAATGCCAATTGGATTAACTCCAGGTCTATACAGCGTCAGAGTAATCGCTACCAACTCTGTTGATAATTCTATCAAACAAGAACTAATTGTCACAGTTGAAATCATAGATACTGCAGCAGTATGGGTTTCTAATGAAGATGCGGAGCAATCCTATATTCCAGGAGATCCAGCTCAAACGATGGCCTTTGAAGTTAGAAATGATGGTAATAATCCTGACCGCTTCACAATGTCATTAGATATCCCAGAAGGAATGAATGCAGAATTCACAGGATTGATGGATGGAGTAACATCTGAAATTGAGACTGGCGCAAGCGTCAATGTGTCGGTTAGATTCTCATTCGTTGAAGGAACAGATGGAGAAAGAACACTTGGCGTAATAGCAACGAGCGTATCGGATCAAGATATTTCTGCTAGAGGGGAAGCGATTTACTCAGTCGGTTCACTTGGCTGGTTGAGGATTATCTATAACCAACCAACATTAGAAATCGTCGATTCTGAAGAGGATTATACAATCACGGTTTTAGTTCGAAACCAATACACTGGTTCACAATCGGTTGCTATGGAATTGGACAATCGTGAATCCGGTTCTTGGTTCCAAGCCAGAATTCAAAGTTCTGACAGAGGATTTGTTTTAGAAGCTAATGAAGAACGCTCAGTTACTATTGTGTTTGATATTTCAGAAACTACACTTCTAAATCTAGATTCAGATACTTTATCTACAAACCTCACATTGTGGGCACGTTCGGAGACTGTTAGCGATGCAGCCAATTACAATTTGCAAGTTAAATTAATCAAAACAGACTCAACTTCGGGTGAGGGTGTCAATGGCGAATCATCCGCTTTCGATTTCCAAAATATCTTGATTTGGATTATTTTCATAGTGGTTATGGGAGTCGGAGGAGTTTTCCTCAAGAACCAAATATTCGTGGAAGAAGAAGAAGATGACTACGGTGGCTGGGGAGAAGACGGCTACGAAGAGAGTTTACAATCAACCTATGGTTCTGTAGCATCTGCCCCAACAGTGACATCTCAGGGTGTATTCTCTGACCCAGATCCCGTCAAAGAAGTTCCTTCGGTAGCACCAGTCGCAGAAGCTCCAGTGGCCCCTGTACCAGTTGCTGAAGTTCCGGTCGCCCAAACACCACCTGTTCCTGCTGAAGGTCTGCCAGATGGTTGGTCAATGGAGCAGTGGGAAGCATATGGTCAGATGTGGCTAGAGCAAAATGGTCGCGCCTAAGCGATAAATTCTACGAGTTTTGTTAAATAAATTGCTTAACGAACAAGCGTAGGGTTCAAGTCGGGAGAGCCGTCGGCAAAATTACAGGGAGATTCAATCCAATGTACGGTAATGGACAAGCACCAATTTTCATTTTAAAAGATGGCACACAAAGAACTCGCGGAAGAAGTGCACAATCGAATAACATTGCAGCAGCAAAAGCTGTTGCTGATGCGGTTCGTTCAACACTTGGTCCAAAGGGAATGGACAAGATGTTAGTAGACTCTATGGGTGATGTGGTCATCACCAATGACGGAGCAACAATTCTCAAGGAGATGGATATAGACCATCCGGCTGCTAAGATGATTATAGAAGTCGCAAAAACTCAAGAGCAACATTGCTTCGATGGAACCACAACTGCAGTTGTTCTATCCGGTGAACTGTTGAAGAGAAGTGAAGACTTAATCGACCAAAACGTACATCCAACTGTAATTTGTGAGGGATTCCGTCTTGCAGCAGAGAAAGCAGTTGAATTATTGGATAGTCATGGAATAAATACCAATAATGATGATTCGGTCTTGATGGAAGTCGCAAAGACAGCACTAACTGGCAAATCTGCTGGTGCGGTAAAGTCTTTCATGGCAGATATCTGTGTTCGTGCTGTAAATGCAGTAGGATTTGTTGAAGATGGTGAGAGGATAATTGACCTTTCCGATATCAAAGTCGAGAAGCGCCAAGGTGGCTCTATCAAAGACTCTAGCCTAATAGATGGAATTATTTTGGATAAGGAGAGAGTTCACTCAGGCATGCCACGTTCGCTTAGCGATGCAAAAATTGCATTGGTTAATTCTGCAATAGAGGTAAAGAAAACAGAAGTAGATGCAAAGATTCAGATTACTGACCCGAGTCAACTCGCTCACTTTTTAGCCGAAGAAGAAAGTTATATTCGCGGACTGGTAACAAAAATCCAAGAAAGTGGTGCAACTGTATTGGTCTGTCAAAAGGGAATTGATGAACTAGCACAACACTACATGGCAAAGGCAGGAATCATGGCTATCCGTCGTGCTAAGAAATCTGATATGGAAGCTCTTTCAAAGGCTACAGGTGGTAAGATTGTCACCAACTTAGATGATTTAACTGCAAACGACTTAGGAAATGCTGCAAAGGTTGAGGAAAAGAAAATCGGAGAATCAAACATGACTTTCATTACCGGGTGCCCTGAAGCAAAATCAGTTTCTGTATTACTTCGCGGTGGCACAGAACACGTTGTTGATGAGATTAGAAGAGCATTTGATGACGCAGTAGGTGTTGTTTCAGTTGCTTGGGAAGATGGTGCAGTTCTAACCGGTGGAGGTTCCGTACTAGCTGCTTTGTCAAGAGACTTGCGAACATATGCAGAAACAGTTGGTGGATTGGAGCAAATGGCTATTGAGGCTTTTGCTAGCGCTTTGGAAATCGTTCCTCGCACATTAGCAGAAAATGCAGGTCTTGATCCAGTTACGACTCTAATTGAACTTCGTAAAGCACATGCAGATGGCGCAAGTCACACGGGAATCAATGTCTATGAAGGTGGAGTAATAGATATGAAATCCAAGAATGTTCTTGAGCCAATGCGTGTTGTTGAACAAGCGATTCAATCAGCTACTGAAACAGCGATCATGATTTTAAGAATTGATGACGTTATTTCGTCCAAGGGCGTACCAATGGGCGAAGGCATGGGTGGAATGGGCGACTTCCAAATGTGAAGCCCGTTCACTTCATTTTTAGTGATATTTTT
>Ga0209502_10003400_pt1 | contig 12555 bp, 9 predicted proteins | sample ArcticOcean_MG_C_10_FD_187442 | JGI IMG/M metagenome (GOLD analysis project Ga0209502, IMG submission 187442) | Marine microbial communities from western Arctic Ocean - ArcticOcean_MG_CB11_90 (SPAdes) (version 2) | ecosystem: Environmental > Aquatic > Marine > Oceanic | place: Arctic Ocean...
AAGCGATTGCTGAAATCATTTCACGGACTAAGGCTGAAACGGGTGACTTGATATTCTTTGGTGCCGATAGAGCGAATACGGTTAACGAATCACTCGGTGCTTTACGGGTAAAAGTCGCACAGGATCTTGGTTTAGTCGAGGCAGGTTGGCGCTTTCTTTGGGTAGTTGACTTTCCAATGTTTGAACATGATGAACGTGAAAACCGTTGGAACGCATTGCACCATCCTTTTACTGCGCCAAATACAACCGATCCTGCTGAAGTCGAAGCGAACCCAGGTGAAACACTATCAAGAGCCTATGACATGGTATTGAATGGCACCGAACTTGGTGGTGGCTCAATTCGTATCCATAAAGTAGACATGCAACAGCGCGTATTAAAGTTATTGGGTATTGACGAGCAAGAAGCTGAGGACAAATTCGGGTTCCTACTCACTGCGCTCAAATTTGGTTGCCCACCCCATGGTGGCATTGCATTTGGCCTCGATCGACTCGTCATGCTTATGAGTGGTGCGACTTCTATCCGCGATGTAATGGCATTTCCAAAAACCCAAACGGCGGCTTGTTTGTTAACTCAAGCACCTTCGCCCGTGAGTGATAAACAACTAAAAGAACTGTCTATCCGGGTACGTAAATCCCAAGTTGATGGTTAATTGGCAGTGAATGCGACAAGTGTTATTATTTTCAGTATGACTGAGTTGAGTATTCGTTATGGCCGCTAATAGCGGGTTCAGCAGTGGCATTGGGTTGGACAATGCCACTGTTGAAGGGCGTATTGCCAAAGTGAAATAAGTAATATGAACCTAACTGAAAATCTTGCAGGAACCAAGCGCACAATCACCCGAGCCACACAATTTGTTAATTTAAAAGGTGACTATGGTACTAGTGACTTCGTTATGTGGCGTGGGGGTCGATTATCAAAGATAACGGTTGCTTTTGAGAGTTGGGGTAAGCTATCCAGTAATCATGATAACGTAATATTAATTTTTACGGGCTTATCCCCTAACGCGCATGCCGCATCATCTGAGCTAGATCCAACTCCAGGTTGGTGGGATTACATGATTGGTCCGGGTAAATCGATAGACACTAATGTATTTCATGTTATTTGTGTTAATTCCCTAGGCAGTTGTTTTGGGAGTACTGGTCCTGAAGCTATTAATCCTGCAACGGGCAAAACCTATCGACTCGACTTTCCTGATTTAACCATTGAAGACATTGCAAAAGCTGGTCATCATTTATTGGTAGAGCTTGGCATCGACCACTTGCACACTGTGATTGGTCCTTCTATGGGGGGCATGGTAGCACTGGCCTATGCCTTGCAGTATCCAGGTGAAGTGGACTACCTAGTATCTATATCAGCAGCGACTCGTGCCTTACCCTTTACCTTAGCAATGCGGTCACTACAACGTGAGATTATTCGCTCAGATCCCGCATGGAAGGATGGCAATTATGCTGAGGACGAAGCTCCTTATTCAGGTATGGCACTTGCTCGAAAATTAGGCTTAGTGTCGTATCGGGCTGCCGAAGAGTGGCATCAACGGTTTGACCGATCAAGAGTTGCAAAAGACCGTCGAACGGGTGCGCCATTCGAACTCGAATTTGAAGTGGAATCCTATCTCGACTACAACGCCAAAAAATTCATTCACAATTTTGATGCTAACAGCTATCTTTATTTATCACGCGCAATGGACTGGTTTGATGTTGCTGATCATGGTGGATCAGTCAATTCAGGGCTGACTAAAATTCACGTTAAAAAGGCACTAATTATTGGCGTTACCACTGATATTCTATTTCCACCCGAACAGCAAAGAGAAATTGTTAAGGGTTTAGAAAAAGCCGGCAGCTGTGAGGAATGCGTTGAGTATGTCGAAATAGACTCAATTAATGGGCATGACGCCTTTTTGGTCGATAGTCATCAATTCTCACCCGTCATGAAGCAATTTTTGGATGAGACCTGTCAATAATGGTTAAGTTTACTGGCGGGTGTCAGAAAAAAACTGGGAAAGTGTAATGTTTGCCAATTTAGCTGCAATTAATATCACGGGGTGTCATTAGGTTTACTTGCGACTGACTCGTTAAAAGCCAGCCGCAATTAAGATTAGGTGTTTATCTTTCTAAATATTGCAATTTCCCCTCGACACCGTCCCACTCAACAGCGTCGTCGGGTGGCGGTCTGCTGGCAACAATTACTGGCCAGATCGCTGATAACTCCTCATTCAGCTCAATAAAACTCTCTTGACCTGGTGGCATGTCATCTTCCGATACAATGGCCTCTGCTGGGCACTCCGGCTCACAAAGCGTGCAGTCGATACACTCGTCTGGATCGATGACGAGGAAGTTTGGGCCTTCATGGAAGCAGTCAACCGGGCAGACATCAACACAGTCCATATACTTACATTTAATGCAATTTTCGAGTACGACGAATGTCATGCGGAGCCTCTGTTGATGACTATTGAGTCAGTCTGAAATAAAGAGTAATAAATCACGCGGAATTCTAATTAGGCCTTAGTGAAACTTCAAGTAGATTATCTTGATATAGGAGTTTATAACGTGATATTGCCTAGTTATTCTATTCTTTTGTGAGCGATTTTAATCGGTACAGTTCCTCTAAGGCTTGCCTAGGTGTTAAGCCGTCCGGATCAATGGCCAAAAGTGCTTCCAAGGTCGGGTTGAATTGTACTTCCTCAGGCTCTGGAGCTGCCATTGAGAATAAATCAATTTGTGGCCCTGCTTCACTCGATTGCTGTTCTAACTGATACAATTTACGCTTGGCCAGTTGGAGTGCTGATTTGGGTACGCCAGCCAGCTTAGCGACCTGTAAACCATAGCTTTGATTGGCAGGGCCTGATTTCACCCGATGCATAAAAATAATGTCATCGCCATGCTCGACTGCATCCAGATGAACGTTACAAATATTGTCGTATTGTTCTGGTAATTGCGTTAGCTCGAAATAATGAGTGGCGAACAGGGTTAATGCGCCGGATTTTTGTGAGAGATGATCGGCGCAGGCCCAGGCCAGTGCTAGCCCGTCAAAAGTGCTGGTGCCTCGGCCGATTTCGTCCATCAATACTAGGCTGTTATGCGTGGCGTTATTCAGAATATTGGCTGCTTCGGTCATTTCCACCATAAAAGTTGAGCGACCACTCGATAAATCATCGCTTGCACCGATGCGAGTAAATATCTGATCTATGGGGCCGATAATTGCTTGAGTGGCAGGGACGTAACTGCCCATGTAGGCCAAAATAGTAATGAGCGCGGTTTGGCGCATATAGGTTGATTTACCGCCCATATTTGGGCCTGTGATCAGTAACATGCGTTTGGTTTGATTGAGCTGTGTGTCGTTGGCAATAAACGCTTGCTGCATTACCTGCTCGACTACCGGATGTTTACCGTCGCGAATATCGAGTATTGGGTGCTCGACTAAGGTTGGTGCAGACCATTGATAGGCATCGGCACAGCTGGCGAAGCTGAGTAAAACGTCCAATTGAGCCAGCCCAAAAGCGCATTGTTGTAAGGCCGTTAGCACATCGCCAAGCTGCTTTAGTAGTGACTCGTAAAGGTGTTTCTCTCGTGACAACGAACGCTCCCTAGCACTCAAAACTTTGTCCTCGAAAGACTTGAGCTCAGGCGTGATATAACGCTCGACGCCTTTTAACGTTTGACGCCGAACATATTCAACCGGAATCGCATCGATATGTAGTTTACTCACTTCAATATAAAAACCATGCACTCGGTTATAGGCAACCTTAAGAGAATTAATACCCGTTTTTTGCTTTTGTTCATTCTCCATATCAACTAGGAACTGATCCGCATTTGAGCTTAAGCCCCTTAGTTCATCCAGTTCAGCATCAAAGCCCGGCTTGATTATGCCACCATCGCGAATTAAAACCGGTGGCTCGTCAATGATAGCGGAGTCGAGCAGTGCCAGTGTTTTAGGGTGAGTCGAAATTTGCTTTGATAGAGAACGGATCAAAGGACTGTCTAACTTTTCTAACTGACCTTGTAGGCGGGGCAGTAATTCTAACGTAGCCATCAGCGTGCTTAAGTCACGTGGCCTTGCCGAAAGCAGTGCAATACGGGCTAGAATACGCTCAATATCACCGATAGAGTTCATGGTTTCAGCAGCTACTTCGAACTGTCGGTTGCCAAGTAAACTATCTACAGCCTGTAATTTTTCACGAACTATATTTTGATTGCGAATTGGTTTTTGCAGATTGCGGGTTAACTCGCGGTGACCCATTGCGGTCTGACAAAAGTCGATGACGTGTAACAAGCTATGTTCGCTTGCCTCTGAATTAATCGACTGAATCAGTTCTAGATTTTTGCGACTATTGGCATCGATCAATAAAACATCGGATACTTGTTCAATTCGAATTGACTGCAAATGGGGCAGTGATGTCCTTAACCGGTCTTTGATATATTGCAGCAAACAACCAGCCGCGCGTATGCCAAGGGGTAAATCAGTCAAGCCAAAGCCATCCAGATCGTGAATATGATATTGCTCGCAGAGGAGCCGAGTACAGGTTTCAAGCTCGAAGTACCAGATCGGCATCGGGTGCGCTTGTTTTAACTGTGCGGTTTCTAGTGGCAACTGTTGGTCATCACAATAAATAATTTCAGCTGGGTTTAGTCGAGCCACTTCACCGACCAAAGAATCATTCTGCCCAAGTTGACTCACCGTAAATCGACCCGAGCTAATTTCCAGTGACGCAATACCCCAGCCGGATGTTTGCTGAAATATACAGCTCAATAAATTTTCTCGGCGATCCTGTAACAACGCCTCGTCAGTTAATGTACCCGGCGTCACTACCCGCATCACTTGTCGTTCGACGGGGCCTTTACTAGTGGCTGGATCGCCGACTTGTTCGCAAATGGCAATCGACTCACCTGCCTTCACCAGCTTGGCGAGATAATTATCTGCGGCATGATAAGGGATTCCGCACATTGGAATAGGCTCACCATTCGCTGTTCCGCGTTTGGTGAGCGTAATATCCAGTAATCGCGATGCACGTTTAGCGTCATCAAAAAACAACTCATAAAAGTCACCCATGCGATAAAACAAAAGTGAATCTGGATGGTCCGACTTAATGCGCATAAACTGCTGCATCATTGGGGTAGGTTGTGTTGTCTGGTTCTTACTCATGCAATGTATCTTTCTTAAGGATAATAATTTTTAATAACGACACTTTATAGGGTTTCATGATATTTTTGTATGAACTTCGAAAAAGAAGTTACCCGACAGTCGATAGAGTCTAAAATCAATTCGTTAGCTATTATCAGGTATTTTATTAGGTTCATTCAACTGTGTTTAAAATGAATGATCTAGACAATATAAAGCCTGATTTGCTAGCAATCTAGCGTTTAAATTATTATCATAATTTCTTGATCAATATTGAAGAGTGACCTCTTGAACCTTATAAACACCATGTTATGAGATAAATATTAATAATGACTAAGCCCATAGCTGAATTGATTCATAAACTTGCTACCTTGTTATTGGATGTGAATTTTAAAGTTTGCACGGCCGAATCTTGTACGGGTGGTTTAATTGCGAAATCGATGACCGATTTAGCGGGAAGCTCGGCCTGGTTTGAACGCGGCTTTGTCACATACAGTAATGAATCAAAAGTGGAAATGTTGGGTGTCTCCGAATCAGTCATAGAGCAATATGGAGCCGTTAGTGAACCGGTCGCAATAGCGATGGCTGCTGGTGCCTTAAAACATAGCCATGCGGCTTGCTCAATTGCTGTCACTGGCGTCGCAGGCCCTGCTGGTGGTAGCCATGAAAAGCCCGTTGGCACAGTATGGATTGCGATTGCAAGTCAAAATCAAACGTGGGCACAAAAATTTTTATTCGATGGTGACAGAGAAAATATTCGTTTAAGGACGATGGAATCTGCCATTGTACAGCTGCTTCATATAATAAATGGTAGGTAGTGCATTAGCTACCATTGCTAGCTCATCCTGTGAGCTAGCAATGGATTAAACTCACGTAACCAAATGGGCGTAAGAAATCAAAGAGTGCCACTAGAATGGCCAGATACCACTGGTAAAAAGTTCGCTTTATGTTCTCTCTTGTCTATGGGATAATTTATACAATTAAATTGAAAAAAATGAATAAAGCAACACACCCAATAAATAACAAATAGGTAATGACAATGGACGCAAACAGGAAGAAAGCACTCGACGCAGCACTCGGCCAAATTGAAAAACAGTTTGGTAAAGGCGCCGTCATGCGATTGGGAGACTCGGGTGTTGATAATACCATCGGTATTATTTCAACTGGTTCATTGTCACTAGACGTTGCTCTAGGCATAGGTGGTTTGCCACGAGGTCGGGTAATTGAAATTTATGGGCCAGAGTCCTCAGGAAAAACGACATTAGCACTTCAGGTCGTTGCTGAATGTCAAAAATTAGGCGGTGCAGCGGCATTTGTCGATGCAGAGCACGCACTTGACCCGTCTTATGCGTCCAAGCTGGGTGTTGAAATTGATGACTTATTGGTTTCGCAACCCGATACAGGAGAGCAAGCACTTGAAATTACCGACATGTTAGTTCGTTCTGGCGGTGTCGATGTTGTCGTTGTTGACTCGGTTGCAGCATTAACCCCAAAAGCTGAAATTGAAGGCGATATGGGTGATTCTCATATGGGTCTTCAGGCTCGTTTAATGTCACAAGCCCTACGTAAGTTAACGGGTAATATTAAACGTTCGAACACGATGGTTATTTTCATCAACCAAATTCGCATGAAAATTGGCGTTATGTTTGGAAATCCAGAGACAACCACTGGTGGTAATGCACTTAAATTTTATGCCTCAGTGCGCCTTGATATTCGTCGAATCGGCGCAATTAAGCGTGGTGATGAAGTAGTTGGTAATGAGACACGAGTCAAAGTGGTTAAAAATAAAGTGGCACCGCCATTCAAACAGTGTGAATTCGAAATCTTATATGGTGAGGGTTCTTCACGCGAAGGTGAGTTAATTGACCTTGGTGTCAAGTTGGGCTTTGTTAATAAAGCGGGTGCTTGGTATAGCTATGGCGAAGTGCGCATTGGACAGGGTAAGGATAATTCTCGTCAATTCCTCAAGGAACATCCAGAAATGGCGGAAGAAATTGAGTTTAAAATCCGCGAAGAACTATTACCCAAGCCTTCAGAAAAGGCCAACAACGAGGTGAAGGAAGCCAATATTGAAGCCGATCTGGAAGAAATCTAGTCACCATTTGAGGTGGTTGGTAGACGTGAAATGTCAGTAATAAGTTTCGAAATTAGGCGCTCAAAGTGAGTGCTAGAAATAAAGCAATGGATTTGCTCGCGCGCCGAGAACACTCGGCGCACGAGCTTCGACAAAAGCTGAGGCAAAGGGAGTTTGACCATGAGGAGATCGAGCTTGCGATCGAAGTGCTGCAACAAGATAACCTACAAAGTGACGCCCAGTTTACTGAAAGTTACATTAATAATCGGGTCAATGCAGGTTTTGGGCCGATAAAAATTATTCATGAGTTACGCCAAAAAGGTGTTGCTAGAGACTTAATTGAAGCGAAAATGTCGGTGCTACCAATCGATTGGAACGAGTCACTTGAGCTTCAACGAGTAAAGAAATATGGACTTCAAATTCCGAATGATTATAACCAGAGGATGAAACAGGCGCGTTTTTTACAAAATAAGGGTTTTTCTCCCGAGTCAGTCATGAGATTATTCCGATAGCCAAGACTCTGACGGCGTTAAACCGCAGCGTCAATCTGAAATATCACATTCACAGGCGACAATTAAAAAGCATTTTTTTTGTCGCCTAATGTATCAAGACGCCAATATATGATTACCAGTGCTGAATTACGCAACAAATTTCTTAACTACTTTGAAGGCCACGGACATTCGATTGTACCCTCAAGCCCTCTGGTTCCCGGCAATGATCCCACGTTATTGTTTACCAATGCAGGCATGGTTCAATTTAAAGACGTTTTCCTTGGCACCGACAAGCGAAGTTACAGCAAAGCAACCACCTCGCAGCGGTGTGTTCGGGCAGGGGGCAAACACAATGACTTAGAGAATGTAGGTTACACGGCAAGACACCATACCTTTTTTGAAATGTTAGGTAACTTCAGTTTTGGTGACTACTTTAAAGAGCAAGCTATCTTTTACGCTTGGGACTTTCTTACTGAGGTTATCGGTCTTCCGGTCGATAAACTTTGGGTGACTGTTTATTCAGAAGATGATGAAGCAGCGGACATATGGCTCAACAAAATTGGCATTGATCCCGCAAAACTAACCCGCATTAGTACCAGCGATAATTTTTGGTCGATGGGTGATACAGGCCCTTGCGGGCCCTGTAGTGAAATTTTCTATGACCATGGACCAGAAATTGAAGGTGGTCCTCCAGGTACATCAGAAGAAGATGGCGATCGCTATATCGAAATCTGGAATCTTGTTTTCATGCAGTACAATCGAGACGAGCAGGGCACTTTAAATCCGCTACCCAAGCCATCAGTCGATACGGGCATGGGCTTAGAGCGACTCGCTGCCATTTTACAAGACGTCCACAATAACTATGACATCGACTTATTCCAGACGTTGATCAAATCGGCGGGTCAGTTAACTGGCATGAACGATTTGGAAAACAAATCGTTACGCGTCATCGCGGATCATATTCGCTCCTGTGCGTTCCTTGTTGTTGACGGGGTCTTGCCTTCGAACGAGGGCAAAGGCTATGTACTTCGGCGGATTATCCGCCGTGCGGCACGCCATGGTCACCAATTGGGTTGCAAAACCCCTTTCTTTCATAAATTGGTTGCCACCCTAGATCAACTAATGGGTGAAGCTTACCCTGAGCTGACACAGTGCCGTGATCGAGTGGTTAAAGTATTACAAAAGGAAGAGGAACGATTTGCTGAAACCTTAGAGTTAGGCATGGGCATTCTTGAACAATCAATTAGTGAGCTCAGTAGCAATACAATTAGTGGTCCGGTTATTTTTAAACTTTATGACACGTTTGGATTTCCAGTTGACCTAACGGCAGATGTTGCTAGAGAGCGAGGTCTAGAAATAGACCTGGCGGGTTTTGAAGCTGAAATGGAAGCTCAGAAAACGCGCGCCAGAGCATCCAGTCAGTTTGGTGTGGTCAGTAAAAAATTCAACCTTGACGGTTATATTGCCACGAAATTTTTGGGTTACGATCACAACAGTACTGCGGCCAAAGTGATTGCCATTCTGCAAAACGACACGTCGATCAATACCCTAGACAATGACGATCAATCCATTGTGGTACTGGACCAAACTCCTTTTTACGCTGAGTCAGGTGGGCAGGTGGGTGATACTGGAGCTTTGACCATAGGCGATAGCCTTTTTGAAGTCAGTGATACCCAGAAGCAAAGCGGTGTATACCTACACGTAGGGCAGCTGAGTGGTGGTCGGATCAGTGTGGGTGATTCTATACAGGCAGAAATTGATGTGGAATATCGTCAAGCGGTGAGACTGAATCATTCATCAACGCATTTAATGCATGAGGCATTGAGAAAAATTTTAGGCGAGCATGTGCAACAAAAAGGCTCGCTAGTGGATGCCGAAAAGTTACGCTTTGACTTTTCACATTATCAGCCACTTACTAAAGATGAAATTACTCAAATAGAAACGTGGGTAAATGACCAAATCCGCCTTAATGTACCGACCAGCTCTCAGTTGATGAATATGGATGAAGCCAAACAGACGGGTGCTATGGCTCTATTTGGCGAAAAGTATGGTGATATTGTCAGAGTATTGAGCATTGGTTCTGATTCAGTCGAACTATGTGGTGGCACACATGTACAAAGAACTGGTGATATAGGTTTATTTAAAATGACGCTTGAAACAGGTACTGCGTCAGGCGTTCGACGGATCGAAGCAGTAACAGGTCACGATGCAGTTCAGCGTTTTATTAATAGTGAGTCTAAAATAGACAGCGCGGCGCAAGCACTAAAATCGAATCGAGACGATCTCGTTGACAGAATTCAGCAATTACAAGCCAGCTTGCGCCTACAGGAAAAAGAACTTGCTGCGTTAAAGTCGAAGATGGCCAGTCAGGCAGGGGGAGATTTGGTTAGTCAGGCCTTAGCGGTGAAGGGTATTAAGGTGTTAACTGCAGTAATTGAAGATGCCGATTTGAAAACTCTCAGAGATACGGTCGATCAATTAAAAAACAAGCTAGTAGCAGCGGTTGTTGTACTGGCCAGTAGCCAAGACGGCAAAGTGAATATTATTGCGGGTGTCACTCAGTCGGAAACCAGTCTGATTAGAGCGGGAGATATCGCTAAATTTGTCGCCGAGCAATGTGGCGGCAAAGGTGGGGGGCGACCGGATATGGCTCAAGCCGGTGGAACTCAGCCAGAAAACTTAGAAAAAGCCTTGACGTCGGTAGCACCTTGGATAGAAAGCCAAATTTAATTGTCATTACAGGCAATAAATAAGTAGATTTCGTTATACAAATGAAGCTATTTTTTCTATACTCCTGCCTCGATTTTTTCTAGCAGAACACATGCCCTTACTGGTTCAAAAATATGGCGGTACATCAGTTGGCTCCATTGAGCGTATTGAGGCAGTCGCAGACAAGGTTATAGTCTATAAAGAACAGGGCAATGATATGGTCATTGTGCTGTCTGCCATGAGTGGTGAGACCAATCGTTTAATGGCATTAGCCAGCGAGATAACACCAAAACCAAAAGGACGCGAGCTAGACGTACTGCTCACTACAGGGGAGCAGGTAACAATTGCCTTATTGGCAATGGCGCTTGTCAAACGTGGATATCCAGCAAAGTCTTACACTGGTGGTCAGGTACGAATTGTGACTGACAGTGCGCACAATAAAGCGCGAATCAAGTCCATCGATAACGAAAATATTCGAAAAGATTTAGATGAAGGCACAATAGTCGTTGTTGCCGGATTCCAAGGCGTCGATGAAGAGTCAAATATTACTACGTTAGGGCGTGGAGGGTCAGATACAACGGGCGTTGCACTGGCCGCTGCCTTAGAGGCTGATGAGTGTCAGATTTTTACAGATGTAGATGGTGTTTATACTACGGATCCGCGAGTAGTCCCTAATGCCACTCGTTTGAACACCATTACTTTTGAAGAAATGTTAGAAATGGCAAGCCTTGGTTCAAAAGTATTGCAAATTAGAGCCGTTGAATTTGCTCAGAAATATAACGTTCCATTGCGTGTTTTATCTTCATTTAAAGCAGGCGAAGGAACCCTAATAACCTCAGAATATGAAGCAGGCGATATTATGGAACAAGCACTAATATCGGGCATTGCATTTAACCGTGACGAAGCCCAGCTGACAGTCAATGGCGTTTCCGATACACCCGGTATTGCATACAAAATATTAGGGCCTATTTCTGATGCAAATATCGAAGTAGATATGATTCTGCAAAATGTCAGTGCCGATGGTTCAACCGACTTTACATTTACCGTGCATCGAAATGATTATGATGCAGCGCTTGAATCATTAAACAAAACGGCGAAAGAACTTAATGCGCGTGTTGTTTCAGGCAATAATCGTATTGCGAAAATTTCAATTGTTGGCGTAGGAATGCGATCACATGCAGGTATTGCGAGCCGAATGTTTGAGCTGTTGGCCAAAGAAGGTATCAATATCTTGATGATATCAACGTCTGAAATTAAGGTTTCAGTCGTTGTTGATGAAAAATATTTAGAGTTAGGTGTAAGAGCATTACACGATGGTTTCGAATTAGAGTCTGAAAGCTAGCCCTTATGATATTAGTTGGGTAGAATGCTCCGAGCTCTGAACTGGTTTAGGGCAATATAATAATAATCAATGGTAGCCTGCATAGGAATTCAGGTTGAGATTGCTGTAATGTATTTATTTGGAGAAGTTATATGCTGATATTAACTCGGCGAATTGGAGAAACCTTAATGGTAGGTGACGAAGTAACCGTTACCGTTTTAGGCGTAAAAGGAAATCAGGTTAGGATCGGTGTCAACGCGCCGCGAGAAATAGCGGTTCATAGAGAAGAAATCTACGATCGTATTAAAGCGGAAGAAGGGCAAGAAGGCCCCGCTATAGATCAAGATCAGGATCAAGATCAAATAGGTAATACAATATCGAGCTAATAACTTATTAGCTCGATATTGAAGTAAAGCGGTGGTTTTATCGCCCTATCGAAAAAATTGGAGAGCTGGCCGAGTGGCTTAAGGCGCGCCCCTGCTAAGGGCGTATACGTTAATCCGTATCGAGGGTTCGAATCCCTCGCTCTCCGCCATGTATAAGCCCTAAGTATTTGATACTTGGGGCTTTTTTATTTGTATCGGTAATTTCATTTACCACTTCACCCACCACATAGTTTTATAGATGCCTTAAAAGTAACTCGATTTTAAGATCTTATTTGCTATCCGGCCCAGCACTTGGCACCGCGTACGACGGCATCGTACGACGTGACATCGTACGACGCGGCGGGGTAGGCCAGTAGTAATGACTGGTATCCATTCCAGTCATTAACTGTCAGCGAGTTAAAGCTCGTGGCAATTCACTACCCAGATATTTCTGGATAGCTCAGCTACTTCGCTATTAA
>Ga0209502_10003406_pt1 | contig 12541 bp, 9 predicted proteins | sample ArcticOcean_MG_C_10_FD_187442 | JGI IMG/M metagenome (GOLD analysis project Ga0209502, IMG submission 187442) | Marine microbial communities from western Arctic Ocean - ArcticOcean_MG_CB11_90 (SPAdes) (version 2) | ecosystem: Environmental > Aquatic > Marine > Oceanic | place: Arctic Ocean...
GAATACATTATAAATTCCAAGCTAATAAAGACGAAATCGGCTGGGAAGTTGATTGGATTGGAGGCTAAATAAGATTAAGATGAAAAATTTCTAATTTACAAAAAAGGTAATAATTGATAAGGTTACTTTTAATTTTTAAAAAATATCTCCAAAATTGAATATAAATATGAATATGAAAATGATAAATAAATTTTCAGGAATACTTTTGGTTTTCATGATTTTGCCCTACACAGCTTTGGCCGCAGATGATGAAATCAGAACTGGAACAATAGATGTTTACTCAAGTTCACCATTGCCATCAATTGGCTTACCAAAAAATATGGTTCCAGCAAACATTCAGACGATAAACTCAGAACAGTTAAATACTCAAGCAGGCGTCTCAGTTGCGGATTACATGGTCAATAATTTACAAGGCGTTACTGTTAATGAGGTTGGTGGCAATCCTTTTCAGTTAGAGCTTAACTTTCGTGGATACAATGCTACGCCAATTTCAGGAAACCCTCAGGGACTATCAGTTTATATAGATGGTATTAGAGCGAATCAACCATTTAGTAATACTGTTTTATGGGACCTAATACCTAATTTTGCAATTAATAATATGCAAATGATAGCTGGATCAAATCCCGTATTTGGTTTGAATACTCTTGGCGGAGCCATGTCTATGCAAACAAAAAGTGGCCAAAATTTTAAAGGAAAAAATATTGATATATCTGCTGGTTCATGGGCAAGAACTAGTAGTTTAGTTGAGATGGGAGGCGTGCTCGACGATAGCAATATGGATTATTACGTTGGCTATGAGCATTTTAATGAGAATGGCTGGAGAAAGTTTTCGCCGTCACATGTGAATCAGTTGTTTGGAAAGTTAGGTTTTGAGACAGAAATGTCTCGATATGAGATTACTTATACGGGTGCACATAATTTGCTAATTGGAAATGGACTAACTCCAAAAGACCTTCTTGGGTCTGAGCGAGATGGCATTCATACCTTAGAAGATGAAACTAAAAATGAGTATAGTCAAATAGCACTAAATATGTCACATTTTTTTGATGAAAAAACAATGATGGCTGGTAATGCTTACTATAAGCGCTCTGATCAAGCTACTTATAATGGAGATTTAAACGATGAGTTTTGTGATGAAGATAGTCATGGTGAATCTGAATGTACTGCGGCACAACAGGCACAGAGCGCATCTGATGCTGAAAACTTAAACGAAGGTGTTTTTAATCGAACTAATACATTACAAGACGTATTTGGGTTTAATCTTCAAACAACGTTTGATCAAGATTGGCGAGGTAGACGTAACCAATTGGTTGCAGGGATGTCTGCTGAGTACTCACAAATAAAATTTAAACAAACTGGGCAGGAAGTTGCAGCATTAAATGTTAGTGGTTTTTTTGGCGGGCCTTTAGGCGATGTTGAACAATCAAGTGGCCTAACAGGAAAAACTAAGACCTATGGTGCATTTGTAACTAATACTCACTCTTTAGATGACCGATTAAATATTAATACAGCTATACGTTATAACCATGTCCAAGTTGATAATAGAGATACGTTTAACGAGCCTGGTGGCTCAACTAGTTTAACGGGTAAGCATCATTTTGAGCGTTTTAATCCTTCTCTAGGTATTACTTATCAGCCGAATGAAATTTTATCCACTTATGCCTCATATAGCGAGTCAAGCAGAGCTCCAACCAGTATAGAGTTAGGATGTGCCAACCCAGACCAGCCCTGCAATCTGCCAACACAAATGGCAGATGATCCACCGCTATTTCAAGTTGTTGCAAAAACTTTTGAAGGAGGTGTGAGTGGGGAGGTTACTAAGGATACTAGTTGGAATATGTCTATTTATCATGCTACAAATAACGATGATATTTTATTTGTTTATGCTAATGCGTCAAATGGGATGGGTTACTTTACAAACGTTGAAAAAACAACTCGGAAAGGTCTAGATGTAGGAGTTTCTACAAGATTTGATAAGCTTGCGTTGAGCGTTAATTATGGGTTTGTGATGGCACAGTACGGAACAGATTTTACTTTGGTTAGCGAGGTAAATAGTTCTGCATCAAGCGACTCTATTCAAGTTAGTGAAGGCGATTATCTACCAAATATACCAAAACACCATTTAAAAATAAGAGCAGATTATGAAATTAACCCAAGATGGAATTTAGGGGCAACCCTCACCGGCTTCACAGAATCTTATATGATGGGGAATGAAAATCAAGAGCATGACTCGAGTGGTGGTTTACAAGGGGAAACCCCTGGTTATGCAATCATAAATTTAGATTCGCAATATAGTTTCCGGAAAGATTGGAGGGTTCATGCTAAATTTATAAATATTTTTGATCAAGAATATTCAACCGGTGGACGTCTTGCTGAGACCCGTGTTCAAACTGATAGATCCTTTGGCGATGAAAGAAATGTTGCTTCTTTGATACCAGGTGCCCCAAGAGCAGCATGGATAGGCATAATTAAGTCATTTTAATTATGATGAATGTTAAATATAAAATTTTAGGCAGATGGGTTTCAGTGTTAGCAATACTTTTTGTATCGCTAATGCCTATAATTTCTCAAGCCTTTGAAAAAGACCAGTCAAATAATTATCAAGTTATATGCTCTTCTAGTGGATTAAAAATAATTGAACAAAATGAAGGTAACTCAACTAATAACGAAGTTAAATTAAATGTAAATCATTGCAGTTACTGCCCATCCATAATTGATGATAAAGTTTTATCATTTAAGGCAGGTAAATTTCAAACATCTCCGGCCTCCTTCAGCAGCAATATAACCAAATTATTTTTAATATCTAATAAGCAGAATATTCTTGAGAATATTCATTCTCAAGCTCCACCATTAATCTAGATAGCTAGTCTTTACTATCTACTTAAGCAATTAAGTAGCTATTTTTATACTAAAAACTGGATTAAATAATAATGAACACCATTAATGCTAATATTAAAGAGATAAGCGCCTTAATGCTTATAGCGATTTCATTTACAACTCAAGCAGAAGAGGAAATTAATATATTACCAATCGATGTGACTGGGAAAGCTATAAATGAACAAAATTATATTTCAGGCAACTATTTGACTGACAAGCTTATTAGGTTTAATTCAATAAAATCTAATAATAGCGGCTCCCTTCTTGATTATTTTACTGGAGTCAATAGTGCGACGAATGGCGGAGGTTCTAGTATGCCTGTAATTCGTGGCTTAGCCGATGACCGTATCAAAATAAAAGTAGATGGCATGGATCTTATAGCTGCTTGTGCAAACCATATGAATTCACCATTATCTTCAATTGATAGCTCAAATGTAGAAGAGATAAGAGTATTTGCAGGCTTAACACCTGTAAGTATGGGTGGAGATAGCATAGGGGGATCAATTTTAATTAACTCTGCTCAACCAGAATATGCAAAAAATGGCGAGAGGTTGGTAAGGAATAAATTATCTACATTCTATAGATCAAATAATAAATCAAAGAGTTTAAATATCAATAGCATTATTGCATCGGAAGATTTTTCACTTAATTACAACGGAAGTTATATTTATGCTGAGAACTTTAAGGCAGGAAAACCTTTTAAAGAATCTGGCAAAGCAGCATCAGATAGAGAATATATTAGGGGTGATGAAGTAGGATCTTCAGCATTCAAAGATAGTAATCATATGATTACCTTTGGAGCTCGAAAAAATGACCAATTATTTAATGTGAAAATAGGCTACCAAAATACACCAGATCAGGGCTTTTCTAACCAACGAATGGATTCAACAAAAAATGAAGTTGTTAAATTTAATATGGCATATGAAAATAATTACAATTGGGGGAAGGTGGAGGCTAGGGTTTTTAATGAAAAAACTCAACATTCTCACAACTTTGGACAAGATAAAAAATTAGCTTATTCAATGAATGTTGAGGGGATGCCTATGAATGCTCAAGGGCATAATCTAGGTTTTAATATTAAAGCAGATATTTTATTCTCCCAAAAAGACTTAATTACAATAGGGTCTGAATTTCAGAGGTACCGTTTAGATGATTGGTGGACTTCGTCTGGCACAGGACCAATGTCTCCTAATACATTTCAAAATATAAACAATGGTGAGCGAGATAGATTAGATTTTTATGCGGAATGGATGAAGGTGTGGGCGCCTAATTTTAATTCCTCAGTTGGGGTAAGGTATGGTCAAGTCAGGAGTGATTCTGGAACTGTACATGGATACAATGATAATAACTCAACTGGAGCAACCACTCATAATCAACAAAATAATTCAACAGCATTCAATAGCTCAAAACGATCAAAAAATGATCATAATATTGACTTATCTTTCCTGGGAGAATACATCGCCAGTAAGGAGCAAATTTATGAAATGGGCTATGCCATGAAAACAAGAAGTCCAAACTTGTATGAAAGATATACCTGGTCAACTTGGATGATGGCGGCAAATATGAATAACACGTATGGCGATGGAAATGGATATGTTGGTAATGTAAATTTAAAACCAGAAACTGCTCATACAGTAAGTGCTTCATCTAGCTGGTATGATGTGGAAAAAAAATATTGGTCATTTAAAGCTACACCATATTTTACTTATGTTGATAATTATATTGATGCAGTTTCCTGCAGTGCAGTTGGAAAATCATGCATGTCAAGAAGTGACGGATTTTCAACGCTTAGCTTAGATAACCAAGCTGCAAGAATCTATGGTTTTGATCTTTCTGGCTATAAATCATTAACAAGCATTAAAGGTTATGGAGATATCATTTTAAAGGGTTCATTTAGTTACAGTAGGGGTAAGAATACTGATGACAATGATAGCCTCTACAGGGTAATGCCAGCTAATACCAAGCTATCAGTAGAGCAAAAATTTGGTAGCTGGAATAATCGATTAGAAGCTAGTTTAGTTAAAAATAAAACAAATTTATCTAAAATAAGAAATGAATCAGAAACTCCAGGATATGGATTGATAAATGTATTTTCAACATATACCTACAAAGATGCTGAATTAAGCTTTGGTATAACTAATCTGTTTGATAAATATTATATTGATCCTTTAGGTGGAAGCTATGTTGGACAAGGGGCAACAATGATGACTGGTGTAACAAATACTCAGGGAGTTCCTGGTATGGGACGATCTTTTAATTTAGGACTAACTATTGATTTGTAATAACTAACAATTAGATCATTATGTATTGCTATAATATAAACAAATAACAAGAGATCCTAATATGCAAATCGGTACTCCATTAAGCACTTCTGCGACTCGAATAATGCTTCTGGGAAGTGGCGAGCTTGGAAAGGAAGTAATTATTTCACTTCAAAGATTAGGGGTCGAAGTAATTGCTGTAGATCGCTATAAGAATGCCCCTGGACAACAAGTTGCTCATCGAGCATACACCATTGATATGACTAATGCGGAGGCCTTAGAGTCTTTAATTGACCTAGAAAAGCCACATTATATAGTTCCAGAAATTGAAGCAATTAACACAGAGTTTTTAGCTAGAATACAGAAAAAGAATAATTTAATTATAGTTCCTAGCATTAAAGCTGTTCAACTTACAATGAATAGAGAAGGAATTAGGAAATTAGCTTCAGAAACTTTAGGTATACCCACTTCACCTTTTGCATTTGCTAAAAGTCTTCCCGAGCTTAAATCTGCTATAGATTCAAAAATAGGGTTTCCTTGTTTTATAAAGCCAACCATGTCTTCTTCAGGTAAGGGCCAATCACGAATAATAAAGTCAAGCGAGATAACAGAAGCCTGGGAGTATGCAGCTAAATCTGGACGCGTTGATCAAGGAGTGGTTATTGTTGAAGGGCAAGTTGATTTTGATTATGAAATTACTTTGCTTACTGTGAGAGCAAAAAATAAAGATGGAGAAATTTCAACACAATTTTGTGAGCCAATCGGCCATAAACAAGAAAATGGTGACTATATAGAAAGTTGGCAACCACAAGCCATGACAGTAAAAGCTTTAACTAGATCGCAAGATATAGCGAAAAAAGTTACTGACGCCTTGGGGGGGTTAGGAATTTTTGGTGTTGAATTATTTGTTAAGAAAGATGAGGTGTGGTTTTCAGAGGTTAGCCCTAGACCGCATGATACTGGTATGGTGACGATGGCAACTCAAACCCAATCTGAATTCGAGCTTCATGCAAAAGCAATTCTAGGCTTACCAGTAAATGTGTCTTTATTGAAACCTGGAGCTAGTGCAGTTATATATGGAAAATATGATGCTGATGTTGTTATTTTTGATGAAATAGAAAAAGTGTTAGCAATTGATGGGGTTGATATAAGGTTGTTTGGTAAGCCAGAATCTTTTAAAAAGAGAAGAATGGGGGTAATTTTATCCACTGGTAAGAGTATTGATGAAGCAAAATCAAAAGCTCAAGAAGCAAAATCACTTTTAAGTATAAAGCTTAAGTAATTCATAACCCTTTAAGCCGGTTTCGGTAATTTTTATGCTAAAATCCGCGCTCAATAATTTTTTTGGTATCTCATGTCTCGTAAATTAAGAAATGTTGCAATCATCGCTCACGTTGATCATGGTAAAACAACTCTTGTTGATAAGCTTCTTCAACAATCTGGAACATTTGCTCAACATCAGCAAGTTAATGAGCGAGTAATGGATTCTAACGAGCTTGAAAAAGAACGTGGAATAACGATTTTAGCAAAAAATACAGCTGTTACTTATCAGGATACACATATTAATATTGTAGATACTCCAGGACATGCAGATTTTGGAGGAGAGGTTGAGCGAGTTTTGGGTATGGTTGATGGCGTAGTTCTTTTAGTGGATGCTGTTGAAGGCCCAATGCCACAAACCCGATTTGTAACTAAGAAGGCTTTAGCATTAGGCTTGAAACCCATCGTTGTAATAAATAAGATTGATCGACAAGGGGCTCGTTGTGATTGGGTCATAAATCAAACATTTGATCTATTTGCAAACCTAGGCGCATCAGATGAGCAGCTAGATTTTCCAATCGTTTATGCTTCAGCAATAAATGGATTTGCTAAATTAGATGAAAAAGAAGAATCAGATAATATGAACCCTCTTTTTGAGGTTATATTAAAACATGTAGGCTCACCTGAGGGTGACCCATCTGCACCCCTACAATTTCAAATTTCAGCACTTGATTATTCTTCTTATACTGGTCGAATGGCAATAGGTAGGATTCGCAATGGAATTTTAAAGCCAGGTATGAGTGTTTCGATTATGTCAGGTGATAAAAAAGTTAGCCAAGGAAAAGTAAATGAAGTTTTTGGATTTAAAGGCCTTGAAAGGATAGGGGTTAATGAAGCTCAAGCTGGAGATATTGCAATCATTACTGGGATTGAAGATATTGGTATTGGTTTAACAATTGCAGACACTGAGGCACCAGTTGGGCTACCAATAATCCCAGTAGATGAACCAACATTAACTATGGACTTTATGGTCAACAGTTCTCCTTTAGCTGGCAAGGAAGGTAAGTTTGTAACTAGCCGACAAATTAAAGATAGACTAACAAAAGAATTATTAGTTAATGTAGCTCTTAGAGTAGAAGATACTTCTGATGCAGATGTTTTTAGAGTTTCTGGAAGGGGTGAATTACATTTAACTATTTTATTAGAAAATATGCGGAGAGAGGGTTTTGAAATAGCAGTAGGTAAGCCACGCGTAGTATATCGTGAGGTCGATGGTAAACGACACGAGCCTTATGAAAATTTGACTGTTGATATCGACGATGATAATCAAGGCGCAGTTATGGAGGAATTAGGAAGGCGTAAGGGTGAACTTACCAATATGGAATCCGATGGTTTAGGTCGAACTCGATTGGAATACTTAATACCAGCAAGAGGTTTAATAGGGTTTCAAGGTGAATTTCTAACAATGACTCGAGGAACAGGCGTCATGTCTCATATTTTTGAGAATTATGCACTTGCAAAATCTGAAATGCCAGGTCGACGAAATGGCGTTCTAATTTCATCTGAGAAGGGTGAATCAGTTGCTTATGCGTTATGGAAATTACAAGAGAGGGGGAGGATGCTGGTCTCGCCTGGAGAAAAATTATATGAAGGTATGGTTATAGGAATTCATAGTCGAGATAATGACCTTATTGTAAATCCTATAAAAGGAAAACAGTTAACTAATGTTCGATCATCTGGAACAGATGAAGCAGTAAGACTAGTTCCAGCAATTCTAATGACTCTAGAGTATGCTGTTGAATTTATTGATGATGATGAGCTTGTAGAAATAACCCCGAAATCTTTAAGAATTAGAAAGCGTCATCTTATTGAGCATGAAAGAAAAAGAGCAGCAAAAAGCTAATTAATTTATTCTTGGCTATTAATATAATCTTCGTAATTTCCAGTAAAATCAATAACTTCATCTGATTTTATTTCTAAAATTCGAGTTGCAACAGAGCTAACAAACTCCCTATCATGACTTACAAAAAATAAAGTACCTTTATATTTTTCAAGTGCAGTATTTAATGATTCAATAGACTCCATATCCATATGGTTGGTTGGTTCATCTAGAAGTAATATATTAGTTTGTGAGAGCATTAGCTTGCCAAACAGCATTCGCCCTTGCTCCCCTCCAGATAAGACATTAACTTTCTTTTTAAAATCTTCACCCGAAAATAATAACCTACCTAATGTACTCCGAATTTTTTGATCATCGTCTGTAGACTTTCGATGTTGAGTAATCCAATCAAAAACTGATGTGCCTAACTCAAAATCTTCAGAGTGATCTTGGGCAAAGTAGCCAATTTTGGCTTTTTCAGCCCATTTAATTGATCCATCATTAGGGCTAATTATATTAGCAAGAATTTTTAATAGAGTTGACTTTCCAATGCCATTTTCACCAATGATTGCAATTTTTTCACCTGCCTCAACCATAAAATTTACATTATTAATTAATGGCTTTTCAAAACCATGGCTTAATTTGTTTACGATTAATGCTTGCCGGTAAAGCTTATCCTTCTCATCATACTCAAAACGAATATAGGGGTACTGTCTAGTAGATGGCCGCATCTCTTCAACCTTGATTTTATCTATTTGTTTAGCTCTTGAAGTAGCTTGCTTTGCTTTTGATGCATTTGCCGAAAATCTTCTTACAAACTCCTGTAATTCAGAAATTTGTGCTTTCGCTTTCTCATTTTCTTTAAGTTGTTGGGCTTTTACAAGAGTGCTAGCCTCCATGAAATCATCATAATTTCCAGGATAGATAGTTAGTTTCCTATAATCCATATCTGCTGTATGCGTGCAAACTTGGTTTAAAAAGTGTCGGTCATGAGAGATGATGATCATTGTTGAATTACGATTGTTCAGAATATTTTCAAGCCATCTAATAGTATTAATATCTAAATTATTCGTTGGTTCATCAAGTAAAAGTATTTCAGGGTCAGCAAACAAAGCTTGTGCTAAAAGAACTCTTAATTTCAAACCTGGCGGAACTTCGCTCATTGGTTTATTGTGAAGCTCGTTTGGTATTCCTACACCACTTAATAGCTCACTAGCCCTTGATTCAGCTGTATAGCCATCGTATTCAGCATAAACTGTTTCCAATTCTGCTGCTCGAATATAATCTTGATCCGTTGCTTCAGGGTTTGCATATAATTTATTTTTTTCTTCATTTGCTTCCCACATTGCTTCATGGCCCATCATTACTACATTGCTTACAAGTAAATCTTCATAAGCAAACTGATCTTGTCTTAACCATGCAATACGTTCTTTATTATCTAGTGCAAGATTACCGCTTGTTGCTTCTAGCTCGCCTGCTAATATCTTCATAAAAGTGGATTTTCCACAGCCATTTGCGCCAATTAGACCGTATCGATTTCCCTCGCCAAACCTAACTGAGACGTCTTCAAATAATGGTTTTGAGCCAAACTGCATGGTGATACCATTGGTAATTAGCACTAATTTTCCTTAAACTTATAAATTAAAATTATTTGGGTTTTGTTTGCCCGCAGTAGTATATATTAGTTATGGTTAATATTTCATTTCCAGATGGCTTATTCCAAATAACCTCGTCATTAATTCGCGAGCCTATTAATGATTTTGCAATAGGGGAGAGGTAACTGATCTTATTCTCTTTAATATTTACCTCGTCTTCACCAACAATTTCAAATTTATACCTCTTATTATTTACTGATAAAACTTCAACTTTTGCAGAAAATAAGATTATTTCTTTGTTTTGAATTGAGGGATTGATTAATATTGCAGATTCTAGCCTTGATGAAAAATACCTAATATCTCTTTCAATACGCATTTTTCTTTGTTTAATAGTTGAATCTTCTTTACCAATAAGTGATTGACGTTCTTTATCTAAATTATCTATTGAACTTTGCAAATTTTTAAGCCCAGCTGGCGTGACATAGTTTGTTTCTAGACTGACGGGGCGCTCAGGAATATCAATTCCTGCATGCTCCAAATCATTTTCTTTTATAAATGCTCTACTCATATTTATTTATTAAAATCAATAATTTAATGATATATTTTAAGGTAAATTATAGTGTAGATTAAATAAGACTATTTAAGATTTTTCCCAATAAATCTTTTATTGTTTAGTGCTTCATTGATAAGGGTAACATCGTTAAATAATGTATAAAATTTTTCAATACTATCATCGAATATTGATAAATCAGTTATCACTATCCCATCATGATTTAGAGTTTTTCTGATGAATTCTTCATATAGGTTTAGATCATACAAGAAACCCCATGACCTAAACGATAGAATAAGATCATATTTTTTATGAAAGTATTGATTAATTGATTTATTCGAAATTATATTAATATTGTTAGCATTATTAGCCAACATTAATTTTTTTAAAGTTTGTACTGGTTTAATTTGAATGTTGCCTTCTAATTTTTTTGTGTGGCTTGGGTTATTAGTTACGTGCTCTATTTCATCTAATTTTTCGACTTCAATTAAATCAAATGATGCCTTGTGATTTAACAATTGATTTAAAGAGAGATCAAATAATCCTATCCCAGCTCCAATATCAAGAATTGATCTTGTTTTTGGCAATATATGCTCATTAAGATTTGAAATATCAGAAATTATAAACCTATAAAAGTAAGTTATAAGGGCAAGGTTTTTTAAACGTAATGAAGAATTAAGTTCTTTTTTAATATCTACAGTTTTTTGTTGATGAAGGTATTTGTAATTCCAAACCCAATCACATGCTTCTTCTTCAAAAAATATTTTTATTTTTTTTGGGCCGAAGTTAATATCGAAAAATTCTTCATTAGAATTTTCTGCACTATTTATTGAATCTATAAAATCTTTATTCATATTTTTTTCACCATTATCAAACTTTATCCTAACAGTTTTTGACGAGCACTTATTAGTAAATCTTGAAAGTCTTTGTAATTATTAGCAATTGGGTATTGAGGAAATTCTTTTATGACACTTTCGGGTGGACAGAAAAGTATTCCGCTATCTGCTTGTTGCAACATCCCAATATCATTATAAGAGTCTCCTGCAGATATGACTTTAAAATTTAGTCCTTGTAATGCTTTTACAGCTTTTGTTTTTTGATCTTTTTGTCTTAAGTGAAAATCTACTATACTTCCTTTGTTATCTAAAACCAGTTGATGGCAGAACAGAGTAGGGTAGTCTAATTGCTTCATAAGCGGGCCTGAAAACTCGTAAAAAGTATCAGAAAGTATTATGACTTGAAATTCTGATTTAAGCCAAAACAAGAATTCTTTTGCTCCCTCTAATGGCTCTAGCGTATTTACAACATTTTGAATATCATTTAATTTCAAATCATGAGCTTTAAGTATGTGGAGGCGTTTCTGCATTAATTTACTGTAATCTGGAATATCTCTAGTCGTTACCTTAAGCTCATTAATGCCAGTTTTTTCAGCAAATTTAATCCATATTTCTGGTAACAAAACACCTTCTAAATCAAGACACGCAATCATAATTTTCCTATTTTTTTTGTTAATTATTATAAATATTTTAGTTGAAAAATAATTATAAATTGTTAATTTAGATGATATTAATAAAGTAACATTTTTTTAAATTCTTTAAATCTCATCTTTGAGATAGTGCGGTTTGTAATGTATTTAACATGACTATTATTTGTTTTTTCTTTACTTAATTCAATACCCCAAAGCCCACCAATTTCATTTGGCAAAGCTGAATAGCGGATATCAAGAATCTGATTTTTATTTTTTGGGTTGATAGCAATGTACCCATTACTAAACCACTTAAATCTTTCTACATCTCTTGCTTGTTGAGATTTTATCCCTAACCATGGAAATGCAGATTGTATATTCATTTTATTAACACTTTCACCATTGAATATTTTTGGACTCCAACCTAACCTTATTGCATCAATATAAAATTTGTCTTTGGTCTCATAAATAGACTTCCATAATAGTAAATTTCCAATGCTTGGTTTAACATTTATTCTTATGGTTTCATGCCCCCTATCTTTTGCAATTTTTGTACTGGCTTTTATAGCTTGATTTTTTTGATAAACACCTAATGAAAGATAGAAAATCGCCCATAACATCGCCATTACTGCAAAAATTTTTTTTTGTTTAACC
>Ga0209502_10003409_pt1 | contig 12540 bp, 11 predicted proteins | sample ArcticOcean_MG_C_10_FD_187442 | JGI IMG/M metagenome (GOLD analysis project Ga0209502, IMG submission 187442) | Marine microbial communities from western Arctic Ocean - ArcticOcean_MG_CB11_90 (SPAdes) (version 2) | ecosystem: Environmental > Aquatic > Marine > Oceanic | place: Arctic Ocean...
TTGCCATCTTAACTAGACGCCAGTTTTTAACAACATATTCCTGTATTTCAGCCTTAATCCAAAACATTGCATATGATACTAATCTTACACCACGATCCACATCAAATTTTTTAACAGCTTTCATTAGACCAATATTTCCTTCTTGAACCAAGTCCGAATGAGGAAGGCCGTAACCGCTATAAGATCTTGCAATTTTCATAACTAGTTTTAAGTGTGAAAGAATAAGTTTTTTTGCTGCCTCTAAATCATTATCATTTTTAAGGCGCATACCGAGTTCATGCTCTTCATCCTTCGTGAGAAAGGGAATTTCTTGAATAGACTGTTGATACATTGAAAAGCTATCAGCGTTATTGAAGGATGATAAAGACAAATAATTATTCATATTTAAAGTTTTTTTTAATTTGGGTTAATATTTTAGCACTCTTTGTAAGAGAGTGCTAGATTACACTTAAAGTTCTATTAAATACAATGGTTTAATTAAATATTTCAAATTTTTTGACAGATTGCCGTGCTGCGAAAAAAGATGCAAAACAGCCAATTAGCATTGCAACTATAATAATAGTTATATTCTGTTGCCATATTAAGTTTTTTAAGATGAAAGTCCCACCAAGCATAGCTTCTAGATTTATCGATGCTTTGTTGAATATCTCGATGCTAAGTTTGAGCGTTAAGACAGTCATAAATCCACCGCCTAAACCATATATTAGACCTGTATAGATAAAAGGCCTTTGAATAAAGCTGTTGGTTGCTCCAATCAACTTACTTACTTCTATCTCATCTTTATGGGTTAGTGTTTGGAGACGAATCGTATTACCAATTACTACAATAAGAATAATTATCAATATAATACCTAGGAAACTCAATCCAATTTTTATCAAATATAGAATAGATCTTAGTTTCTTAACCCAACCTGCATCGAAAAAAATATCCTCAACTCCATCAATAGTTTTTAAATTATCTATCAGCTCATTTATTACTTCTTCATCAAAGGTATTTAATGAAATAAAAAATGCATCAGGTAGCGGGTTTTCTGATATACCTGTATCCAGAGGGTTTAGGTTTAATTTACTTTGTAATTTATCCCATGCTGTTAGTTTACTTTCAAAATGAGATTTTTTAATTATTGCAGTTTTGCTCAGAGCTGATTGGATAAAATCTATTTGGTCTTGCTTGATATTCTTTTTTAAAAACAGACTTAATTCTGCATCATATGCAATATTATTTGAAATTTGAGAAATATTTTCTACGATTAATAAACCAGAGCTCGGTAAAAACAGGGTAACACCAATGACTATGAACATCATGAGCGAGGAAAAAATATTAGAAAAAATTCTAACCATAGCTCTATTAAAAGCCTGATAGTGGTTATGAAGGTAATTGAACATAATCTGCTTGGCCTGATAATCGCCCACTAATTAAGTGGACTTTTTTATGCTTAATCGGAGTAATTGGTAATTCGTGTGTTGATATGATTACAGTTACACCAACTTGTTGAAAGCTATAAAAAATATTCATGATTTCATCAGCATATTCTCTATCTAAATTACCAGTAGGCTCATCAGCAATTAATATAGATGGTCTAGAAACAATGGCCCTTGCTATTGCTAGCCTTTGTTGCTCTCCCCCAGAAAGTGAAATTGGCATTATCTTTTCTTTGTTTAAAAGGCCAACCTTATCTAATGCAGCTCTAACTCTTCTATTAATATTTACTCCACCAATATCGTTTATAGCTAATGGCAAAGAAACATTTTCAAAGCAGTTCCTATCGTAAAGCAATTTATGATCTTGGAAAATCATACCGAATTTTCTTCTCAAATAGGGTATATCGTTCGATTTAAGTTGCGATAAATTCATATTTTCAAAAACTATAGTACCGGAAGTAGGCCTCTCAACTGAAGATATTAATTTAAGTAAAGTTGACTTCCCGGCTCCTGACGGACCTGTTACAAAAACAAGTTCAGCAGGGAGGATCTCTAGGTTTATATTTTGCAAGGCATCCATGTTCCCAGGATAACTCTTATAGACTTTGTCAAAATTTATCATTCAAACATTCCTTCTGCATATTCTTTTGCTTTAAATTCTCGTAAGTCATCAATTCCTTCACCGACACCAATAAATCTTACTGGGATAGGAAGTTCTTTGGCAATTGCAGCTAAAACGCCTCCTTTTGCAGTTCCATCAAGCTTTGTCATCACTATACTTGTTATTCCTACGGCATCATTGAAAGCTTTAAGTTGTGTAATTGCATTCTGACCAGTATTGGCATCTAGTACAAGCAGAACTTCTTGCGGTGCACTTTTATGACATTTACTAATTACTCTTTTAATTTTCGTAATCTCATCGATTAAGTTTTTCTGTGTCGGGAGTCTTCCTGCAGTATCAGCAATTACAACATCAATATTTTTTGCTTTAGCTGAATTTATAGCATCAAATATAACTGAGCTGGGGTCAGCTGTTGCATGTGAAATAACTGAAACATTATTTCTTTCACCCCAAACAGCTAGTTGTTCTGTTGCTGCTGCCCTGAAGGTATCGCCAGCAGCAATTAAAACCGTTTTACCTTCACTTTGGAGAATTTTAGTCAATTTGCCAATAGTAGTTGTTTTCCCTGTTCCATTAACCCCTACGACCATAATTACGAATGGCGCATCATCATTAATTTCAAGAGCTGATTCTATTGGGGTTAAAATCTCAATAAGACAATCTTTTAAGATATTTTTTAATTGTGATTCATCTTGAATACCATCTTCTTTAACTTTAGATCTAACTTGCTTGATCAACATTTCAGAGGCGCTAACTCCAACATCTCCTGTAAGAAGAATCATTTCAAGTTCTTCGTAAAAGCTTTCATTAATTTTTTTATTTTGAAATAAATTTGTAAGCTGGCCACTCAAATTCTCTCTAGTTTTTGCCAACCCTTTTTTTATTTTTTTTGTAAAGGAAAATAATCCTTCATCTTTTTTTTCAGATTTCTTTGGGACAGCAGTAGGCTTAGATTTCTTTGGGACAGCAGTAGGCTTAGATTTCTTTGGGACAGCAGTAGGCTTAGATTTCTTTGGGACAGCAGTAGGCTTAGATTTCTTTGGGACAGCAGTAGGCTTAACCTTTTTCTTAATAGGTTTAGTTTTTGATACTAATTTTTTTAGAAAATCAAACATTAATTTATTTTTTATGGCAGAACTTTTTTTTATTTAATAGGTCAATTTACATTATTATACAAGTATTAACTAAAAGGATTACATGTGAATTTCCTAAAAATAGTATTTTTCTGTTGTTTTATACCTTTATTTGCTCAAGCTAATATTGAAGCTCAAGAAATAACTCTAGAAAATGGAATGAGAGTGTTGGTAAAAGAAGATCATCGAGCGCCAGTAGTAGTTTCAATGGTTTGGTACAAAGCAGGAAGTATTGATGAAGTTAATGGTAAAACTGGAGTTGCGCACGTACTTGAACATATGATGTTTAAAGGTACAAAAACAACAAAACCTGGGGAATACTCAGAAATTGTCGCTGCTGCAGGAGGTAGAGAGAATGCATTTACTGGAGCAGATTATACAGCTTATTATCAACGATTAGAAAAATCAAAATTACCTGTATCTATGAAAATGGAAGCAGATAGAATGCAAAATTTAGTTATAACAGAAGAAGAATTTAACAAAGAAATTAAGGTTGTAATGGAGGAGCGTCGTTGGAGAACTGATGATAAACCCAAAGCACAAGTTAATGAATTATTCAATTCTCTAATATTTAGAGCTCATCCTTATGGAAAGCCAATAGTTGGTTGGATGAATGACCTTGAGAATATGACATATAAAGATGCAATAGATTGGTATAAATCTTGGTACAGCCCTAGTAATGCAATTTTAGTAGTTGGTGGAGATGTTAATACTGAAGAAGTTTTTGCACAAGCCAAAAAATATTTTGGAAAAATACCAGCATATAAAATAGCCAATAGGAAGCCACAATCTGAACCAAAACAGAATGGCTCAAGAAGAGCAATTTTAAAGGCCCCAGGGAAGTTGCCTTATATTCAAATGGGCTATCCTGCCCCTACGTTAGGCAAAGACGGTATAAAAAATAGGAAAGAAGCTTTTGCCATTGAGGTATTAGTTGGAATTTTATCCGGCACTAGCTCATCAAGACTTAATCAAAATTTAGTTAGGAAGACCGCTAATGCAATAAATGTTGGGGCTGGCTATAGTATGCTTTCTCGGGGCGGAGAAAGTACATTTGAGATGTATGCCACACCAAGCGAAAAAGTATCTGTAGTTAATTTAGAGAAGTATCTAAAACTTGAATTAAAAAATATTGTTAATAACGGAGTGACTGATACAGAATTAAATAGAGTTGTAACAAGTGTTATTGCTGGCGAGGTATATCAAAAAGATTCTGTCTTTGGAGCTGTTATGCAAATTGGCCAATTAGAAACTATGGGATATTCTCATAAGATAATAGATGATTATATTAATAATATAAAGAAAGTTACATCTAAAGATATCCAGGGGGTGATTAAAAAATATTTTCATGAAGATGCTTTAACAATAGTAACCCTAGACCCTCAACCTCTTGGTAAAAATTAAAACACAAAAGGAACGCCTTATGCTCATTAAAACTATTTTTATCTCAATACTAATATTCTGTTCAAATTTTGCAGCTGCTAAAGTAGACATCCAACACTGGCAATCAAATAATGGAGCGAGGATATATTTGATTGAGAATAATGATTTACCAATTGTAGATATAAATGTTGATTTTAGGGCTGGTAGTGTCAAGGATACCAAGCAAAAAAATGGATTAGCCTCTCTTACAAACCATATGATGGTTTTAGGTTCGGGAGGAGTGAATGAGGAAGACATAGCTAACCAGTTTATAGATTTAGGGGCTCAATTAAATAGCTCGTTTGATCAAGATAAAAGTGGGTTCAGTTTGCGCACCTTAACCGAAAAAAGAAGTGAGGCTATAGATTTATTGACGTTAGTCCTTCACGAACCAAATTTTGATAGTAATATTTTGGAGCGAGAAAAAAAGCGATACATCGCAAGCATTAATCAATCAGAAACAATGCCTGGAGCAATAGCTTCAAAGGCATTTATGAAAGCATTGTACGGGAAACATCCTTATGCATTATCAGATTCTGGTGAGGTCAAGACAATAAAAAAAATCACAAAAAAAGATCTACAAAGCTTCTATAAAAATAATTATTCATCTAATGATTTATCTATTGTAATAGTGGGTGATATTTCAAGAAAAGAAGCTGAAGATCTGGGCAATAAAATTAGTTTAGGATTTCCAGAAAATAAGACTGCTTTAAAAATTCCTTTGGTAAACAATAATAAAGCACAAGAGATTAGAATAAGCCATCCTGCAAAACAAGCTCATTTATATTATGGGGCACCAATTATTAAAAGAGGAGACCCTGATTTTTTACCATTGTATTTAGGAAATTATATTTTAGGTGGTGGTGGATTTGTATCAAGACTAACCCAGGAAATAAGAGAAGACAGGGGCTTGGCTTACAGTGTCTATAGTTATTTTATGCCATTCATTGAAAAAGGTCCTTTTCAAATTGGAGTTCAAACCAAAAAAAATCAAGTAGACCAAGCAAAAAAAATAATTGAAAAAACAGTGGCTGAGTTTATTAAAGATGGCCCGACATCAAATGAATTAAAAAGGGCAAAAGATTTTATGATTGGGGGATTCCCATTAAAATTAGATAGCAATAAAAGTATTTTAGAGTACGTCAGTATGATGGCTTTTTATAAGTACCCGTTAGACTATCTTGATACATTTACCAAGAAAATTGATAAAATATCAGCTGAAGAAATAAAATCTGCTTTCCAAAGGCGTGTTGATATGAATAAATTTTCTACAGTTATTGTTGGTAGTGAATAGTAAAAATAGTGCTGTTAAAGTTATTGGGGGTTCCTGGAAGAGAAAGAATGTTTTTTTTCATAACTCTGATGGTTTAAGACCGACCTTAAACAGGGTCAGGGAAACTTTGTTTAATTGGTTGGGACAAGATTTATCAGGAAAAAATTGTCTTGATTTATTTTCAGGAAGTGGAATTTTAGGCTTTGAATCTTTATCTCGAAATGCTAAATCATGTAAATTAGTTGATAATAATGCTTTAACTATTTCGGATCTTATCAAAAATAAGAATAACTTAAATGCTGATAATGCTTTAATAATAAATTCTTTAGCGGAAATATTTTTAAAAAATAATAAAGAGCTTTTTGATATTATTTTCTTTGATCCTCCATTTCTGAACGTTGATATATATTCTCTTTTATCCGAAATTAAAAATCACTTAACACCTAATGGTGTCGTGTATCTTGAGGTAAGTAAAAAATACTCTGGTGAAGAGTTTAAAATTTTAAAAAATTCTAAAGCGGGCAGGGTATACTTTTATTTACTTCAATAGAAAAAATTGACTTTATGAATGCAATGTATCCAGGAACTTTTGACCCATTAACATTAGGGCATGAAGAAATTATTGATAGGGCTGCCAATCTTTTCGACCACCTATTAATCTCAGTTGCCAAAGACTCTTCTAAAGCAACTATGTTTGAAATAGACGAAAGATTAAAATTAGTTGAAATAATTTCTAGCCGTTACTCCAACGTAACTGCTAGCTCTTATGATGGCTTAACTGTTGATTTTGCAAAGTCTAATAACATCAATGTAATATTAAGGGGTGTTCGAAATTCTTCAGACTTTATTTATGAATCGCAAATTTCACAAATAAACAATACTATGGATAAATCTTTAGAGAGCATATTTTTTATTGCTTCGGACTCATACAAGTCTATTACTTCTTCTTTAGTTCGTCAGATAATTAGTTTAAATGGTGATTACTCTAATTTTATTTCTAATGACGTTGCTAGGTATATAAAAGAAATAATAAAATAAAAAATATTTATAAACTTGTAGGAGGTTTTTAAATGAGAATTCTACACAGTATGATCAGAGTAAATGACCTTAATGAATCAATAAATTTTTATCAAAATTTATTCGGTATGAAGCTACTTCGAAAGAAATCTTATCCTGAGGGTAAATTTTCACTTGCTTTTATGGGTTATGGTGATGAACAATCGGATACAGTTATCGAGTTAACACACAATTGGGATACTGATAATTATAATCATGGTAATGCATTTGGTCATATTGCTATTGAAGTTGATGATATATATAAAACTTGTGAGGATATAAAGAGTAAGGGTGGCAATATAATTAGAGAAGCTGGACCAATGATGGGAACAAAATTACTCTTAGCATTTGTAGAGGACCCTAGTGGCTATAAAATTGAGTTAATTCAGGAAGGCACATTTTAATTACTCAAAAAATCCTTTAACCTTATCAACCCAGCTTTTTGACCTAGGACTATGTTTGCCACTGTCAGCTTGATTCATACGTTCTAATTCCTCTAAAATATTTTTTTGTTTTTCAGTCAGTTTTACTGGAGTTTCTACAACTACATGGCAATGAAGATCTCCAACTTGGCTCTCTCGTACCGGCTTAATCCCTTTACCTTTCAATCTGAACCCAGCACCTGTTTGTGTTTCAGCTGGAATCTTGATTTTAGCATTTCCATCAAGTGTTGGAATTTCTAATTCACCACCTAAGGCGGCAGTAGAAAAGCTAATAGGCATTTCACAATGTAAATTTGCTCCGTCACGCTCAAATATTTGATGTTGTTTTAAACTAATAACTACATAAAGATCGCCAGTTGGCCCACCATTTGTCCCAGCTTCTCCTTCGCCAGATAGTCTAATACGATCACCATCATCAACCCCGATAGGGATTTTAACCGACAATGATTTAGTTTCTTTTATCCGACCTGAGCCTCCACAATCGTTACATGGATCTTTAATTTTTGTTCCCACACCATTACAATGTGGACACTCTTGCTGAACTGAGAAAAATCCTTGCTGCATTCTAACTTGACCTTGCCCATGACATGTTCCACATTCAACTGGTTGTGATCCTTTTTTAGCCCCTGAACCATTGCATGGATTACATGCAGCCATTACTGGAATCTTTATTTGCGTTTCCGTACCTTTTGCTGACTGTTCAAGTGATATTTCCATATTAAATCTAAGGTCAGCCCCACGATAAACATTTGACCTGGTATTTGATCTTCCACCACCAAATATATCGCCGAATATATCCCCAAAAGCATCACCGAAATCACCACCACCACCACCACCACCCATACTTTGATCTATACCGGCATGCCCATATTGATCATATATCGATTTTTTTTGTGGATCAGATAAAATATCATAAGCCTTTTTAACATCTTTAAAAGTTTCAGTGGATTCAGGATTGCCGTTATTCCGATCTGGATGATGTTTCATTGCGAGCTTCTTATAAGCTTTTTTTATTTCGGCTTCAGATGCTTGTTGATTTAAATCTAAAGTCTCGTAGTAATCTTTTTTATCGGCCATAGGAAAATGAGGTAGAGGTAATTAGACTTACCTCTACTATATATAATAGTTTATCGAGTTATTTTTTCTTTTTTTCGTCTTTCTTTTCGTCTTTCTTTACTTCTTCAAATTCAGCATCAACAACCTCAGCATCAACTGTCTTTTCTTTATTTTTACCAGGCTGCTCTGGTTGCCCCTGAGCTGCTTGTTGATCTGCATGAATTTTTTCACCAAGTTTTTGAGATACTTCGGATAGCACTTTATTCTTGGCTTCGATATCATCTTTTTTATCTGATTTCAAAGACTCTTCAAGGTCACTGATAGCTTTTTCGATCTTTACTTTTTCATCTTTTTCTACTTTATCAGGATTATCAGCCATTGTTTTTTTAATCGAATGAATCATACCTTCAGAGAGATTTTTTGCATCAACCAATTCTCGTAATTTTTTATCCTCTTCAGCATGAAGTTCAGCATCATCTTCCATTTTCTTAATTTCTTCTTCACTAAGTCCACCACTAGACTTAATAACTATTTTATTTTCTTTGCCGGTAGCTTTATCTTTTGCGTTCACATGTAAGATACCATTTGCATCTAGGTCAAACGTAACTTCTATTTGAGGCGTCCCTCTTGGAGCTGCTGGTATTTCATCTAAATTAAATTGTCCCAAACTTTTATTTCCGGCAGCCATCTCTCTTTCGCCCTGAAAGACGTTAATTGTTACTGCGCTTTGGTTATCTTCAGCAGTAGAAAATGTCTGTGATTCTTTTGTTGGAATTGTAGTATTTTTTTTAATTAATTTTGTCATAACACCACCCATCGTCTCAATTCCTAGACTTAATGGGGTAACATCTAAAAGTAAAACATCTTTCACATCACCTTGAAGGACACCACCTTGAACTGCAGCACCAACTGCAACTGCTTCATCAGGGTTAACATCTTTTCTTGGCTCAACTCCAAATATCTCTTGTACTTTTTCCTGAACTTTAGGCATTCTAGTTTGACCGCCTACAAGTATTACATCAGCAATCTCATTTGCCGCTCCTGAATCTTTTAAAGCTGTTTTACATGGGGCAATAGTTCTTTCAATAAGATCTTCAACTAGTGACTCAAGTTTTGCTCTTGTTAATTTAACAACTAAATGTTTTGGCCCTGAAGCATCAGCAGTTAAGTAAGGTAAATTAACTTCTGTTTGTGTGCTACTTGATAGCTCGATCTTAGCTTTTTCTGCAGCTTCTTTAAGTCTCTGCTTCACAAGCACATCTTTAGTAATATCTACACCATTTTCTTTTTTAAATTCTTCTGCAAGGAAATCAATTATTCTGTTATCAAAATCCTCACCACCTAAAAACGTATCTCCATTTGTTGATAGAACTTCAAACTGATGTTCACCATCTACACTCGATATTTCAATAATAGAAACATCAAAGGTCCCACCACCCAAATCATAAACTGCAATTTTTCTATCACCTTCTTTTTTATCTAAACCAAATGCTAATGCAGCTGCTGTTGGTTCATTAATAATTCTTTTAACTTCTAAACCAGCAATTCTGCCCGCATCTTTTGTAGCCTGCCTTTGACTATCATTGAAATATGCAGGAACTGTAATAACTGCATCTGTGACCTCTTCACCTAGATAATCTTCTGCAGTTTTTTTCATTTTTCTTAATATTTCTGCAGAAATTTGAGGTGGGGCCATTTTTTCACCTTTTATTTCAACCCATGCATCTCCGCTATCTGCTTTTGAAATCTTGTAAGGCATTAAGCCTATATCTTTTTGAACTTCATCTTCATCAAACTTTCGTCCAATCAAACGTTTAACTGCATACACTGTATTTTCTGGATTGGTAACAGCTTGTCTTTTAGCAGGAGCACCTACAAGAGTCTCTCCCTCATCTTGAAAGGCAACAATTGATGGTGTTGTTCTGGTTCCTTCAGTATTTTCTATCACCTTAGGTTTACCGTTTTCCATAACTGAAACACATGAGTTCGTTGTTCCTAAATCAATTCCAATAGTTTTTGCCATTTTTCTTATTCCTTAATTAGATTAAATTCTTACCTTTTTAAATAGGGATGCTCGGATAAATTTCAAGCTTTTTCTTCTTTTTCTTTTGAAACTGATACTAATGCTGGCCTTAAGACTCTTCCATTTAGTTTGTAACCTTTTTGGAATACTGAGAGAATTTTATTTGGCTCTTCGTCTGAATCTAACATCGTCATAGCCTGGTGAAAATTGGGGTCAAAAAATTCGCCTGTTGGATCTAACTCTTCAATATTAAATTTTTCAAATATTGTGGCTAGCTGTTTCACAGTCAATTCAACACCATCTTTGTAACTATCTACTGTTGCATTTTTAATAGCTAAGGCCGCATCAAGACTATCTTTAACAAGAAGTATTTCTTGACTAAAGCCTTCTATTGCATATTTTCTTGTTTTTTCTGTTTCTTCTAAGGCTCTTTTTCTACTATTTTCTTTTTCCGCTTGCCCGTAGAGTATTTGAGCCTCAAGAGCTGCAATTTTTTCCACTTGGCTAGTTGTATCTTTAGGTTTAGCTACTTTTTTGACTTTTTTCGATTTAGCTTTGTCTGTCATATTAATTTAAAACGTTAATGTTTATCTTAAAAATAATATGGAGACTATTAGAATAATTTCAAGTCTATTTTTAAAAATTAATTGAATTAACATCAGTAATTGACTTATTTATATCATTTCATTGCATAATAGATGGTTATATAAAAACAAATACATGAAATTATGAAGCAATCGATCATTGAGATTACTGAGCGTATCAAAGAAAAGAGCAGGCCAACAAGGATTGCCTACCTGGAAAGAGTTACTTTGATGAAAAAAAGAGATAGGGGTAGCGATCGTTTGGGCTGTGCAAATGTGGCGCATGCAATTGCTGCGCTTCCCAAAGATGATAAATTTAGGATAGTAGCGGAAAAAAAACCAAACCTTGCTATTGTGACTGCATACAATGACATGCTATCAGCTCATAAGCCATACGAAAGTTACCCTGAAATTATAAGGCAAGCAGCATCTAACTTTGGAGCAACTGCACAAGTTGCAGGAGGGGTTCCTGCTATGTGTGATGGAGTTACACAAGGTGAACCTGGAATGGAGTTAAGTCTTTTCTCAAGAGATAACATTGCTATGGGTGCCGCAATTGGCTTATCTCATGATGTATTTGATGGTGCCGTAATGCTTGGTATTTGTGACAAAATTGTTCCTGGTTTGTTAATAGGAGCTCTCCATTTCGGACATTTGCCAACAATTTTTGTTCCTGCAGGACCAATGTCCACTGGGATTGATAATACATCTAAGTCAAAAGTTAGAGAGCAATATGCGCAAGGAAAGATTGGAAGAGATGAGTTGTTAGATTCAGAGTCAGCAGCTTATCACGGTGAAGGAACTTGTACTTTTTATGGCACTGCTAACAGTAACCAAATGCTTATGGAAGCAATGGGATTACATGTACCAGGTGCAGCATTTGTTCACCCTTATGATGGTATTCGTAAAGAACTTACAATTGAAGCAGTAAAGTTATTGATTGAAAATATTCAAAATAAAGAAACAATCCCTGTTGGTGAGTTAGTAGATGAAAAAGTTATTATTAATGCTATGTCAGCTCTTCTTGCAACTGGTGGCTCAACTAATCACCTTATTCATTGGGTCGCTATTGCTAGAGCTGCAGGAATAATAATTGACTGGTCGGATTTTCATGATTTAGCAAAATCTGTTCCTCTCTTGGCGAGCGTCTACCCAAATGGAAAAGCTGATGTGAATGAGTTTCAAAAAGCTGGAGGACCAGCTTTTGTTATAAGAGAGCTAATACAAGGTGGCTGTATGTACCCAGATGTAATAACATCAAGTTTTGGGGGTATTGCGGAATATGCTAAACAACCAACGTTAGTAAGCGGAAAACTTTCCTGGAAAGAGCTTCCGAAAGAAAGTGGGGATGAATCTGTTGTGAGGAAAATAGATAATCCGTTTAATGAGTCTGGAGGCCTAAGGCTTTTAAAAGGAAATATTGGACGATCTGTGATTAAAATTTCTGCTGTACCAAATGATAAACATATTATTGAAGCACCTGCTTTAATATTTAACAGTCAAGAAG
>Ga0209502_10003426_pt1 | contig 12483 bp, 10 predicted proteins | sample ArcticOcean_MG_C_10_FD_187442 | JGI IMG/M metagenome (GOLD analysis project Ga0209502, IMG submission 187442) | Marine microbial communities from western Arctic Ocean - ArcticOcean_MG_CB11_90 (SPAdes) (version 2) | ecosystem: Environmental > Aquatic > Marine > Oceanic | place: Arctic Ocean...
TGGTTAGAGCAGTACACTCATAATGTATTGGTCGTAGGTTCGAGTCCTACCGGGCCCACCAATTAATTATTAATGAATTCTTCTAATTTTAAAAATAGAATATTTATATCGTTATTATTTGAATTTAAGATTGAAGAAAACTCTTCTTTCTGAGTTTTTGCTAAACTTAACCCTTCAACGATTAAATCTCTAATTAAAGGTTCAGTAGGATTTTTTGTATAAACCCTCCAATCTATTTTAATTTCTGGCTGAGATGAGCTTTTTATTATTCTTGACCTAACAATTGTATATGTTTCACTTTTTTGATCAGCACTTGTTATTTCAAATTTATTTTCTGAGTAATCCGTTAATCTAGAAGTTAAACTTTTAAGAAAATATTTTTGAAATAATTCTTTATATTTTTTGAGAGTTTCTTGATCTAAGGTTTTTCTTACCCCTCCCAATGTGTACATACCTAATGCATTGATATCTACGTTCTCAAGAGCAATTATTTCAATTTTTTTACTTTTATCAGCTTTTGAGATATTTTTATCACTTAGTGTTTTAATGGCATCACCCACAAGTTCTTCAATAAAAATTTTTGGTTCAGAATTGTAAGAAAAACTATTAGTACTAACCAAAGTTATAGTTACCAATACTAGTAAATTTATTAGTTTTTTCATTTTTTATATTTTATTTATTGAATTCTGCCCAGTCATCTTCACCATCAGTTGTAAAGGTGTTGTTGATTTTACTTTCTCTATTTTGCAGATATAAACTTTTGTATGCGGCGTATATATCCAAAGAATTTTTTTCCAAACTATTTAGATTTGTCATATTGCCCGCTCTAAAATCTATAGCCGAAGCTCCTTTGACTGAAAAATAATCAATGTCATTCCCTGAAATACTTAATAATTCATGTTCTCTTATTGTTACATGTGCAAAAGGATCAACAAATGAATCTGCAAACATACCAATTGAGTCCCTGACTGTTGTTGGACCTAGTATTGGTAATACAAAATAACACCCAGCATTAAACCCATATGCACCTAATGTTTGGCCAACATCTTCTTGTTGATTTTTGAAACCCATTTTTTCTGCAGGATTAGAAAATCCTAGAATACCAATTGTTGTATTAATTAAAAAGCTTGCGCTAGACTCACCAGCCAGTTTCCATTGACCTTGTAAAACGTGATTTGGAACAGTTAATAAAGTTCCGATGTTGGACGTAAAATTTCCTGTTCCATTCTTAATCGGTTCTGGTAATTTATTAAAACCAGTAGCAAGTGGTTTTAAAATAGCTTTATCGAACCCTTCGTTGAATTTAAAAATACCTCTACTTACTTTTTCAAAGCACTCTTTTTCTGTTTCTGCTCTCAAGCTAGTTGAAAAGAGTAAGACATTTATTAAAAATAGAATTATAAATTTTTTAAAACCCATTATGATCTCTATATATATAAATTTTTTATTTTTACTAGTGTAAAAAAACCACTATTACCATAAGTTTTGTGTTAATATAAAAATTTACCAATTATGAAGATTATAGTTTTTAACTCTCCTAATTATTCTATCAAAAACCGGAAAAAAGAAAATATCAAATTTATAGTAATTCACTACACAGGAATGCAATCAGAACGTGCATGTATTAAAAGACTATCAAGTAATAAAAGCCAAGTAAGCACACATTATCTGATTAATAGAGCTGGAAGTATAATTAAAATGGTAAATGAAAAAAGAATTGCTTGGCACGCAGGAAAATCAAAGTGGAAAAATTTTATTAACCTTAACGACCAATCCATTGGCATAGAGCTTGTAAACAAAGGCCATCAGTTTGGGTATGAGAACTTTCCAAAAAAACAAATTTCTAAATTAATTTTACTTTGTGAGTTTTTAATTAAAAAATATAAAATAAAAAAAAAAAATATTCTTGGCCATTCAGATATTGCTCCTTTGAGAAAAAAAGATCCAGGTGAAAAATTTCCTTGGCATTTTTTATCAAAAAAAAATATTGGATATTGGTACAGTTTAAATAAAAAAAATATCAAAAATAAAAATTTAAATAAAAGAGATTCACGTAATTTTTTTTTTAGTAATTTATATAAAATAGGCTACCGTTTTTTCGATAAAAAAAAAATATCTAAATATGATTCAAAAGTAATAAAAGCATTCCAGAGAAGGTATAGGCAGAGTAAGGTTAACGGACTAATCGATCAAGAATGTCTTCAAATTAGCCATTACTTAGCTAGTTCTTCAAAATATTAGCTTGATTTCTGCCATATAAGTATAATACAAATTCATCGCTAGATAGTTGGCTTGTCGCTGTTAACTTTAGTTAATAGAGGAAAGTCCGGGCTCCGTAAAGACACAGTGCCAGTTAATGGCTGGCGAGGGCGACCTTAGGGATAGTGCCACAGAAAATAAACCGCCTTATCAAGGCAAGGGTGAAAAGGTGTGGTAAGAGCGCACCGGTTTTTTGGTAACAAAAAACGCATGGTAAACCCCACTGGGAGCAAGGCTAAATAGAGACGACATTGTGCTGATTTATCAGTGCTAAAAACCGTCTTTAGTTCGTTGTCTGGGTTAGCCGCTTGAGTCTAAACGTGAGTTTAGACCTAGAGAAATGACTGCTTTAATGACAGAACCCGGCTTACAGACTATCTAGCAAACATAACTAATTTTTCTATAAGGCACAAAAGTATAATCTTTTTAGCTTTTATTTAAAAAATATTATATTGACTAGGTTAAATAAAACCCATATTATCCCATAAAAACCCAAATAGGAGTTCTATTGAGATATTTTAAAGAAAAGAGTGTTTTTAAATGTTTTCTTCTCTCAATATTCTTACTTGTGAACGGACTAACAAACTATGTTTTTATCAAGCTACGAAAACAAATTAGACAAAAAAGGGAGAGTTTCAGTGCCAGCTAGCTTTAGATCTCATTTAAATTCCTTAGGTTACAATGGATTTGTTACCTATCCATCTTTTAATAATGAAGCACTTGAAGCTTGCTCTGAAGACAGAATAGAAAAACTTTCTAACACTATAGATTCACTAAATCCTTTTGAGGAAAAAAGAGATTACTTTGCAACATCAGTCTTATCCGAAAGTGTTAGATTACAGTTTGACAGTGAAGGTAGGGTTTTAATTATAGATAAACTATTGGATCACGGGAAAATTAAAAATAGCATCTTGTTTGTGGGTTTAGGAAAAACTTTTCAGATATGGGAGCCTAAATCTTTTGAAAAATTTAAGATAGTCGCCAGGAAAAAAGCGTATCAAAATAGGTCTAACTTAAAATGGGATAACAATCTAACAGGGGAGAAAAAATGACAATAAGAATAAGCGGTGGAGAACTTAAGGAATTAAAACCAAGAATTTTAGTTTTAGGTGTAGGTGGAGCTGGTGGCAATGCAATAAATGCTATGATTGAAGCAGGTATGCAAGGTGTAGAGTTTGTAGCGGTTAACACAGATGCTCAAGATTTAAAATCAAGCAAAGCTGATGCAAGAATTCAAATTGGCACAAGCTTGACTCAAGGTTTAGGAGCTGGAGCAAAACATGATATTGGACAAGCTGCTGCAGATGAATCTTTAAATGAAATAATAAATTTTTTGCAAGGTGCTAACATGGTTTTTATCACCGCAGGTATGGGAGGTGGAACTGGGACTGGAGCATCAAGCGTAATAGCTAGAGCGGCTAGAGAACTTAATATTTTAACTGTTGGTGTTATCACTCTTCCTTTCTCTTACGAAGGACCTAAAAGAATGAGAAGAGCTATAGAAGGAATGAATGCATTAAAAAAACATTTAGATACTTCTATTGTGGTTCCAAATCAAAATATTTTTAAAGTTGCCAGTGAAACAACAACATTTGAAGATTCATTTAATTTATCTAATGATGTTTTAAAACATGGAGTTCAAAGTATTACTGATCTTATGGTTAAACCAGGAATTATAAATTTAGATTTTGCAGACGTTGAAACTGTTATGAGTTCAATGGGCAAAGCTATGATGGGTACTGGTGAAGCTGAAGGTGAGAATAGAGCTTTAACAGCCACCGATATGGCTTTAAACAATCCATTAATAGACGATTACTCACTTAAAGGAGCGAAAGGATTGTTGGTCAACATAACAGGTGGAAAGGACATAACGCTTTTTGAAGTGGATCAAGCTGTAAATAAAATAAGAGCAGAAGTAGATCCAGAAGCAGAGTTAATTTTTGGAGCTATTAAGGATGAGTCTCTTAACGGAAAAATGAGGGTATCAATAGTAGCAACAGCTTTAGACGGCCAGACCGCGAGTAGTACTGGAGTTGTTAATATGGTTAACCGTATTCAAAATAGAAATACTGGTTACTCAGATGCAGGGCTCTTTTCTAAGGGAACAATGATGCAAAACAATTCTGTTAATAGCTCAATTAGTGGAGCAACGGCTTTAAAACTAGACGAACAATTTGAAGTTGATGAAGTGCAAAAATCGTCTGTAAATATTCAGCAAGAGGTAGAAAATATTCAAGAAGAAACAATAGTTCTGGATAATAGCGAACAACAGTTTTTGAATATATCTGAAAATAACTCTTTCGAAAACGAAACAAACAAAGACATGTCATCTGGTGAAAATTTATTAGAACTTGATTCAACGGAACAAGTTTTTTCGAACGATGAACTTATAAAGTCTACAGAAGAAGAGCATACACCAAAACTTTTTTCTGAAGAGGTGTCTTTAAATGAAAAAAATACCTTGGTACCAGAAACAGAGCAGAAACTTTTTGATTCAGAAAATAATTCAGAAGAAGATTTTGAGATTCCTGCGTTTTTAAGAAGACAGAAGTTTTAATGGTAAAAATAAAATTGAATGAAAATTTCTATCTCATCACTGGAGAAAAAACACTTTCCAGTGATGTTAGAAGAGGTTATTAAAACATGTTTGCCAATTACTAAAAATCAATTAATTATTGATTGTACTTTTGGCGGTGGCGGATACTCCAAAGAATTATTAAAGTTTCCTAATATTAAGGTTGTAGCTTTAGACAGAGATAAATCCGTAATTAGCAGAGCCAAAGATTTAAAAAAAGACTACCCAACACAATTTACATTTTATAACGAAAAATTTAGCAATCTAGACAAAGTAATAAAAGAAGAAAATAAACCAGATGTAATTATTTTTGATTTAGGCTTATCAACTTTTCAACTTCAAGATTATAGCAGAGGGTTTTCATTTAAGTCTAATGATAGAATTGATATGCAAATGGGTCTTTCAAAAATATCAGCCGAAGATGTAATTAATACTTTTGATGAAAAAAATCTTAAATTAATAATAAAAATTCTTGGCGAAGAAAGGGAAGCAGGTAAAATAGTAAAAAATATAATCAAAGCAAGATCGTTAAAAAAAATTAACACTGTTACAGAATTAGTAAGAATAATAGAAGCAAGTAAAAAAAAAAATTATAATAAAAAAATAAACGTATGTACAAAAACATTTCAAGCATTAAGAATATTTGTAAACAAAGAAACTACAGAATTAATAGTGGGATTAATTAAAGCAAGTCAGCTTATTAAATTTGGGGGAAAAATAATTGTCATAAGTTTTCACTCAATAGAAGACAAAATCATTAAATATTATTTTACTAACTACTCATCTAACAAATCTAACCCGTCTAGATATATGCCCACAGAAAGTAATCAGAAAAATTCTTTTTTTGAAAAATATAAAAACAATTTTTTAACACCAAGCATAGAAGAGCTAGTTAAAAATCCGTCTTCAAGATCTGCAAAACTAAGAAATGCAGTTCGTACGAAGCAAGAATTTATTTACCCGGAAGAATTTAAAGAAAAATTTAAAAAATACATTGATATTGAAAATGTTTCTATATAACAAAAAAAAGTTAGCGGTAATTTTAATCTATATTTCTTTTTTTATTACTATTCCTATAATTAAAAATGAAAGTAGACTGATAGAAAAAAAAATCCAAATTCATGAAAGCACAATATTTCTGTTAGAAAAAAATTTATTAGAAGCTAATTTAGAGTTTCAGTACCTAACTTCACCAGCTATGTTATCTAGCAAAATAGAAAAATACTTAGAACAAAAGTACAATAACTTAGAACTATCACAAATTTATTTAAATATTGAGGATTTTATATTTGAACAAAAAAATACAACTAGAATTTTAACTAATGAAAAGCACAAAAAATAATAAAAATCAAAAGTCATTCTTTTTTGATGATTTTCTTGAAACAGTCCAAAAAAATAAAAAATTGAATAAATCTAAAATTTATGAAGACAGACTTTATGTTTTATTTTCCCTTTTTTTTTCATTAATACTTATTTTTTCAATTTCTATTTTTTCTATTTCTATTCAAGAATCTAATTTTCAAGGATATAAGAAAGCAAATTATAATTCCCCATTATTAAGAAGAGATGTTTTAGACAGAAATGGAGAATTAATGGCTCGAAATATAAACTCCTATCACGCTGCAGTAAAACCTAGTTTGATACAAAATAAAGAAAATTTTATTTTAAACATTCAATTAAATTTTCCAGAAATTTCTATAGTTAATCTAAAAAAAAAATTGCGAAATAAAAAAAGATTTTACTTAAAAAAAAGATTAACCCCAGACGAGAAAAATAAATTACGCTCTTTAGGTGAAAAAGGAATAATTATGGAACCATTCCAAAGCAGGGTATATCCCCATGGTCAATTATATAGTCACATTTTGGGTCAAATTGATGATGATAATTATGGGATTTCTGGAATCGAAAAATATTTTGATCAAGAGTTAGGCGATATGCAAAAAGTAAAAGAACCTTTGGTTCTAACCCTAGACTCAAATATTCAGTTTTTAATTAAGACAGAATTAAACCAAGCTATGGATGATTTTAAAGCAAATGCAGCAGGAGGGTTGTTAATGGATGTTAAAAACGGTGAAGTTTTATCTTTAGTTTCTTTACCGGATTATAATCCAAATATCAGAGAAAATATTTCAGATTCTAAATATATGAATCAAATTACAAAAGGTGTGTTTGAACTTGGGTCGGTATTTAAAACATTTACTATTGCTCTTGCCCTCGAAGAAAAAATTTTCTCTCCTGAAACTAAAATTAATAAAATACCTAATAAAATTAAATGTTCTAAATACACCATTGGAGACATACATGATTTTCCTGAAAGTTTAACTGTTGAAGACATTTTAATAAGATCTTCAAACATAGGCGCTTTAATGATTGCTAGAAAAATAGGAGAAAAAAAATTAAAAAATTTTTTAGAAAATCTGTCTCTTTTAAAACCTATAGATTTTGAGCTAGAAGAAATAGGCCAACCTCTAAACTTTAAATGGGAAAAATGTAAATTAGAGACCGTATCCTATGGGCATGGAATTACCACCACACCTTTGCAAGCTGCTGCAGCTTATGCCGCAATAACAAATGGTGGCTATTTAGTTAAACCCACTTTACAGCTCAAGAAAAATTTAAACCTTGAGAAGAAAATCTCTATTATTTCTAAAACTACAAGCGATCAAATAAATAAAATTTTGAGGAAAGTAGTGACTGACAAGGAAGGAACTGCAAGTTTCGCCAATATACTCGGATATAATGTTGGTGGAAAAACAGGAACATCAAAAAGCTATAAAGACAAAAACAAAAATATAAATACATTTATTTCTATATTTCCGTCTAATGACCCAAGATATGTTCTTTTAACTATCTTAGACGATCCTAAGGGAGCGCCACATCTTATTTATAATTATAAAAATCAAAAAATTAGCAATATATCGAGAACAGAAGCTGGCTGGAACTCCGTATATGTTGCAGGCAAAATAATAGAAAAAATTGGACCTATTTTAGCCATAAACAACAACGAGGTTCACAATACTCATGTTGTTAAAAAAAATAATTAGAAACTTAGAAATTAATATTCAAAAAATTAATATCAAAGGATTATCTCTAGATAGCAGACAAATTAAAAAAAATTATTTATTTTTTGCTACTAAAGGTACAAAATATAATGGCGAGGATTATATTTTTAGTGCAATCAGAAAAGGTGCGTGCGCCGTAGTTTGTGACATAAATTGTAAAGTTTCAAACGTAAAAATACCGATCATAAAAGTAAAAAATATTAAAAAAACTTTAACCGAAGCATGTAAAACATTTTACCGAGCAAAGCCAAAAAACATTATCGCTATTACCGGTACAAATGGAAAAAGCTCAGTTGCTGAATTTTACCATCAAATTCTTTTAAGTCAAAAAATCCCTGTAGCTTCACTAGGAACTTTGGGAATTAAAATAAACAATAAAATAACAAGAACTAATTTAACAACTCTAGATATTATCTCACTACACAGGGAGCTAGCGAAAATTAAAATGTTAGGTATTGACAATGTCATATTAGAAGCTTCTAGCCATGGTTTAGAGCAAGGAAGATTAAATGGGTTAAATTTCAAAACAGCAATTTTTACAAATTTTTCACAAGATCATCTTGATTATCATAAAAGCATGAAAAATTATCTAAACGCTAAACTAATTTTATTCTCGAGCTTACTAGGAAAGCAAAATTATGTAGTTACTGACAATGAAATTCCAGAATTTTCAAAATTAAATAAAATTAAGAATAAAAAAAATTTTAATCTACTAACTATTGGTAAGAAAAATTCTACAATTCAATTTAAAGCAGTTAAACCTATTGATAATTTTCAGAATATAAATTTCAGTTACAATAAAAAAAACTATTTAGTTAAAATTCCTTTAATTGGTTTTTTCCAGATTAAGAATTTATTTATGTCAATTCTTGCGGCTAAACTATCTGGTTTACGTATTAAGGAAATTTTAAATGTGTCTAAAAAAATAAAAGAAGTAAATGGTCGACTCCAGTTGATAAAAACTACGCCTAATAAAACAAAAATATTTATTGATTATGCACATACACCAGACGCACTTAAGACCGCACTTAAGACACTCAAAGAGCACTATAAGATTAAACCAGATGTAGTTTTTGGGTGTGGCGGTGAAAGAGACAAGAAAAAAAGAACCAAGATGGCAAAAGTTTGTGAAAATAATGCAGGAAAAATATACGTAACAGATGACAATCCAAGAAATGAAAATCCTCAATTGATTAGACGAATGATTATATCAGGATTTAGCAAACAATTACCTATTACTGAGATACCCTCAAGACGTAAAGCCATCGAAACAGCAGTCATAAAGTCAAAGCCCAATAGCATTATACTTATAGCCGGGAAGGGACATGAGACCACGCAGATCTATGGAAAAAAAATTATTAATATTTCAGATAAAGAGATAATAAAAAATATCAATCTAAAAAAAATTAAATTTGATAAAAAAAATTATAATAAAGTTTTCAACGCAGAAATTATCAAAAATATAGTTAAAAAAAATAATTTAAAATTCGAGGGAGTTTCAATTAACTCAAAAGAAACCAAAAAAAATAATTTATTTGTAGCATTAAAAGGTAAAAATTATGATGGCCATATTTTCGTAAATGAAGCCCTTAAAAATAAAGCTAATTATTGTGTCGTACAAAAGAAAATTAATAAGCCAGATAAACAGAAATTAATTAAATACTCTAGTACAATTAATTTTTTAAATAAATTAGCAATCTTAAAAAGAAGCACAACAAGTTCAAAAGTTATTGCTATAACTGGTAGCTCAGGAAAAACTACACTCAAGACATTACTTGGAAAGACGTTAAGCGAATATGGTAAAACTTATTTTTCACAAAAATCTTACAATAATCATATTGGAGTACCTCTTAGTTTGTGTAATTTAGAAAACGATCATAGATACGGTGTCTTTGAAATTGGTATGAGCAATTCAGGTGAAATACGAAAACTTTCTAATTTAGTTAAGCCCAATATTGCAATAATTACTAACATTGGCGAAGCACATATAGAAAATTTTGATAATCTAAATAGTATCGCTAAAGCAAAATCTGAAATTATTGAGAACATAAGCAAAGATGGGCACATAATCTTAAATAGAGATGATAAATATTTTAACTATCTTTCAAAACTTGCAAAAAAAAAAAATATTAATATTTTATCTTTTGGTAAGTCGAATAAATCTAACGCCAAGTTGATAAAAAAAAAATTATATAAAAATTATACTAGTCTGAATATTAAGGTATTAGATAAAAATATTTTTTTAAAAGTTAAACATGTTAATTCTTTAATTATTTATAATATATTATCTACCTTACTCACTCTTCACATCCTAGATTTAGATTTAACAAAACTAATTAATTTTTCAAATAATTTTCAGTTGGTAGAAGGCAGGGGAAAGATATATCATGTCTCAAGATACAAAAAAAATTTTAAACTCATAGACGAAAGTTATAACGCTAATCCTTCATCAGTTAAAAATGCTATTAATAATTTTTCAAACATCAAAAGAAAGTACGAAAAAAAATTTTTACTACTTGGTGATATGTTGGAATTAGGTAAAAAGTCAGATAATTACCATAAAAATTTAGCTCATTTCATTAATCGTAGTGATATTGATAAGCTGTTTGTTTATGGGAAAAATGCTTTCAAAACCTATCAAAAAACTTATAAGGCTAAACAAGGAAACGTTTTACAAAATTTAAATGATTTCGATGAAATTTTTTTAGATATTATAAATAAAGATGACTATTTAATGATTAAAGGTTCAAATGCTACCGGATTAAATACATTATCAAAAACAATTATTTCAGGACATAAATATGCTTTATAGTTTTTTATCATCTCTCACAGAAAATTATTCTTTTCTAAACGTGTTTAAATATATAACATTTAGGACAGGACTTTCCGTTGTAACATCATTCATAATTGTTTTCATAATAGGAGAACCTTTAATAAAAATATTTCAAAAAAATCAAATAACGGGACCCATAAGGCAGGATGGACCAATAGATCACATAATAAAAAAATCAGGAACCCCAACAATGGGTGGCTTAATTATTATATTAGGTATTTTTTTAGGAACTTTTTTATGGGCGGATTTAAGCAATGTGTACATTTTGACAGTAATTTTTGTTTCTATTAGCTTGGGTTTTCTAGGCTTTATTGACGATCTATTAAAGATTAAGCAAAACAATTCTAGAGGTTTAAACTCAGTGTTAAAACTTTTAGGTCAAATTATAATTAGTTTAATAGCAATTTATATTCTGTATGCTCATTCAGAGCATCAGTTTCTTACCAATTTATACTTTCCTTTTTTTAAAAATTTAATCTTTCCAATGGGGATTTTTTTTATACCATTTGCCCTTTTTGTTATTGTAGGAGCGTCTAACGCTGTAAATTTAACTGATGGTTTGGATGGTCTTGCAACTGTACCTGTAATGTTAGTTGCGTTATCTTATACTCTTATAAGTTATGTAGTTGGCAATACAATTTTTGCAGAATATCTAAAAATTCCTTATGTACAAAATGTAGGAGAATTGAGCATATTTTGTGGAGCTATTTTTGGATCATGTTTAGGGTTTCTTTGGTACAATGCACCGCCAGCTAAAATATTTATGGGTGACACGGGCTCACTTTCTTTAGGCGGATCATTAGCTGCTGTAGCTATCATAGTGAAACACGAGATCGTACTGGCTATAATTGGAGGCCTCTTTGTTCTTGAAACTGCCTCAGTGATTATACAAGTTTTATCTTTTAAACTGACCGGTAAAAGAGTTTTTATGATGGCCCCAATTCACCATCACTTTGAAAAAAAAGGTTGGCCAGAATCAACGGTGGTAATAAGATTCTGGATTATAGCAATTATTTTAGCATTAATTGGATTGGCCACATTAAAGTTACGATAATTAATGAAAATATTAAAACGAGTAAAAGACAATTCATACGCCGTCTATGGTCTTGGTTTATCAGGTAATTCTGTATTTAGATTCTTAAAAAAAAAAAATATTAAGAAAATTTATACTTGGGATGATAAAAAAAATAATAATGAGAAAAAATTTAATTTTTTCAAAAAAAAATTAGATGAAGTAGATTATATTGTAATTAGTCCTGGAATTAACATTCGAAAAACACGGTTCAAATCAAAATTATCTAAAAATAAGAAAAAAATAATTACAGATTTAGATTTATTTTATATGCAAAACCTACCAATAAAATCAATTGTAATAACCGGAACTAATGGGAAATCAACAGCATGTAAACTAACTCAACATATTTTTAAAACAAATAAATTAGACGCCCAACTTGGTGGTAATATTGGCAAACCAATATTAGATTTAAAAATTAAGAGAAAATCGATAGTAATTATAGAAGCCTCATCTTTTCAATTATCGTATACTAAATTTTTAAAACCAAATTTTGCAGCTATACTAAATATCAGTAGCGATCATCTAGATTGGCACAAAACAATAAAAAATTATAAAGATTCTAAATTTAAGATATTTTCCAAACAAGATATCAACGATGTTGCCCTATTAAACAACAAAAAACTTATTAAATTATTTGAAAAAAAAAACTATTTAAATAAATTAAAAATTATAAAAAAAA
>Ga0209502_10003427_pt1 | contig 12473 bp, 18 predicted proteins | sample ArcticOcean_MG_C_10_FD_187442 | JGI IMG/M metagenome (GOLD analysis project Ga0209502, IMG submission 187442) | Marine microbial communities from western Arctic Ocean - ArcticOcean_MG_CB11_90 (SPAdes) (version 2) | ecosystem: Environmental > Aquatic > Marine > Oceanic | place: Arctic Ocean...
AGACGGATCACGTGATAGTATTAAATGGCTTGAACTATAAAGTTTGAGTTGAACTAGCGTCTATTTTATATACCTTACGCATTTTTACACCTATCTTTTGTGCATACTTTTTTGTATCACACGTTGAACAGACATGCTTGTAGTCATTTGACGCACGATTAGGGTCTACCTGTGATCTAGGTCGCATAAACGTTTCACTGCATGAATCACATCTGAATACATACACCGTATTCTTACGATGAAATGTGTGCATCATACCTAATTTGCTCTCCCTCTTGTACAATCTCAGGGTCTTAAGCATTTCTATGAACATATTATTATTTAATAAATACGTGTATCGTATTATGACAAGATTAACAATAGACACAGGAACAGCAGGAAATTCAGCAACAGGTGATACTTTACGTACTGCTATGACTAAAATTAATGCCAACTTTGCGGAATTGGCTGGTGATTTACAAATGACTGGCAACACTCTTTTGAGTGCTGACACTAATGGTAACATCATACTAGATCCAAACGGCACAGGACAGGTGCAAGTCAATGCAGACAGACTAGTGATCAAAACAACAAAAACTGCAACTGGCCTTGGAAATACAGGTGACGTAGCAGGATCTATATCTTGGGACGCAACGAATTTATATGTATGCACTGGAAACTATGATGGTTCAGCAGTGATATGGAAAAAGATCACACTAGCGAGTATCTAATATGGCCCGGAAAGTAATCAACATTGGTGCACAGGCTGATGACGGTACAGGTGACAGTATCAGAATGTCAGGTGTAAAGATAAACGACAACTTTGCAGAATTATATCCCAACGATTTTGTAAACTCAGACATACATTTCATACAAAACGAAATTAGTTCCACAGTATCAAATGCAGACATAGTTTTGTCAGGCAACGGAACAGGCATTGTTCGAATGGCAACAGCATTAACCATAGACTCAACAGTACGAATGTCAGACAATGAAATTACAACCACTCTATCAAATGACGACTTGGTACTGAGTGCTTCAGGAACAGGCATTGTAAAATGGGGATCCACTCCCGATGTGGACGGTGGAGAAATAGACGGAACACCCATAGGTGCAACAACACCATTGGCTGGAACGTTCACAACATTGACCGGTAATGACTCTGCATTAACTGTTAATGGAAAAGTAACTATTGCAGACAGTCTGATCACAACAAATGAATCAAATGCCAATCTAGAATTTAGTCCATCCGGATCTGGATATGTAGAAGTGTCAGGTTTCCAATTGCCAAACACTGTTGGTGCAGGAGGAGATCTTGTAAAAACAAACGGCAGTGGTGTACTATCATACCATACAGTAACACAATTTACCGGTACGACAGGAGGTGCATTAATTAATGTTTCAGATATCAATGACGGCACAGCAACATTGTCTGGTAACTCATCAACACAAGCTATTGACTCATTCAGTGCAACAACATACAGAAGTGCAAAATATCACATGCAGATTTCAGACGCAACAGCAAATAGATTTACAATAATAGAAGCAAATATCACACACGATGGAACAAATGCATATGTCAGTACATTTGGTGCGGCAACTAACGGGGTCAATGACGGTTCTACAATATATGACTCTTTGAATATATCAGCTGATATTAACAGCGGTAATGTTAGATTGCTAGGAACAGTAAATAACACTAACAGTCAGGTTATTAAATTTGTAAGGAGACCTGTTAAGGTATAATATGGCACAATTAGATTTAAATGTAGGTTCAAACGCAAACGACGGTACAGGTGATACTCTAAGAGGCGCCATGCAAAAAGTGAACACCATGTTCACAGAGTTGTATGATTCTCCGATGTTCTCCGCTAATATAACAATCAGCGATAACAATATCACAGCCAATAGAAGCAATGATGACCTTGTGTTAACCCCTAGCGGTACAGGATCGGTAACTGCACCAAAAATTATCATCGATGACAACATATCTATAGAAGACAATGAGATACAGACCACACAATCCAATTCAGATCTTTTACTATCTGCTTCAGGATCTGGAAAGGTTAGGATAACCAATGTAGATATTAACAGTGGAGCCATAGACGGAGCAGTCATAGGAGCCAACACAGCCGCGGCAGGAACATTTACTACACTTACAGCGAACACTTCAATGGTCATAGATAATATTACAATAACGGACAACAAAATTTCAACAAATGCATCAAATGCCAATTTAGAATTAGCCGCTAACGGCACAGGAAAAGTTTCTTTGAGTGGAATACTATTTCCAACTGCAGACGGTAGTGCAAATCAAATATTAAGAACAGATGGATCAGGTGCTTTATCATTTGTTACACTGACAGCATCATCCACATTGAACCATTCCGATATTAGTGATAACACAGCCACAGTGGCTACGTCCACAACATCGCAGATAGATTCATTTGATTCTGCCACATACCGAAGTGCAAAATATTTTATATCAATAGCAGATACAACAAATGGCAGATTTGAAATAGTAGAAGCCAACGTGATACACGGTCCAAGTGCTGACAGCACCATTGAAGCATATGTAACTGCTTTTGGAAACACAGGATCTTACTCTGCACCACTGTGTACATTCACAGCAGATATAAATGACGGACTTGTAAGGCTGTTGGCAACAAACATAAGCAATGATAGTTGTGAGTTCAAATTCCAAAGAACCTTAATAGATCTATAATTTTACATTCGGTTTATAAAATTTAGAATAAATAATCATAACAAAAGGATTATATAAAGCATGGCTAAACAAACAATAAACATAGGTTCTAGTGCAAATGACGGTACAGGTGATCCGTTAAGAACAGCATTTGACAAAATCAACGATAACTTTGACGAATTATACGGAACATCCTTAACTGAAAGGGTATCACTTGATACTTCTCCACAGTTAGGTGGTAACTTAGATGTCGTGACTCACAGCATAGTTTCAACTACTAACAGAGATATTATTTTAGCACCGCATGGTACAGGTGCAGTTAAAGCCAGCTCATTAAAATTTTCAGGAACATCTATCAGTTCAGATGATTCAACACTGGTACAAATAAACGAAGGCTTAAATGTTTCAGGTGCAACAACTTTATCAACAAGTTTAGCATTGGCAACAGGTGCAACAGTCACAGGCGTTGACAATGGCGCATTGGGCACAAGTGCAACACTATTAGCCACACAAGGTGCAATTAAAACTTATGTTGACGCACAGGTGTCAGCAAGTGATCTAGACTTCACAACAGATGACTCAACAACAAATTCAATTGACTTAGATACAGAGGTGTTACAGTTCTCAGGTGGAACAGGAATTACTACAAGTGCATCAGGCAAAACAGTTACAACGAAAATAGATTCAACGGTTGCTACGTTAGTAGGTTCACAAACATTAACAAACAAAGTTTTAACCAACCCAACAATTAATGCGGCAACAATGACAGGCTCTGTTGCTGTTGACAATTTAATTTTTGCTACCTCAGAAATAGCAACTGCTGGAAATAATAATTTAACATTAAATCCAGGTGGGTCAGGAACTATTCAATTACAAGCAAACACTGCCGTCACAGGTACAGCATCAGTTTCAGGAACATTAACAACAGCAGACATCACAACAGTAGGTAACACAACAGTGAGTGGTACAGCAAACGTTGCCGGTGATTTAACAGTTGAAGGTTCAATAAATGCAGACAACTGGATATCAAATTCAGATCAAAATATTACTATTAATCCAGCAGGTACTGGTGTTTTAGTATTGCCTGCAGACATCACACACACAGGAACACAAACAACATCGGGACAACTGAATGTGGACAATATTAGACTTGACGGAAATGTAATATCATCAACTTCAGGAAGTATTACACTTTTACCAGCGGCAGGAACGAACTTGGTGTTAGGAGCAACAGGTGGCGGTGTGGTTACAGCATCAGAAATCCAAGCAACACTGGGTGAGTTTACAACATTAAGAACAGACAAATTAGAAATAGATACGTCCAACGGTGATTTAGCAATAAACACTCAAGGTACTGGTACTATTGATTTCAATACTCCAACGCAGACAACAATAGGATCGGCGGGAGGTGCTTCAGCAATACCAGGTGCACCTACAGGATATTTGAAAATTAAGATTGCAGGAACTTTGAGAGTTATACCGTTCTACGATCAAGCATAATAACACAACAAACTAACACATATGAAGAAACAGCATTTCGCTAGACGAAATAGATCTCCACAGTCTGAGATAGCACGATTACAAGAAGCAATCAAACGTGAACGTGATCCTGATGCACGAGAGAACCTAAAACAGCATCTAGAACATTGGATTCGTACTCAGAATAATCATAGGTAATCTTCAATAAATACCCTTGTAAGGAGTAAGATTTAATGGCAACACCAGTGTGGACAACCACAGCAGGTAAAATTGCATCTATAAACGAGCAAGTCGCATATTCGCTACAACTCGAAGCGAATACTAGTGATTCTACGGCCATTGTCTACTCCGTGATAGCAGGGAGCCTACCCGCAGGAATGCAGGTCACATCTACAGGCTTACTAACAGGTACTCCGGCTGAGGTTGCCAAGAGAACTCTTTACACTTTCGTCGTGCGAGCCACGGCCGGTACCACTATTACAGACAGAACATTTTCAATCGATGTAAAAGGTGCAGATGCACCATCATTCACAACAATATCTGGACAGCTACAAATGGAAGACTCCACAAGAGTTGGACTGTATTGGATTATTGACGGATCAGAATTAACTGTGCAAATAGAAGCAACAGACACAGACACAGCGGCAGGACAGACGTTGGTGTATGAAATAGTTTCAGGCACACTACCACCAGGAATAACCATGAATAAAAAAGGACTAGTGTCTGGTGTGGTAGAACTAACAGATGATCAAAGATTTGGTGAGCGTGGTGGATTTGATGCATCCAACGAAGATTACGATAATGTGGTATATGATAAAACAGTTTCATCAAAAAGTATCAGCAAGAACTTTGAATTCACAGTGAGGGTTTCAGATGGTACTAGTTCCGTAGAACAGAACAACTCCATATTCGTTTACTCCGCAGATTTTTGGAGAGTTTCTAATACATCAGTAACCATAGACGCATCACAGATAGATGGTTCACCATTGACAATGGATTACAGTGGAAACAGACGACCTGTATTTAGAACCGGATCTGATTTGGGAACATTTAGACACGACAACTATTTTGTAACCAAAATTGATGTTGAAGATTTTGATTCACTACAAGGCGATCTAGCATACACAATACAATCAGGTGCATTACCAAGTGGTGTAGTCATTGATGCTTCATCGGGTGAACTATACGGTACTCTTGCAAGACAAACAGCAGTTGAAAAAACATACACATTCACTATCAGAGCGACTAGAACAGTCAGTACTGGCGTAACAGTATTCTCAGATCAAGAATTTACTATGAAAGTGATCGGCCAGATTGATATTGGCATAGCATTCAGCACACCAACAGTTGTTGGAACACTCACAGCAGATATACCAAGCACACTTTCAATAGTTGCTGTTGCAGAAAACACAGACAGAGTATTATCATACACAGTATCGGCAGGATCATTACCACCAGGAATTACACTTTCTGAACAAGGTAACTTGATAGGCACTATTGATCCAAGTGCGATAACTGATTCAACGAGGTCATACAGTTTTACAGTGTCAGTAAGTGATCAGTATCAAGCAGTTGGACATAGCAATCCATTTACAGTAAATGTAGATGTTCCTCACACGTTAACTGAATATGGAAACATGACTGGACATGCAACATCATTTATAGATCAAAATATATTTTACAATGTTGCACAAGACCCTAGCATCAACTCACAAGAATACATTTATCGTGGAGAGGATAAAAACTTTGGCATGAAATCAAAACCGGAAATGTTGATGATGTCAGGACTAAAAGCACAAACACTCACAGCATTTCAAAATCAAATGACTCAGAACCATGCACCTAAACAATTATATTTTGGAGATGTTAAAACAGCGGTAGCAAAAGAGAATGGTACAGTAAAATACGAAGTTGTTTATATAGAAGTAAAAGATAATTTGGTTAACAATCAAGGTGTAGCAGTTTCTAGTTCAATAACTTTAAGAGATGATATTAACAAACCAATGATTGGTCCAAGGGCATCTACTACTAATACAACAACTGACAAAAATATTTACGAAATTACAACAGACGGTGGATTATCTTTTAGCACAGACGGATCAAAGGCTAGATTTGCAAATCAGTTAGGTGCTGACCTAGGCTTTATTACAAAACTGTATCCTAATGCAGTTGCAAACATGAGAAGTCGAATGAAGAGCTTGGGACACAAAGAATGGACATATCTTCCACAATGGATGAGAACAACACAGGCAGGCGATCTTGCTCCACTAGGATTTATACTAGCAGTTCCTATTTGTTACTGTAAGCCAGGCACATCAGCATTGGTCAAAAAAAGAATACAAGACAAAAAACTGATCTTTAAAAATATATCTTTCATAGTAGACAGATACACAGTTAGTAAAAGTGTTGTTTCACCAGAAACATTTGTAGGAGACGGATCTACAAAAGCATTTGTATTAAACGAATTAGTACACGAACAAGACATACTGGTAAAAGAAGGCACAAAAGTAGTTTTTGTTGGACAAGGTGTAACATCGGACAATGTTTCATTGCCAACATATTTGACTGCTGACGGAACATTAAGATCTACTGATCACGAATTGGGTATTACACTGTCACACAATACCACAACCATGAAAACAACAGTAACTTTTACCAAAGAAACACCCGCAGACGGTACAATTATTAGGGTGGAGAGAGCTAACGATAAATACCTTAAATTTAGGAACGAAGGGATTTAATAAATGGCAAGTAACATAGTACCAGGAAATATAGACGGAACATATCCTAAAGCAGGACAGGATAACTCATCTCAAGGTTTTAGAGACAACTTTACAGCGACCAAAAATAACTTTACAACAACCGCTTCTGAGATAACTGCACTACAAACGAACAAAGCTTCAGTAAATGCATCTAGTGATTTTGCCAACAATGAAGTTATTAAAGCAAAATTTAAAAATACATCTGCAACAGTATACGCACACGGATCTATCGGGGGTGGTGCAATAACTTTGAATCACAACAACGGACATTACCAAACTGCAACTGTTACTGCAAATACTACATTTGCATTTTCAAATTTTCCAACAGGAGCACTAGGTAGAATAATTTTAGATCTTACAGTGTCTCCAGGCGCAACCACAATGACTTTCCCAACTGCAACCATGAAAGCAGACAATGTTCATGGCAGTGATGGCACATCAGATGCTGTTGCTCCAGGAGTAGGCAGAGCACTTTACGAGTTTATGTCAACAGATGCCGGTGCAACAGTATTAATGCATCAACTAGGCAAACAATACGTTTAATAATTAAAGGAGTCACATGTACTTCCATCCACTACAAGAAGAAATTGGAAATTTATCAGAAGATGATATTTCAAAAAGAATTAAAGACCTTACAAAAAAAGTTGCTGTGGCAAGAAGAGGAAGAAATCCTGACATGTTGGCACAGTTAACAAAAGCATTGATGAGTTATCAAGATGCCATCAGACAGCGAAGATTAGAGCAGTGGCACAAGGACGTAAAAAAAGCAAGAAACGAACCAGACCTAGGCGACCTAATAAACATTGATTAGTAAGTACTAACGATGTCAAACGCATTCACTTGGAAAACAAAATTTAAATCAATAATAATAGTAGACGGCGAATTGTTCTCGAACGAGTACAAATTAAATGTTTCACTAACTCCTCACACAGCAAATTTAAAAGAGCAAACAGAATATTTCGAAAGACTAAAAAATCTTTTTGAACAGGTGTTTGCAAACACAATTACCACTTGGAGAGATGAGAAGTTATACACCATATTAAAGAAAAACACAAACAATAGATTCATTGAATTACCAAAGCCTCCATATGATCAAATAATGGCGGCAGTTTGTTTCTGTAAAGCCAACAGCATATTAGATTCAAAAATTATTATAAACAATATAGAACTTTCGTCATGGCAAGGAGACGGTATTACCTATTCAGTTGACAAAGACAGCAAAGAGCTTATACTATTAGATAGACCCGACTGGTTCTCAGACAAGTACAGCAAATTTGATCCATGGTGGTTAAGACCGGACACAGCAACATATGATCAAGAACTTGACAAAGGAATATACACTGGACATTTTAGTTGGAACAACCAAAAAATACCACTTGACAAGACCCATGACTATCATGCTAAAGTGTTTGAGTTCCAACCAAAGATATTAGATGGCGGCAAAAACAAAAATAAATGATCACGGTGATGTTATATTCACAGAGCAAGAAGCAATAGATCTACTTTATATCAATCCAGAGTTTGATGTTTCAAAATTATATTTTAATGATAATGAACAGTATCAATCAGCACTAAAAGAACTAGGCATAGATCTACCCACAATAAAAACAGCACCACAAAGAGAATCACTCAGCGAGTTTGACAAAAAGAATATTGATAATTGGCACATGCCCGACAAGTATTACCAAATTAATGTATTGGAATGGCTGTTAGACAAGTGTCAAACTGATGAAGAAAAAATGAGAGTACAATTAGAATATGATATGTTTGAAAAGAGAGAATTTATTAGAGTATTACAATTTTTAATATACTTTATAGACACATTGAGAGCAAACAACATTGTATGGGGTGTGGGCAGAGGATCTAGTGTGGCTAGTTTCTGTTTATTTTTAATAGGTGTACACAAGATTAATCCACTGTTGTACAATTTAAATATCAGCGAGTTTTTAAGATGATAAGTAATTATATAGGAGTTTAATATTATGGTAATGAGAGCAAAACCCAAAAGAATGTATAGAACCATGCAAGGTCGTATGGTAGACATAGAAAAATTAAGAGCGGCCAATGAAGGTATTCAAGCTGTTGGCAATATGAATGTCAATGCTAGGGGTGACGTGTTAGGTACAGGCGGAAAAGTAGTAACTCCAAAAGCAGAAGTTATGAAACAGTATTATGAAAAGCCAAAAGGTATGGTCGATGATACCCCAACAAGATCTCAACCAACTCCAGCACCAAAAGTCGAAGTAAAAAAACAAGTACAAAAAATGACACCCGTTGCTAGTAAACCTGCTCCACAAAAAGCAGTAGCACCAACTCCAAAAGCTGAGGCTAAACCAGTAGAAGCAACACCCGTAGAAACATTCAAGCCCAAAACAGAATCGTCATCTAAAAAAGGTATAGATGCGGCTCTTGACGGACTAGAATAAATCGTATATAATACTTCTATATGGGACAATTAGAAGATTTACAAGCAAAAGGTTTTGGATCAGATGGTGGAAAACAGTACACTGTTGATAACGACATAACTCCTCTTAAAAAAAGAATACTAGTATCAGACATGCAGTTTGGAGAAACTAAATCCAAGGGCGGAATTATCCTTATGGACGATGATGGCTCTGCAGGCGGAATACATCCACGTTGGGCAAAAGTATATGCCATAGGCAATCAACAAGACGATGTCAAAGTTGGACAATGGTTGATGGTAGCACATGGTAGATGGTCGAGAGCACTTAAAGTGGCAAAAGACGGTACAGAATTAGAAGTGAGAATGATAGATGAAAACGATATCTTACTTGTATCGGATGACGAGCCAGAGTTTAATTCTAAACAAGCAGGATATGTTAATATGGGCGGTGCTCAACAGATGACTAAACTGCCGGGTAATGATTAATCATACCTGTTACGTCTGTAAGAAAACTTTCACAAACGCAATTTACTGGTACGACAGCATACACGATACCAAATACGACAAAAGAATCATTAGACCATTCTGTGGTCCACCTTGTGCAAACAAATACAGAGAAATTTCAGATGTAAATGATTACCCAATAAGAAAACCTTTCCCTCAAGGTGCTGGATGGGAAATAATAAGCGATATAGATAACATACATTATGAAAGCGATTAAACTCAAAAAAATTAAAGTAGAAATAAGCAAACTGGTCACCATGGCAGAAATGGGACTAGGTGCAGTTCGTCCTCTGAACAAAGAGAAGAGAACATGGATTGCAAAGTTAAAGAAAGAAGGTGTATGGGATCCAATACTTGTAACACCGATTAAAGATTCAGGCTACTATTTGTTAACAGATGGTTGGCACAGAGTACAAGCCGCAAAAGCATTGAAGAGAAAAACAATAAATGCAATACCGATGCCAGCCAACGTGGGCTTGAGCATGGCAAAAGCCAACAAAATCCTCAGAGACATAGACAGAGAGTTCGGCTTCAAACTGAATTGCAGTGACATAATAGGACACTGGGCAATGATGCAATCTCTTCTAGAAGACTAGTTGACAAATCCAGATAACTAGTTTATAATAATTATAAAGAAGGGATCCTAGTGGTTCCTTTTTTCAGTTAAAACTAACCATTGCAAATAGTTTGCATTTGCAACAACAAGGAAAACATATTATGGAACTAAAAGATAGTAAAACAGCCGAGAACCTTAAAGATGCTTTCGCAGGTGAGTCACAAGCCAACAGAAGATATCTTTACTTCGCACAAAAGGCCGACATAGAAGGAGCACCAGATGTAGCATCTGTGTTCAGAAGCACTGCCGAAGGTGAGACAGGACACGCACATGGACATCTAGAGTATCTAGAAGAAGTTGGGGATCCAGCAACAGGTGAGAAGATGGGCGAGACAGCTGACAACCTTAAATCTGCAGTCAAAGGCGAAGTGCATGAGTATACAGACATGTATCCAGGCATGGCAAGAACTGCCAGAGAAGAAGGTTTTTCAGAAATTGCTGATTGGTTTGAAACACTAGCCAAAGCTGAAAAATCACACGCAGGTAAATTCCAAAAAACATTGGACGCCTACGAATCACAAAAGTAATATTCTATTACAAACAGTAAGGCGGTAATAATCTGCCTTACTGTTGACACATTTTCAAATTCTGTTATAATAAGAACATGCACAAACGTATAGGATTTTGCTGTCAGTGGTTTCACCATGATCAGTCACTTAAGAAAAAAGAACTAGAAGAAATTCAGAGACCTTTCAACACAAAAGCAACCACAGTTCGTTGGCTTAACGAACACAAAGAAGAAGCAGAAGCAAAACTTGATATGGTTGTTAAGCACAATATTGATTCACTTAAAAATCTTGTTACAAAAGCTGGATCATTATCCCCTGAACGTAGAATGTGCAGACTAGGATCACCTGTATTGCCTATGGCAACAGAAAAGACATGGCGTTATTTTATTGAAAGCAAAGAGATGATAGCCTACTGTGAAAAACATTTTGGCGAAGTGGGCGACCTTGCTCGTAAACTGGATGTAAAAGTATCATTTCACCCAGGACAATTTACTGTACTTGCATCTGAGACTCCTGACATTGTGGATCGTAGCATAGACGAGTTCGAGTATCATGCTAACATGGCACGTTGGATGGGTTTTGGCAAATCATTCCAAGATGGTTGCAAAATTAATGTACACATCTCAGGTAGACAAGGACCTGAAGGTATCATAAAAGCATTGCCTAGACTATCACCAGAAGCAAGAAACTTGATCACCATAGAGAATGACGAGTGGTCACATGGATTAGAAAAAAGTTTAGAATTAGAAAAACATCTAGCACTAGTGTTAGACATACACCACCACTGGATTAAAGATGAAGAGTATATGGATCCCAATGATGATAGAGTTAAAAGAATAATAGACTCTTGGCGTGGAGTAAGGCCTACCATGCACTATTCATATTCAAGAGATACTGCACTTGCACCAGCACAGTTAGGTGATAAGATGCACACAGAGATGCACAACATCAAAGACTTACTAGATAGAGGTTGTCAGAAACAGAAACTACGGGCACACTCAGATTTATTACCAAATCAAAAAGTAAATGACTGGGCATTATCGTTCTCAGATAACTTTGACATACAAGTTGAAGCAAAGGCAAAAAACATGGCCGCAGAGCAATTATCTACTAGACAAAAAGAATTAAGTTCTGTATAATCAGTACACTAACAGGAGATAAAAATGACAGAGTATAGTTCACATGATTGGAGAAAGAACACAGACGACGCAGTGGTTACAGACAATAACTCAGCAACTTTACAGGTTAATGATTGCATAGTTAGATTCAAACGTCCAAAGTCTTTAAAGTTCGAAGAAGTAGATTTATCAAGACTTATCAGAGTGTTCTGTAATAATCAAGAATCACACAGAAGAAGCGTAAAATAATATGAAAGAACTTTGGGTAGACAAAGAGAAAAAAATATCCAGTTGACAGTTGTTACCTTCGGTAGTACAGTGTATTATGAAGACCGAAATTAAAGATATAGAAAAAAATATATTACCCGTGGATTGGTTTCCGGAAGTAACTGCTTTTC
>Ga0209502_10003429_pt1 | contig 12470 bp, 10 predicted proteins | sample ArcticOcean_MG_C_10_FD_187442 | JGI IMG/M metagenome (GOLD analysis project Ga0209502, IMG submission 187442) | Marine microbial communities from western Arctic Ocean - ArcticOcean_MG_CB11_90 (SPAdes) (version 2) | ecosystem: Environmental > Aquatic > Marine > Oceanic | place: Arctic Ocean...
CGCTATTTCTAACGGTCTGCAAATGTATAAAGTTTTTTTATATTTAAAAACATTTTATAATAATATTTTTGTTTTTTTTATCATTTTATGATATTACAGAATCTCGCTGCTTTTCTTTAGATCTTTTTAACTGCCTTTTTAGATTGTCTACTGCAGCATTAACGCCTTCTTCAAAGGTTTTTGTTTCCCTTTTTACAATTAGCTCACTACCCGGAATATTAATTTTTATTTCTGTAATTTTATTTTCTTTATCACTTGTGTTTTGAACTTTTAAAAAAACTTCTGCGTTAACTATCTTATCATGAAATTTTATCAATGCTGATACTTTATCCTCTACAAGTTCCATTAACTGCTTATCTGCATTGAAATTTACTGACTGTGTGAATACTTTCATAAATAATTATTTTTTATTGCTTCTAGGGTGAGCCTGGTTATATACTTTTTTTATCGCATCAAGACTATTGTGCGTATAGACTTGTGTAGATGCTAAAGAAGAATGCCCTAGCAATTCTTTAACTGAATTTAAATCTGCACCCTCATTTAAAAGATGCGTTGCAAAAGAATGCCTTAAAATATGTGGACTCTTTTTCACCTTTGAAGATACTTGACTAAAATAGGAATTTATAATTCTGTAAACAAGCGTTTCGTAAATTTTATTTCCTTTTGAAGTAATTAATAAAAATTCTGAATCAGATTGATTTTTATTTCTTAACAATAAGTACTCATCTAAGGTATTCAGTACAGATGCAAGTATTGGAACAAATCTTTCTTTATTGCGCTTTCCTAGGACCTTAATAGTGGAATTTGCTTTATTTACATCACTCTCTTTTATATTTATTAACTCCGCTCTTCTAATTCCGGTTGAATACAATAATTCTACTAATAGCTTATTTCTAATTGAGTCAAAATCTTTGTTTTTATTAATATTTAAAATAACTTGATTAATTTCTTTAGATGTAAAAGGTACTTGCACTTTCTTTGGCACTTTTAATGCCTTGTGCTTGGCAAGTGGATTTATTTCTATTTGTCCTGTTTTTTGAAGAAACTTATAAAAAGACTTTAATGAACTAACCTTCCTATTTACAGTATTATTAGAAATATCTGCATCTACCAAGCTAACTACCCAACTTCTTACCTGCACGTAACTTACACCTACCAAGCTATCCTGATCATAAACAACTTCGCAAAAACACTTAAAAGCTATAAGATCTGTTTTATAAGCCGTTATAGTATGCCTAGAATACCCTTTTTCCAACAAAAGATACTCTAGGAATGGTGTTATATAGTTATTAGATATCAATGCTTCTTAAATGTTTCTATCAAAGTTACTAAAATTAAACGCAAAAAATCTCGTAACACTAATTAGTGTTACGAGATTTATATTATAGAATATAAGTTATTTCTAACCTACTTCTTCCTTGGTTCTTAAGCCTTGTACGTAAGAAGCTTTAATTCTTTGCGCTCTATTTGCTACAGAAGGTTTGGTGAAGTTCTTTCTAGCACGTAAGTTTTTCATCGTTTTTGTACGATCAAATTTTCTTTTGTAACGCTTTAAAGCTCTATCGATATTCTCTCCTTCTTTAATTGGTATAATTAACATAAGTTGGCACCTCCCTTCATAGTATCTTTATATTTTTGAATAGTAATTAAACTATTGGTTTATTTTTTGGACTGCAAATGTAATTACAAATTATGAAATAGCAATTAATTTTTAGTTTTTAGTTTACAAGGAAGCTAAATAACTAAGTAGCTGGCTTGTACTCTTTATTATCGATTACTATTTTTGCAATAATCTCTTTTAAAATCTCCGAAGTTCCACCACCAATTGGACCTAACCTACTATCTCTTGATAAACGCGCTAAAGGGTATTCCTCCATATAGCCATAGCCTCCTAATAACTGGAGCGCATCGTAAATAACTTCATCTGCCATTTTTGTTGACAATAACTTAGACATACTTGCCTCTTTTACAACATAAGCACCTTGATCTAATCTTTTAGTAATTGAATAATTGTACTCTCTACACATATCCACTTTACTAGCCATTTCAGCAATTTTATGCCTTAAAACTTGGAATTTATCCAAAGATTTCCCAAAAGCAACTCTTTCTTGCATATAATTGATAACATAATCCAAGGCAAATTCGGCTCTTGCATGCGCATTAACTCCCATTATTAAGCGCTCTAAAGCAAAATGCTGCATTATATAAGGAAATCCCTTCCCTTCTTCTCCCATTAAGTTTTCTACAGGGATTTCTACATTGTCAAATGCTAGTTCTGCAGTATCAGAAGCCCTCCAACCTAGCTTATCTAGTTTAGTAGCAGTAATACCGGCAGCTTCTCTGTCAACAACAAAAATACTAATACCTTTATACTTATCTGAAGGATCTGTCTTTGCTGCAACTATTAAGTAATCTGAATAAACTCCGTTTGTTATAAAAGTTTTAGAACCGTTTAAAATATATTTATCTCCTTTTTTGATTGCTGTTGACCGCATCCCTGCAACATCACTTCCACCAAAAGGCTCTGTAACGCATAAGCAACCCACTTTCTCTCCTTCTACACTTGGTATAAGATACTTTTGTTTGATAAACTCAGTTCCTTCTTTATTCAAATGGGTCATTGCAAGAAATTCATGTGCCCATATTGCCGCAGCGAATCCTCCAGAATTTATTTTTTGTAATTCCTCTAAAAAAATCACTGTATAAAATAAATCTAAATCTAAACCCCCGAATTCCTCTGGAGTACAAAGTCCGAAATATCCCATTTCACCAAACTTCTTCCAAATAAATTTTTCAATGGTACCCGTTTTTTCCCATTTATCAATAAAAGGAACTACTTCTTTTTGTAAAAAATCTTTAAAACTAGCACGAAAAGCTTCGTGCTCCTCAGTAAAATACATACTACTCATTTGATGCGAATTTGAGTTATTTATTCAGCCACCAAATATAAGACTATTCTGTCATACAAGTCTAAAGGAAAACCAATGATATTTTTTAATTCTGAAATATCTTGCATCTCAGCAACCTCATCCTTGTAATTGAATATTTTCTTACATAATTCATAATCTATATAAGGATTTTTAAGTAATTCTTTAAAAGAGACTGTATTTACATTGATTTTTTGAATATTTGGCAATTTTACAACCTTAAAAACAAGGAGCACTTTTACTACGACTTCTGCACCTAAACCCCATACTTCATAAAGTTGATCTGGTGTTGAAAAACCCTGTAATTTAGAACGATACTTAATAATTCTTTCAGAAAGCTTCTCTCCTATTCCATTGATAGTTTTTAGATCGTCTTTAACTGCTATATTTATATCTGTTGATGTTAATATATACTTTGATTTTTTAGCAAACAAACGTGTATCTCGAGAAGTTGATAATTGTCTATTTTGTTTCTTTTTGACAACCCAGTCCGGAAACTTAAAATATGGTGAAATACTGTGCAAAAGAGAATCTGAAATTGAAGTTACTTTCTGGAATTCTTTTTCTGAATTGATAAATTTACCAGTTTTTCTAAATGCTAAAAGCTTATCTATTTCAACCAAAGACATCCCTAACTGTGCACCTTTATAATCTGTAATATAATTAGGGTTGAATGGAAAAATTTTTAGCCTTTTATTTTCTAAGTTAACTTTTTTTAAGCTATCTATTTGATGATGAAATGCTATAATTTTAGGCGAATTTGTGTCTACTTTCTCTTCAGATGAAAAATCAACAAACACAATAATAAATTGAAATATAACGATTAATATTATTAAAATAAAAATCCCATTTCTTTGGTTTTTGTGATACCAGAAATGGGATTTAAATATGTTCATTATTTATGTTTATGCTTTTGAAGCTTTTATAGCATCCTTATATTTTTTCAATTCTTCTTTTACCTTAGGTGCTAAAAGAACAAGTCCAATCATGTTTGGAACCATCATTGCAAAAACCATTGCATCTGAGAAACCAATTACAGAACCTAAACTTGCTGCTGCACCAATTACTACGAAAATACAAAAGATTACCTTATATGCGTATTCCATTCTTTTAGATCTTCCAAATAGATATGCCCATCCTTGAAAACCATAATAAGACCAGGATATCATAGAACTAAATGCAAATAAAACTACTGCAATGGTTAAAACATATGGGAACCAAGAAATTGCAGATTCAAATGCACCAGAAGTTAATAAAATTGCTTGTGCATCATTTAAAGAAGCATTCTCTGCAGTAACATTTCCTGTAATAATTAACACCAAAGCAGTCATTGTACAAACTACAACGGTGTCTATAAATGGTTCTAATAAAGCAACCAAACCTTCACTTGCTGCATACTTCGTATTTACTGCTGAATGCGCAATAGAAGCAGAACCAATACCTGCCTCATTTGAAAAAGCAGCTCTTCTAAACCCTTGAACTAAAACACCTACAGCACCCCCGGCAACTCCTTCTGGGCTAAATGCACCATTAAAAATTTGAGCAAATGCATCACCAATCATATTATAATTTGAAAAAATAACAAAAAGTGAAGCTGCTACATAAATTGCAACCATGAAAGGAACAATCTTATCTGTTACCTTCGCTATTTTCTTAATACCTCCAATAATAACAATACCAACTAAAACAGCCATTACTAAACCAAACAACCATCCTTTACCATGTAAAAATGAAACCCCACCAACTGGCGTAGTAATATTTTCTACTAATTGAAATGCTTGGTTTACTTGAAACATGTTTCCACCCCCAAAAGAACCTCCAATTACAAAAACTGCAAACAAAGCTGCTAATATTTTACCTAATGTTTTATTCTTTAATCCTTTTGTTAGATAATACATAGGACCTCCATAAACCGTTCCATCTGCCTCAATATCTCTATATTTTACACCTAACGTACATTCTACAAATTTTGAAGCCATCCCTAAGAAACCTGCAACAATCATCCAAAAAGTAGCACCCGCGCCACCAATTGAGACAGCAATTGCAACACCTGCAATATTACCTAAACCTACTGTTGCCGATAAAGCTGCCGTTAACGCTTGAAAATGTGTAACTTCTCCTTGGTGTCCTTCTACCTTAATAGTATCTGGATTATCACCTTCGGCAGTTGTATAAACACTATCTGAAACTTCAGCACCTTTTTTTCCATTTCCTTCGATTTCATCATATTTACCCCTTACAATATTTATTGAAGTAACAAAACCTTTAAAATTTATAAAGTTAAAGTAGAACGTAAAATACAACGCTCCTAAAATTAGTGGAAATAAAACCCAATAAATACTAACTGTATCTGAAAAAGGAATCTGATAAAAAATAATATCTACAAACCATCCCGTTGCACTACCAAATGCTTCATCAATCTGTTGATCAAGACCTTTTTCTTGTGCGAATGTAAAAAATGGTGTTGCTAAAAATAACAACGAAAGAAGTTTTTTATTCATAATTTGATTAGTTTTTATTTAGTTTCCGCAATATGATAAAAAAATGCTCTTTTGACAAGTTTTGAGAGTTAAAAGTAAATTTATAGGAACTTTTCTTTAAATAACAACAAAAGTTGTTCCAGTTACTATCTGTGAAATTTTAATTATTTAAAAAATTTCTCTCAATTTCATTATCTGCTCAGGTCTTCCTAAAACTATTAACTGAGAGTTAGCAACCAACTTTATATTTGCTTCTGGATTTATAAGATACTCTTTATCCGGATTTCTAAAACCAATAACTGTGCAACCTGTCTGCTTTCTTAGATCAAGATCTAAAATAGTTTTATTAATATATTTTTCTGGTAAATCATTTACTGCAATTTCCTCTAAATTTGCTGTAGTTTCGCCCTCTATGGTTAATCTATCTACAAATTCTATAACATCTGGCGTTGTTACTAAAGAAGCCATGTGGTCTCCACCCAATTTATCTGGCATAATTACATTATTTGCACCAGCAAATTTTAATTTTTTATAAGAAGATTCATTACCCGCTCTGCTTATGATAATACAATCTTTGTTTAATTGACTGGCTGTTAAAACGACAAAAAGGTTGTCTGCGTCTGATGGCAAAGCCGTAATTAAAAAAGATGCTTTTTCGATTCCTGCTTTTTGCAATACCTCATCTAAAGTGGCATCACCTTCAATATTTAAAATACCTTGGGCTTCTAAAGTCTCAATCATCTCTTTTTTCTTTTCGACTACAACAAACTTTTTATTATAATTTCCAAGTTTTAAAATTGCTTGTTGACCATTTCTACCATAACCGCAAACAATCGTGTGTCCTTTTAAATATCCTATTTGCTTTTCCACTCTTCGATGTTTAAGTTGTTCAAATAATTTACCACTAACTAAATATTCTGAAAATGCAGAAACTGCGTAACCAAAAATAGTAATACTTGTTAAAATTAGAAAAATTGTAAATATTTTTTCCTCTGGGGAAAAAGGTTGAAGCTCTCCAAAACCAACTGTAGTAACAGTTATAACGGTCATATATAAAGCATCTACAAAATTATAACCAGAGAGCCACATATAACCAATAGTCCCAATAGCAATACTTGAGATTACTAATGAACCAATTTTGGCTACTTTCGATTTTACAATCATCATATTTTATAAATCAAAAACTGAACTTCTTTTGGTATACACCATGTCTTTTAACTTTAATACAAATGCCATTGTCAAATAAAGACCAAATGATAAACCAACTGTAAAGAAAGTTACATAAATAAAAAATAAACGCACGTTTAAAGCTCGCATCCCAAGCCTATCTGCTAATCTAGAAAAAACACCAAATCCATGTCTTTCAAAAAAGTGCCTAATACTATCTATCATTTTTCTTAAAATATCGTGCAAGATACTATTTTATGCTGTTTTTTCAATAAAAATTTACTGATGCTTTTAGATAAAATAACAATAAAAAACATTAATAAAAGGTTCTTAGAAAGGCTATTAAATTAAAATAGGATTGATTAACTTTGCTTTTCTCAAAAAAACAGGTACGTTTGAAAGACCAAGAATATTTAGAAGTTTACGGAGCAAGAGTTCATAATTTAAAAAATATAGATGTTAAAATCCCTCGTGAAAAACTAGTTGTAATTACTGGCTTGAGCGGAAGTGGAAAATCTTCATTAGCTTTTGATACTATTTATGCAGAAGGGCAAAGACGCTATATTGAAACATTTTCTGCGTATGCCAGACAATTTTTAGGGGGATTAGAAAGACCCGATGTTGATAAAATTGATGGACTTTCTCCTGTGATATCTATTGAACAAAAAACAACAAATAAAAGTCCTCGTTCTACCGTTGGTACTATTACAGAAATTTATGATTTTTTAAGATTGCTTTTTGCAAGAGCGGCAGATGCGTATTCTTACAATACCAATCAGAAAATGGTAAGTTATTCTGATGAACAAATTAAAAATTTAATTTTAAAGGATTTTGATGGTAAAAAAATAGCGGTTTTAGCGCCATTAATTAAATCTAGAAAAGGACATTACAGAGAGCTTTTTGAACAAATATCTAAACAAGGTTTTATACGAGTTCGTGTAGATGGCAAAATTCAAGAGATTGAAAAAGGCATGAAACTTGACCGTTACAAAATGCATGATATTGAAGTTGTAATAGATAGACTAGCCATAAATAAATCTGTAGAGAAGCGCCTTGAGGAAACGATAAAAACAGCCCTATATTCTGGAAATAACATCTTAATGGTTATAGATGTTGATGACAATGACCCTCGATATTTCAGTAGAGAATTGATGTGCCCAACAACCGGAATTGCATACCCAAACCCTGAACCCAACACCTTCTCATTCAACTCACCAAAAGGTGCTTGCGATGGATGTAACGGATTAGGCATTACAAATGAAATCAACTTAAAAAAGGTAATTCCAGACAATACTATCTCAATAAAAAATGGAGGAATTGCACCTCTAGGAGATCAAAAAAATAGTTGGATTTTCAAACAAATTGAAAATATTGCAGAACGTTATAAATTCAAATTAACAGACGCTATAAGAGACATTCCAAAAGAAGCACTAGAAATTATTTTAAATGGTGGTAATGAATCTTTTGAAATTGAATCTAAAACTGTTGGTGTTAGAAGAAATTATAAAATAGATTTTGAAGGGATTATTGCCTTTATAGATAGCCAGTATAACAATGCAGAAAGCACTTCAATAAAACGTTGGGCAAAAGGTTTTATGGATGAAGTTACTTGTTCTTCTTGTAACGGAAAAAGATTAAAAACAGCAGCACTCCATTTTAAGATTACAGATAAAAATATTAGTGATTTAGTGCAGATGGACATCACCGAACTATCTAACTGGTTTCAAAACATTGAGAAAGATTTATCAAAAAAACAATTAATAATAGCCTCAGAAATATTAAAAGAAATAAGAACTAGAATACAGTTTTTAGTAGATGTTGGCCTCGATTATTTAACACTAGACAGAACGTCTAAATCGCTTTCTGGTGGTGAAGCTCAAAGAATTAGATTGGCAACACAAATTGGCTCTCAACTGGTTGGTGTATTATATATTTTAGATGAACCCAGTATTGGCTTGCACCAAAGAGACAACGAAAAATTAATAGACTCCTTGGTAAAACTAAGGGATATTGGTAATTCTGTTTTAGTGGTAGAACATGACCAAGATATGATTGAAAAAGCAGATTTTGTTTTTGACATTGGTCCTGGTGCAGGAAAGTACGGTGGTGAAATTGTTTCTGCAGGAACTTTCGAAGAACTTAAAAAGCAAAAGACTTTAACTGCAGATTATATTACAGGTAGAAAAAAAATTGAAGTTCCTAAAACAAGACGTGAAGGAAACGGAAAAACAATTAAACTCTCTGGTGCATCTGGTAACAATCTAAAAAATGTTTCAGTTGAATTTCCTCTAGGAAAAATGATTTGTGTTACTGGAGTTTCTGGAAGTGGAAAATCATCTTTAATTAACGGAACCTTGTACCCCATTTTAAATGCTCATATTTACAGAGGAGTTAAAAAGCCAATGCCTTATAAAAAAATTGAAGGTTTAGAGCATGTAGATAAAGTAATCGATATCGATCAATCTCCTATTGGAAGAACACCCCGCTCAAACCCTGCAACATACACAAAAACATTTGATGAAGTTAGAAGCTTGTTTGCCAAGACTTCTGAAGCTGCAATTCGTGGATATAAACCCGGAAGATTCTCTTTTAATGTAAAAGGCGGTAGATGCGAAACCTGCCAAGGTGGTGGTGTTCGGGTAATAGAAATGAATTTTTTACCAGACGTTCAAGTAGAATGTGAAACGTGCCAAGGAAAACGTTTTAATAGAGAGACTTTAGAAATTCGTTATAAAGGAAAATCTATTTCAGATATATTAAACATGACTATTGAAGATGCCACAGATTTCTTTGTTAAAATCCCTAAAATACACAGAAAACTAAAAACTATTAAAGATGTTGGACTAGGCTACATTACTCTAGGACAGCAATCTACTACACTCTCTGGTGGTGAGGCCCAAAGGATAAAATTGGCCGCAGAATTATCTAAAAGAGATACAGGAAATACTTTTTATATTCTTGATGAACCTACAACTGGCCTTCATTTTGAAGACATTAGAGTATTAATGAATGTTTTAAATGAGCTTGCAGAAAAAGGCAATACCGTATTAATTATAGAGCATAATTTAGATGTTGTAAAATTAGCAGATTATGTTATTGACATAGGTATGGAAGGTGGAAAAAAAGGGGGTAAAATATTAGTTACAGGAACTCCTGAAGAAGTATCAAAACATAAAAAGAGTTATACCGCTAAATTTTTAAAAAAATTACTTTAATCTGTTATTTGTAACAGATTAAAATATCTTTCCTTTTTAAAAATATCTTCTGCTAAATTCTTGAATTCGGCCTATTTCTTAGCGGTAATATTCGTTAAATCTAAATTTCCTATAAATTCAATTTTTAATTGACAATCATCTTAATATTCAAAAAAAATCTTTAGAGGCAATGTTAATTAGACCATTTTCATTTATTAAAATTTATTTCGAAATTAAACTCTCTATAAATTAATCTGTCTTTTTATTTACCTTTTTAAAGTCGTTAAGTGCAAGTTTTGTTTCGTTTATTAATAACAGATTCCAATAGCCTTTAAATGTTTTGTACTGTTAAATTATTAATAAAGAGAAAGTGAATTAATAAATATAATTTTCTTAGGTTGATATCTTAATTGAAAAAACTCAAATCTAATTATTCATTTCTTAAAAAATAACTAAATTAGCAAACGAATTTTATAAAATAAATTAGATTAAAATACGTAGATTATGACGAACGATGATAGAAAAATAAAAGAAAAATTACAAACAAAAACTTGGAACGAAATTAAAACAAACGATTCATGGGCTATTTTTAAAATAATGGCAGAATTTGTAGAAGGCTACGAGAAATTAAGTAAAATTGGTCCTTGTGTGTCTATATTTGGCTCTGCGAGAACAAAACCAGATCATCCTTATTATAAACTGGCAGAAGAAGTTGCTTTTAAATTAACACAAAATGGTTACGGAGTTATTACTGGTGGTGGTCCAGGAATTATGGAAGCTGGTAACAAAGGAGCACGCAAAGGAAAGGGAATTTCGGTTGGATTAAATATAGAGTTACCTTTTGAACAACATGACAACCCATGGATAGACCGAGGGAAAAGTTTAGATTTCGATTACTTTTTTGTAAGAAAAGTAATGTTTGTGAAGTATTCACAAGGATTTATTGTGATGCCTGGTGGTTTTGGAACCATGGACGAGCTTTTTGAAGCAATAACCTTAATTCAAACAAATAAAATTGGACGTTTTCCAATTGTATTAGTTGGTACAAAGTTTTGGGGAGGACTTCTAGATTGGATAAAAAACACCCTCTTAGAAGAAGGAAATATTAGCGAGAAAGATTTAAACTTGTTCAGAGTCGTAGATACTGCAGATGAAGCGCTAGAGCATATTAATAAATTTTACGCTAAGTACCAATTCAAGCCTAATTTCTAATTACTTATATTGATTTCCCTCAAATTTTGGGGGAATTTTAAATTTTAATACGATCTAGAATATAATTTATTTGAAAAAAATACGCTACATATTAACACTATTACTTTTATTTACTAATATTAGTTTTGCGCAACAAAATGAAATAAATATTAAAGCGAGTTTAAACCCTAATACAAATAATTTAAAGGTTCAGCAAGAAATTATATACTACAATAATTCAAAAGAAACTTTAAATCATATTTTTCTGCACAATTGGGCAAATAGTTTTAAAGATAGAAAAACACCACTCTCTAAAAGGTTTATTGAAGATTTTAGAAAAGATTTATATTTTGCAAAAGAAGAGGATCGTGGGTCCTCTGAGATAAAAAGCATCTCTATAAACTATAATAATATAATATATAAAGAGCTAGAAAGCAGAAAAGATATTGTTCAGTTATTTTTAGAAAATGCAATAAAACCGAATGAAAGCATTACTATAAACATTACTTATATTATAAAAATACCTAATGCTAAGTATACAGGTTATGGTTTTTATAAAAACGGTTACAGGTTAAGATATTGGTATATAACACCTGCAATTTATAACCAGGGTTGGCATTTAATGAGTAATTTAAATTTAGATGATTTATTTGAAGATTATACTACATTTAATATTGACCTCAAAATACCCAAACAACTGCACTTAACAGGTAGTTTAAAACAGATAAAAAAAAGTGATAAAACTCAAAATTCCTTTCATCTATATGGGAAGAATGAAAAAGATGTACTGGTTGATATTCAAAAAATAAATACATTTAAAAAGTTTACTACAAACACTCATGAAATACAGACAAATATATTAGAAGAAGAAGTAAGTAATAGTTTAACTCAAAATCTTTTAAACAGAGAATTAGAGTTTTTATCGGCATATTTAGGCGTTTTACCCATCAACAAAATACTAATAGATGAAGTAATGTGTAGTAAAAATCCGGTTTATGGTTTAAATCAATTACCTAGTTTCATTAGACCTTTTTCAGATGTTTTTAACCATGATTTAAACCTATTTAAAGCATTATCACGAAAATATCTAAAACAAACCTTACTCTTAAATGAAAGAAAAGATTACTGGTTGATTGATGGACTGCAAAACTATTTAATGATAGAGTATGTAAATAAATTTTATCCAGAAATGAAACTTTTAGGAAAAGCAGCTGACACTTGGCTTTTAAGAAGGTCTCAAATCTCAAAATTAAAATTTAATGATAAGTACCCTTTTGTATATCAATTTACAGCTAGACAATTTCTAGACCAATCTTTAAATACACCTGCCGATTCACTCTCTAATTTTAATAGAAAAATTGTTAGTAAGTACAAAGCTGGTTTGGGTTTTAATTACTTAAAAGGTTATTTAGGTGAGGAAGTATTAAACAAAAGTATCAAAGAGTTTTATCAGAAAAATAAACTTATTATTTCCGAAATTTCTAACTTTAAAGAGATCTTAACTCAAAATA
>Ga0209502_10003431_pt1 | contig 12466 bp, 8 predicted proteins | sample ArcticOcean_MG_C_10_FD_187442 | JGI IMG/M metagenome (GOLD analysis project Ga0209502, IMG submission 187442) | Marine microbial communities from western Arctic Ocean - ArcticOcean_MG_CB11_90 (SPAdes) (version 2) | ecosystem: Environmental > Aquatic > Marine > Oceanic | place: Arctic Ocean...
TACTACCCCAATCAAACCGTCAATTTACGACATGTAGCGAGCGTTGATAGGTGAAAACGACCGAAGGTTGTTCCTATCAATCCTCACGCTAAATCACGTTAATTCACGGTTTGATTGGGGTAGGACGACCGCCTACTTTACGCGGCGCATCGAGTTTTGTAACGAACTCGGGGGTGCTGGGGGGATTCGGCTTAGAGCATCGAGCGCGCGTGTGCGGTTTACAGAGGGCATCGAGCTTGGTCAAGGTCATGGCGGATGTCTCAACCCCGCTCGCCACTCCTGTCGGGTTAGACCCGCTCGTCACGCCTGTCTCCCAAACACCAATGGGGGCCGGAGTTTCGGGGGCAAACGACCAAGCCGTGACGCGGTCGCAGAAGAGGAAGCGAGATGAGAAAGACGCACTCAAGGTGAGCGTTGACTCCCCATTTTGCGCGTCACCTGATTAGTTTCCAGCGAACAGCCATCCGTGTCGCGTTCGCGATGCGCGAGAACCCCGTGTCCCGCTCCCACGCGCTTCCCGCCACCGCGTCTCTCCGTTTTCCTTCTGACCGGTCCCATAAATCGTTGTTTCGCAAATGAAACGCAGGAGAGAAAGGCATCTGGCGCCTCGGCTGAAACTCTGGAGAAGAAAGCAAAAGCGACGTCGAACAAAAGCGCGGGAGGCAAAGTGCACACGTCACCGCCTCTCCGACCGGACGATAAGGTAGGTTTCCCTAAGATATGCACACCTTCCCTGAAATATGCACACCGCTGATGGCGCTCGCGGGCGCGTTTCAACGACGCTGACTTTTTTTCCCGTCTCTTTAACGCGCAGGATGGACACTACCAGTACGAGCTCGGCGAAAACATCACGCCGATTTATAAGATTCTCGCGCCACTCGGGGAGGGTACGTTCGGCCGCGTGCTTGAGTGCTGGGACCGGAAATTCCGCAGCTACTGCGCCATCAAGATCATCCGCAACGTTCAGAAATACCGCGACGCGGCGAAGATTGAAATTGACGTTTTGAAGACGGTGCAGCGAAACGACCCGACGGGAAAGTTCAACTGCATCAAAATGCAAAGTTGGTTTGACTACAGGGGCCACATCTGTATGGTGTTCGAGAAGTGTGGGCTCAGTTTGTTTGAGTTTCTGAGGAAGAACCGATACGAGCCATTTTCAGTGGGTTTGGTGCAACGCTACGCGCGCCAACTGCTTCGCGCCATCGCGTTTCTGCACACCCTGAAACTCGTGCACACCGACTTGAAGCCGGAGAACATTTTGCTGCTGTCAAGTGCGTATCAGCGCGTGCCGTGCGTGACGTCGGGGGGCATGGCGAAAAAGCGCGTGCCCGTGGACCCCACCATCCGTTTGATTGATTTCGGCAGCGCCACATTTGAGCACCAGCACCACTCATCCGTGGTATCGACGCGCCACTACCGCGCGCCGGAGGTGATTTTGGGAATGGGCTGGTCGTACCCGTGCGACATCTGGAGCATCGGGTGCATCCTCGTGGAGCTCCTGACTGGCGACGCGCTGTTCCAGACGCACGAAAACCTGGAACACCTGGCGATGATGGAGGTGGTGCTGGGGCCCATTCCGCAAACGGTCGTCGCGCGCGGGGACGCGCACGCGCAAAAGTTTTTCAAAAAAGGCGAAGGGTTTGACCTTTTTCCCGAACCCATCCTGAACTGGCCGGACGGAGCGCAGAGCCGAGAAAGCGAAAGGGCGGTGCGGAAGATGATGCAGCTGCAGAACATCATCAACAGGCGCTTAAAGGGTATTGTCGCGGAGCGGTTTTCGGATTTCCTGCTTCAGCTGCTGAAGTTTGAACCCGAAAGTCGCGTCTCGCCGGAAAACGCGCTGAAGCACGACTTTTTCGAGCTCGAGCTCCCCACGCTGGACGCGTCGGATGGAGAGATTCCATCGCAAAACGCGCAATCTCCAGGCGCGCAGGTGTACTCGCGGAGCGCCACGGATACACAGCGCGCGAGTAAGCAGGGTACCGCACCTCAGAGTGTCGCGGTGCCCGCCGTGGTTCCCCCATGAATGTAGCTTTAAGACACTCGGGCTGGAAAGAAACAAGCCAACTTTGTAACTGTTAGAATTCTGTTGTACACGTCACACCGCGCGAATAACGCATGCTAAAGTCTAGACACTCTGGCTATGTTTACAAGTCATCGTAATCGTCATCCAACCCTCCTAGCGTGCCTGTCAACGTCCCGACCGCCGGCGCCGCGGCGACGGGAAGATCCAAGTCATCGCCGCCGAGCGAACCCACGTTTGGCGCCTCCGTCCCCGGCACCTCAGCCGGCTTTGACCGCATGACCTTCATCGGCGGCGGCGCAGGCATACCGTAGTCATCATCATCCAGCGAGCCCGCTACTGCTGGACTCGGCTCTGCGCGCTCACGCTTGGCTGATTTTTTACCCGCAGGTTTCGCCTCATCCGCCGCGGGTAAATCAGGAACTCCCTGCACGATCTCAACCAGGAAGTCAAACTTTTCGTTGGACGTGATGCACGCCTTGAGGTGCCCGGCGCTGATCATCTTCGCGCCGCGCGCGAGGGCGATATCCGAAGTTGACTTAATAAGCTCTCCCATGAACATTTCCAGCGCTTTGACTGCGTGTAGAGAGGATGTAGGACGCGTGAGGTTAGATTCGGCGTGAGAAACGTTCGGGGCGTGACCGTGGAAAAGGGTTGTTCGCGGTAACGCACACACGAGCACGGGCGTCGCCTGCGCGATCTTCCCCACTTCGTCGTCCGCTTGCATTATCTTCTTTATTCGCGCGGCGACGGGGTTCTTCTTCGGAGGCATGTTCGCCGACGGCCCGAACGGTGCGGCCTGAGGCTGGGACTGATATTATGGCGATGACTTCCAACGGCCTTGGCGGGTATTTCGTCGGACGTCGGAAGTCACGAGAGATCTTTTCCTGCCATAACAACCCGCGCGCTGGCTGTGTCGTATGAGTCATCGCGCGTAGCCTCCCCTGGCTATTCGATTGATGACAGAGTCGTCATCGATCGAGTGCGAGTACTCCTTCTCGTGCGAGGATGGCGAAGCGGTACGTCACGCGTACGCCCTTTGTCTCTAAAACGCTCGAGGTGGTTGCCTGATGACATCTGACCTGGTCTTCTCATCGCCTCTCTTTCTCTGGTCAGCAGGTAGTCGTCCGCGCCGAACGCGCACTGGACTTCCCTGAAGAGACCTCCACCGCCGAGCACGATGAAACCGGGCACGTCGCGTGGCAGGCGATGCCGATTTTGTGCCACTTCATCCTCTCATCCCAGGGCCAAAACCTGCTCAAGGGTTCACGAGTGCTGGAACTCGGCGCCGGTATCGGCGTTCCCGGCATTCTAGCCGGCCGCGTGTGCGCCGAGCTGGTGTTGACGGATAGCAACGACGCAGTCGTGGAGCGACTTTCACGAAACATACAGCTCAATCGAGCGGACATCGCATGCGCGCCTGGTGCGACTCGAGTGGCGAACCTGTTGTGGGGCGCCGGCGCGTTTCCCCCAAAGGAAACGGCGACGCCGCAAAGTATCGACGTCGTGCTCGGCTCGGACGTGGTGTACTCCGCGTCCTCCGCGTTGGCACTTCTGGAAACTGCGGATTTCCTGATGGCGAAACCAAACGGCGTGCTTGTTTTGGCGTACATCCCGCGCTGGCCATCCGTGGACCGCGCGTTGCGCGACGCATTTGAAAAGCGGAACCTTGAGGTAACGTCGGTTCCGCTCGCGTCGTTTCTGGACACGGACGAAGCGAGCTCGCCAGATGGCCACGCGTTACCCACGGGTGCGTGTCTGTTACTCCTGCGAAGACGTGATGAAGCCGCATCTAGAGACAAAGAAAATATGACATGGAAAATTGACCCCCCCGCGTTGGTGACCATTGCGGATCACGCCGCGATGGAACTTCGCGTCGCCGCGGAACACCTCGACGACGACGCGGTGGCGTCTTCGCTCGCCGAGGCGATTGGCGGGACATCCGCCGCGACAAGTGTCTCCGTGTGTGTCAACGCCACTGGGCCGTTTGCGGTAACACCTCAGCGCGCACACAAGCTTGGCGAAGCGTTGGGTGCTGATACCTGTGAAGGGCGGATATCTGGAATACACCTCACCGAGTCTTGGCTCGGCGCGGAGGGATGGGCTACGCTCGCTCCGAGTCTGAAACGCCGCGCGGCATCGCTCGTGAGTTTCTCCGCCGAAGGAGACGAAATCGACGACGCTGCTGCTGCGATACTCGGCGAGGTGCTCGCGGTGTGCGCGAATCTCGAGACAGTACGGTTTGCGCGTAACCCCCTTGGAGACGCCGGAGTGGAAGCGCTTGCACGGAATGTCGCTTCATTTGCGGGATTGACGTCCTTGACGCTTTCGCGGTGCGACATCGCGGACATCGGCGCTGCTGCCGTGGCGAAAGCACTGCCTGTTACGTTAACGATGCTCGACCTATCGAGCAACGAAATCACCGCGCTTGGGCTGGGAGATCTGTCCGCCGCGTGGCGACAGGGTAAGTGTCCAGCGCTGACACGCTTGAACATCAGCGGGAACGACGTCGGGCCCGGCGGTGGCGCCGAGCTCGCGGAGGCGCTTCCCACGGGAACTCCCGCGTTGGAGTGTCTCGATCTTCGCGGATGTTCTCTCTCTGACGCTGGATTGCGCTGGCTTGCTCCCGCCTTGCCCTCGTGCGGCAACCTCGTGGAGTTACACCTGGGAAGCAACGGCGTCGGCGACGGCGCCGCCGTAGCGCTCGCGGAAGCGCTTCCCGGGATGCCTCGCCTGCGAGTCCTAGGCCTCGCGATGAACTCGATTTCGGGCGACGGTGCGTGGGAACTCGTGGAAGGTATCGCGACATGCGCGTCGCTCGTTTCCCTGGACCTCAAGGGTAACGGTTTGGGCGATGACGGCGTCTCCGCGATTGCCGACGCGCTCGCCGAGGTGCCGACGCTGGAGGAGGTAAATCTGTCAGGCAACGACGTGGGCGTCGATGGAGCCCTGGCGCTGGTGGAGTGCTTCGAAGTCGACCTCCCGACGCTCCGGCCGTGGCAAAACGGCCTGACGGTTATTATCGAGGGCAATCCAGAAGTTTCAGGCGACACGAGAAGCAGACTGCAGACCGCGGCAAAACGCGCGGGCGTCGTGGTGAAACTCTCCGCGCTGAAGGTCACCACGTCGGGGTTCGGACGGTGACGAAAACGTGATTATTTTGGAGTGATTATTTTTAGCAGCTCGCAGTTGTGTTGTTACATTTCGTGTCTATGCTCGGTTGCTCGCTCGCGTGCTCCTGGTGCTTCGTGCACCTGTGGGCGTTTTCGCCTCCGCGGGCGTGGGCGTTGGCCCGGGCTTGGCCCGTGCCGGCCCGACCGGTCCGTTGAGCCGCGCGCCGATCCACTCGACTATTTGTTCAATCACGGCGTCGCTCGTCGGCTTTTCGTGCATCAAGTCGTGGAACACGTTGTCCACCCACCGCAGCGATTTGTCACTGCACGCCGCATCGCGGTATAACATCGCCGAGCTCTCCGGGTCCGTCATCGGGTCGTCCCGGCCGTGAAACGAGATGAACGGGATGTTCATCTCGTGTAGGCGTTTCTGGATGCGTTGCGTGCCGAGGTAGTACTCCGCCGCGACGCGACACCGCGTGCGTTTCAGCCCTGACGGCCACGTCAGGGTGTCGATCTCCACCTCGCGTTGGCTTTTCGGGAACTTCATGTTCCTGGCCGTTTCCGCCAGCGGAAGCGTTGGCATGAACATCGATATCACGGTGAGTAGGGGAAGGAGGATCTTGTTGATTCCTTTGCTCGCGAGTTTCCGCAGGCTCAACATCGGCGCCAGAAGAACCACGCCGTCCGCCAGGTTTTCGTCCCTAATCGCGGCGCCCACCGCGACGTATCCCCCCATGCTCATGCCGAGCATGAACGACGGCAACTCCGGGCCGACTTCTTTTCGCACCAACGTCACGAACTGCGAGTAGTCCGCCACCACGTTGTCAAGGCGCTCGAAGTAGCACTGCTTGCCTCTGGCGAAGTCCGACCGGCCGTGCCCTTGGTGGTCCATCGCGAACAAGCTGTACCCAGCCTTGTTAAAGGCTTCGGCCCAGGTTCCTTTGTAACTGGTTCGTATTCCAGGCGCCTTGACGCTGTTCAGGAGCTCGAACGTCGCGTGCACACCGTGCCCGTGGCTGAAGATCACCACGCCTTTGGGATCGGGGACTTCCCACGCGTAGAACTTCAAAGACAACCCCTCCGCGTTTTGGAACCGCCCCACACGCGAGACCTTGCCTTTCTTAAGGCCACCGTTGTAGTCCCATTCCTCCTTGTTCCATGCCGAATTAGGAACGAACTCCATGTCGACGACCGCGTGTGATCGACGCGATTGCTGGATGGTGACATGGATATTCTTTTTGAACCGTCCCTGGAAAAGGCGAAAAGGCGTTGTCAACTTCATACAGCAGAATCATCGTCTCCAGGTCAGGCGCGCTCAGTCCGCAGCGCGCCATGAGGGGTTCCAGCGCGTTGCGAGCGGCGTGGAGGTGCGCGCGAGGCGTCGACGGTACCGCCCGACGGATACCAGGCCACGCGGTCGATATCCCCCCGTCGTCACCACATCTGTTGTCCCTTGTTCGGCGCATGAGCGCGCTTGTTCCACCAGGCAAGTCCTTGCGCGAGGTGACGCACGTGGAGCTGCTGGAGAAGGAGGACGCGGTGGCTATTAAGGGGATCTGGCGAGAGTACCACCAGGAAACGACGGGTAAGATCGGGTTTACCATGGATCCCAACGTCTACGCGCGGTTCCGGGACCGAAGCACCACGTGTCCCATGTTCGTCGTGCCTTTACACAAATCGCCCAGGCAGTTCCTGACGCTGGTCGCGCAAACCACTTCGCCGTACGTCTCCTTCACCGCGATTGACGACTTCCGAAAACTGCAAGAAGCCGCCACACCGATGCTCGCAGCAGCGCACTACCCCGAGCTTGTGGAGAGTAAGGAGCTCGCGCTGCTGCAGGCGACGTTTGTGCACGCCGCATCGCCGGGCGCGGCGGAGCACTTGACTTCGCAAGAAGCCACGCGGCTCATCCGTTTGTGTCACGCGTTTTACGCCGACGACGCGCTGTTCGCGAAGTTCGTCAAGCCGTTCAACCACGCGCAGAGCAAGTTCGACTTCGACGCCCTCGTAGCGGAAACGGCGAAACGAACCTGGAGCGACGATATCATCCAGTAAAGGAGGTCATGTAAAACAAATCTTTTATTCAAACAATGTCGTCTTTCTCCGCGAGCTCGCGCTTTTCTCCGTACGTGCTTTTTCTGCTTCGCGTTGGCTCGACGCCGGATTTGTATCCTTGGACTGATGATGTTTTGGTGTTTATACCACATCTTCATGTTGTTCATATCCAAGCCATACGCATCATCGCCGCTGCTTTCCCTTCACACGTTTCGCACCCACTTCGTGGATACGGTCGCGGGGGTCCAGTACAGCACGTTTCGTCCGTTCGTGGCTCGTTCCAGGGTCGCGCGCGTCGTTTCCGATCCGGCGCCGGCGCCGCAAGTAGTTATAGAAGTGTCCACGGAAGCCACGTCCCCGGTGACGACAACGGTCCCTTGCGCGATGGACCACCGGCACCCTTCCGCGCAGTTCGCGCATCCCGTCGGCGCGGCGGAAAAAGACCCAGTCGCGCCGTCGTCGTTCATGGTGATCACGATTTGACCCATGCCCGTCCCTCCGCCGTCGCCGCGCCATACGCCGTTGAGGGCGGCGACGACGTCTTGCATGGAGAGCGCGGGGGGCTGGGGGATCGGCGTGACGGACGCTTGCGTCGGGACTGCGATGGGGACAGGCACGGGAACCGCCTGCGGATACGGCTGGGAGTACGCGAGCGCCCTAGAACTTTGGTACGGATCGTAGTCCCCGTAATACCCGCCGCCTCCAAAACCGCCGCCTCCGTACACGCCCCTGCCTCCCCACCCGCCGCCGCCGACGAGGACGTTCCCTCCACCGCGTCGGATGAAGTTGTTGGTGACACCGCCGTTGAAGCCGCGGCGTCCGGTGGAAGCGCGAGCGACGCCTCCGCCGCCGACGCGAACCGCGCCCGCGCGTCCGAATCCACCGCGACCGCCTCCGCCGCGACCAACGCTGCCGCGACCACCGCCGCCGCGACCACCGCCGCGACGTTGGAGGAGTTTTCGGCCGCCACCGGTGGTATCAGACCCGGACTCCGCGTGGGGCTCCGCGTGAAACGGATCAATGAAGATTGTTATTTGCTGAAGCACGGGTAAAACGTCCGGGTCATCTTCTGGGCTCGGCGCGTCTGGAGAGATAAAAAAGAAAGTGTCAGTCTCGTATGGGCAATCAGTCGGCGGAATGTGGTAAATGGGAAATACTTACCCGCCTCGGCGTACGCCTTTTTTATTTCGTCAAACACGTCCGGCTGCAAAATGCGCGTCTTGCCGTCCGCGTCGAATACGTCAAGACCAGCTGGGAGGCGGAACCGAAGCTCGTTTTTTTCGGCGTCGTACGACGCTTCCCCGAGGACTCCCCCGAGCAGACGTCGGTAGGGAAGCGTGCTTGAGGTTCCATCTCGTTGCGAGAAGTGCGTGGCGATGTCCGCCGGTAGTTCGCCCGCCACGATGGCGTTCGGCGGGTTGCTGCCTTTGAAGAAGTCATCCACCAGGGGATACGCGAAGAATTCTCCGATGGGAATAGCGTCCATGGTTCGGTACGGCCGGTCCGCGAAGCTCACGATGGTTTCGTGTACGCCTTTCAACAACAACGTAGCGCCGATGATACCGCCGTCTTCTTCGTTTGGCACTAGATTGTGAATGAAAAGTGTCAGTATAGTATGGGCACACAGGCTTGGGATTTGGGAAATACAAGACGTACGTACCGAACGTCGCGTTATTTGCTTGAAGCACGAACAGAAGGTCCACGGGGGGAGGGGTCGTTTCCTCATCGCCGGACGACGACGAGGGTGAAGGCGCTGGATCTTCTCCGGCTAACAGCCCTCGGATGGATACTTCAGGCCACATGGCCATTTGCTCCAGCTGCGCTTTCGCCGAGGAGGGAGAGCTGGCGCCTTCGACGGTGCTGACACAAAGCACACATAAAGAAAACAGCAGGACGCGGAAAGGTGCCCCACGAAGGTCCCACACGAAAGACCCCAGAGAGGGGCGGCGGCAACACGACGTCATGGTCGTCGGTGACACGCGATGCGACTTCGACGGTAGAGTCGCGCGGGGTTATGTGGCCGCGCGGAGAGGACGACACGGCAACCCTCTTCGTGCACGTCCAAGGGAAGTTTCTGTCGAGGTTTGCCTTGGACGTGTCGAAACTCGAAACACCGAAACACCGAAACGTTTCTTTTTCACAAAAACGCTCCTTGACTACGTGAGTTACTTACTAGCTAGCTACATAAAAGAACGCGTGGTGTGATGCACAGACCACCGTTTATAACGAGTCGCTCTACGCGTATTCAAATCGGTATGCACATACCGGTGCGAAGGCGCGGACGCGTGTGGACCCCGTCTCCCGGCACGGCGTCGCGCGCGCCCTCTACGCGCGCTTCGATTCGCGCAACCACGGGAAGGTGGTCCGACGTCAGTATTCCCTTCGCCGAGGTGTACACGTCCGCTTGCGCGGGACACGTCACCGCTCCCTTACCCGCGGTGCGCCACATCACCCGGTCCGTCCACGACGGCACTCTTTGTTTCTTCGACGTGTCGTACGTATCCTTCGTCCCCCGGTTCAACTTGTACGTCGGGGGAAACGAAAGAGTTCCCTCGCACCATCCCGGGAACGTTCGCCCCGCGGTGCGCTCGATGTGCAACTGGTCGTTCGCGCGCATCACATCCAGCATCCCACGCTGCAGAAGCATGTCAACCGCTTTGCGATTGCCCTCGACTCGGTAATTCAAATCCCCGAGGAAAAGACACAGGTCGAAGCCGTCCGCGGCGCTCCACGCTTTTTTTTGAAACACGCCGCCGAACTTCGGCCCGGCGGGCGTCGGGCGCGTGACATCTCTTGGCGAGTCGTTTCCGGTGTCGTCCTCGTACGGTGCCGCGGGCGCGGGCGCGGGCGCGGGTGCCACCGCGTTACCCTTTACTTTCTTAGGCTTCTTGCTTTTCATGGGCGTCGCCTTTTTCTCGTACTTAGCCTTCTCCCGTCCCCTCGGCGCGAACATGGTTTTGACGATGCGGTGGTAATCCGCGTTGCGCTGCGCTACGTTTTCCGCGTGCGCGGCGAGGTGCGCGTTTATGAAGCACACGCGCGCGCCCGCGTATTCGAACGCGATTCCCACGCCTCCTTTGTTCCCGATGACGTTCCCCAAACCGCACGACACCGCGTCCAGTTTGACGTCGCGTACCATCGACGACAGTTCGCGTCGCACAAACACGTCCATCTGGATCCAGTCGCCCGGTTTCAAGGACACGCCCGCGAGATGTATGAACTCGTCCTCGCCCCCGAGCGCGGCCAACACACTTGTCACGAACCCCTCAAGCACAGGGGCTTCCTGAACACCCACCACCAGAATGTCACACCGCGTTCCGTCGTCGCCGGAAAGCGCCGCTAGCATGGGAGTCAGGTCCTCGGGGAACTTTCGGGTGCACATGTTCCAAGTCACGGCGCAGACGCGTAGCCGCGCGGGGTCCGAGTTCATGGAGACGCGCGACCTGGAAACGACGGGAGTACTGAACGACGCGGTCGCGGACTTCCCTGATGACACCTTGCCGGGTTTCACGTCCTCGTGACGACTGGGTGTCGCCACAGCACCGTCGAGGTTGTCGTCGCTGCCATCGTCCATCTTTGACCGTGGTGTATCCGGCGCGAGAGGCGCGCCCGAATACGAAGACGGGTCATCGCTGAAAGTCGCCGTCCCCCCGACGTCGCGCCGCCGGAGCACCGCCGACGGGCCGGCCAGCGCGCTCATGGCGTCGGCGCGCCCCCCGCTCTGGTGAGAAGAGCGAGGAGAGAAAAAGCAAACGAATACAATACAGGTGGGGTACCAAAAATACGACTTGGGCATGTTACAAAGCGGCCACGGCGACGACGACGTCCACAAATCCACGACGTTGATGTCGAACTTGTCCCCGTAAAGGGTTGGTAGTGACCATTTTATGAAAACTCGCACTTCGTCTGCGAACACCTTCCCTCTTCACCCCTTCAAAAACCGCCACTCGTTGTCATCGTACTTGTGCAGGAATAGGGAGATGCGCTTTCCCGATTTCGCCACTTCGTATCTGCACCGCTCGACGATCACGGGCTTGAACAGTTTGGGTACGAAGAATCGAAAAGTGGTTTTCTCGCCAATGGCGAAAACCTCCACGGAGCGCTCTTCAAACGCCACGCGCACTTTGTCCGCACGCACGGCTTCCGGCAACGTAAGGCGAACCTCTAGCACGAAATCATCATCGATGGTCTGGTACTGCGCGAGCTCTTGCATCACAGGCTTCACCGGTGGCTTGACGGCGATGTCGCGGACGGGTCCATCGACGTCAATTCCCGGAGCTCCACTCATTAGCTCCCGCGCGTCCATCAGCGCCCTGCCGCCGCGCAGGTGTTCCGGCACCAGACGCAGTTTCAAAGGCACGCCCTCCGCGTCCGTCTCCCGTGTTTCCGTCGCCGTCGGCATTACGGTCTGCGCCTGGGAAAGACCCCGGGCGTAGGGATCCAAACCGCGGCGTTTCCGCGCCGCGTGCGCGCGCATCGCCAGCGCCACCGCGCGCGCGGCGATGCGGTTCCCCGCGGAACTCTTCGCCACCGGGCCCACGCCCAGGCTGGCGTACCGCCCCACGAAATACAAAGGAAGCCCCGGCCAGCGAAGCGGCCCAATAGCTTCCGGGGAAGCCGCGCCTTTGCCTTTGCCGGTTCCCGAACCCAGAGTTGAGTCCGGATCCGCGTCGTCGTCCTCGACGAGCACTGGGAATCCGCCCGCCACGCGCCCGGCGTCGTTTGTTCGCGCCAAAAGGCTTTGAACAATTGGATCGCGCGACGCGTCCACGAAGTCGCCGCACGCCGTCCACACGACATCGGCTTCTATGACGCGGCTGCGTTGGTTTGTTGTGTTTGATGACAACTCAACACGCCAGGTCTTGGTATCACCGCACCAACTCACCTTGTCCACGTTGGTTTGTTCCAAAACAGTCACCGCAGAGCTCTGCGCGGCGGCGTCGAAGACAAGCGCGTGCACGGACGCGCTTGTTTCCTTTCGAAACGAACTCGCGCGAGTTTCGGGATTGGCGATGGCTTTGAATTGAGCGATGCCTTTGTTGCCGTAAAACGCGACGTCGCACTCGCGGTCGCGCACGGCAACGCCGCCGCGGCACACGACAGTGACCGAGCACGCGCCTGCGCGACGCGCCGCGGCGGCGAGCGTAAACGCCGTGGCGCCGGCGCCCACGACGACCACGGCGCGATTTTTCAAATCGGAAACGGTCACGTCCACGTCGTTTGCCAGCGCGAGTGTCGAGTCTGTGTCACCGCTGTCCGCTTGCATTCGCAA
>Ga0209502_10003437_pt1 | contig 12458 bp, 16 predicted proteins | sample ArcticOcean_MG_C_10_FD_187442 | JGI IMG/M metagenome (GOLD analysis project Ga0209502, IMG submission 187442) | Marine microbial communities from western Arctic Ocean - ArcticOcean_MG_CB11_90 (SPAdes) (version 2) | ecosystem: Environmental > Aquatic > Marine > Oceanic | place: Arctic Ocean...
CGTTCCTGTACCTGCAGCACCACCGATTTGGCTAAATTCACTTTCAATCATACTCATTTCTAAGTAATCTTCAAAACGTAATCTAGTTTCAGATTCAGCTTTTAAATACCATAGGTATCCAGATGTTCCGTCTTCAGTTGCAACTTCAACCCATCCAATTTGTGCCATATCAGATCCAGATACCACGTATTGGCTTCTTAGGATAATTGGTGAATTAGAAAATTGAGTTAGCTGAGGATCAACACTGATTCTAGGAGCAGTTAAACCTGCACCGCCAGCAACTGTAGAAGTTCCTTTTTGATAAGAAGAACCATAAACAAATACTTTTATTGCGCCAGCCGTTCCAGCAAGAGCCGCGTTGTCAAACGTTGAAACTGCGATTTCTCCATCGTTACCACCAACGACAGCAGCTTGAGTGTTTGTAACAATACCTTTTTGCTCAGCACCTGTAACTGTGTCTAAAATAACAACAGTGTCATTTATAGAAATAACATTTTGAACAGATGCAGCGCCTGCAGCAGGAGCAACAACGATACCAAGTCCACCAAGTGAACAATTGTCATAAGATATGTGTAGTCTATTTTGTTCAGACCAAATTACTTGATCAGACGTCATTGGCATTTCAGCGCCAACCATTCGTAAGAATCCAGATAGTGTACGGTTTCCGTAACGCTCTACTTCTTGTTCGTAAATTTCTGGTAGGTATTGTTGAGCAAAAGTGTTTGTATCACCATTTGCTGCAGCACCACCGTTAAATTGTAGGTAGTTACTGTTTAAAATCTCTTGCTGTTGCGAAGGGACTAAACTACCAAATTGAGGAGTTAAACTCATAATTGTTTGTTTTTTTTTAGTTAAATTTTTTTGTTTTAATTCTTAGTTTTGTAGAATCAGCACCTGAAATTGCTTTAACCTTAAATCCGTTTAAAAACACTTCTCCTTGAGTAGACCTAGCTTTGGTACTGCTTAAGTTTTTAGAGTTGTTTACAACTTCTTTTACGGCATCAGCTTTTCCTTGCTCATAGAAATGAGCTGCGATCTTATCTACGTTGTCAGCAGCGTACATAGCTTTGTGATAACCTTTCGTATCTTTAACATTACCATCTGAGTCTAGGAACTTCCCGACAAGGTTGTTAATATTCGATTGGCTCTCTGCAACTTTATCACGATTCTGAATATTGTACTTATAGCTTTTTTCACCGACTTTGATATCGAAACCTTCGAAATTGTCGTTAAAATGCTTTTTAGTATTTTCCTTGAATTGCGCATGTTGTTGCTCAGCTGCTTCTTGCTGCTTATTATATCGGTTGAAAAAGTCTGTAGCTTTTTGTTGGTCTTGAGTAACGCCCGGTCTCAACTTGATCTCGTCGTAATACTTACTCTTTGTCTCTTCCAAATAGCTTTTGGCTTTTGCAACCTCTTCCTTAAACGCAATTTTCTTTTTGCGCATATCTCTTTCTTCGTCAAGGTCTTCATCTACGATAAAATCCTCTAGAAGCATATCAATGTCTTCGCCTTCTAAATAAGGCTTTTCTTTTTTATAATACTCTTTAAGTAACGTAATTTCGTCAACTTGAGAGTAATCGGCGTTAAGCCTAGTATAATCCTCTATTGTCCCACCTGTATCTTCCATAAAAGAAACTAGCTTTTCGATGTTCTCAGGTAAAGCTTTACCAAGAATTCTTTCGTCTTGTATTGCTTTTTCTACTTGAGCTTCAACTTTTTCAGTCTCTGTTACTTCTTTGATTGCAGAAAACCCTTCAACATCCTGGTTGGACTCTTGTACAGGTTCTCCCACCTTTGTGCTATCTCCGGATGGTTCTTCCACAGATACTTCCTTTGTTTCTCCGATTTGAATGGCATCTTCTTCTTCTTGTTTAGGTATTACTACTTTTGTAACTTCTGGCGGTAAATCAACCAAAGGTTCTTTAATATTAACTTTAATAGGCTCATCGCTTACTGGCGTTAATTTTTTTGGAGTTTTCTTTTTAATTTTAAACTCACCTTCCTGCTTAACAGGTTCATTTGTTTTTTCTTCTGACATAATAAAATATAATTAAATAATTGTTTACTTTCTACATGAAAGCTTGCATACCCTGATCGGGTTGGTTTTCAAAGTCTACAGGTAAACTATCGTTTTGCCTTTGACTTATAAGCTCACTTTGTTGTGAAGCTTCCATTTTGCTACGAGTATCTTTACGATCTTCAATAGCATTTTCTTTTTGTTGCATATTCTGAACCTCAAGCTGCTTTAACTGCATATCAAACTGAAACCTAGTTTGCATTTCTTGAGCTTTTAATTGAGCTGCAATTTCCATTCGTTGAATCTCCATTTGATTCTTGGATTGTTCAAACTGAACATTTGCACCCATTATAGCTTCTTGCTTCTGCACCTCAGCCATAGCTGTCTTCTCTGCAGTGTCTGCCTGAGATTGACCTTGAGCTGCAATATTAGCTTGTTGATTAGCTTGATCTTGCTTAGCCTTAGCTTTACGCTTTATCTTAAGCATTTGATTTGCTAGCTTAAGATTTTTAATTTGTCTTAAATCAATAGCATCTTCAAGATCAATTCCGCCTTGTTGTAATGCAACTTGTATATTTGCCTCTAATTGAGCTTGCTCTTCTTCGTCTGGTTCTAATTCTAAGAATATACCAAAATCGTGAAGATTTAAGTTTATAATCTCATCTAAAGTTTTTATATTATATGTAGATATAGAATTTTGTAGAGCACTTCTAGTTAGTGGAAATTCTAATGCGTCAGCTATTTTAAGCGCAACGTTTTCGGCTAGTTTAAGGGTTATGTAAAGACCAGACTGATTAATATGTCTAGTTGCTACATTAGATGCGTTAGCGGCCATCTTTTGAAGCCCTACTAATGAGTTCTTCTCCATAGCTGAACCGTCTCTAGCTTCGTTAAGCCCGGTTACATCGCGAATCATCTGTAAGTAGTATTGATACGTTTGAATCAACGCGTTTATCTTAGCTTGACCGCTTGAGCTGTTAAGTTCTTGAATAGGTACTTTACCTGGATTCATATCACCGTCTTGAGTAAGTGATCGACCAACAATAGAACCTGTTTGGAAATACATATTCAATGCCTCCGCCGGGTTATAATTAGTTCCATTACCAAGATCAACTTCTGCAAGCCCGTCCATATCTAAGTAAACACCGTCTGGCACCATTCTAGATAATACTTGTTGCAGCTTTAAATGTGTCAGCTGAATCATATCAGCAAACCCAATACATTTACTTACTAGAGACTCAATACGCCCTTTGTACATTCTAGGTGCACATAAAGCGTAGTTCATTTCTACTTTAGTTGTATCAGCTGTAGGTCTAGACATATTCTCTGCTAGTTCCCACTTTATCATTTCATTAGAGCCTAATACTTTAGCTCCGTTATATAAAACCTCAATAGATCTTGACACTCTTTCAAAGTTATCATTTTCTGGCGGATTAAATGAATCTGGCTTTTCTAAAGCTTTCATTAATCCTTGTGGAGTTTCTTTTATTTTAAATACTTGGTTGTGGTATGTCTTGTAATCAAAGTATAAAACTTGAACTGTATTTTCATCGTAACCACCCCAACCAGTTACATACTGACTGTTGCCTGGCATTTTCTGTATTCTTTCAAGCTCTTCTTCTGAAATGTTTGGAAATTCTTTTTTAAGCTCAGGTATTGTTATAGATTTTACTTCTCCAATGTAGTATACATCGTCAAAGTTAGGATCTTCAGTATAAGAGTAAACAACATAAGCTGGATCTACATAATCAACTGTAATTCCTTCAGCTGTATTAAAACCAGTCTTAGCACATGCGATACCTAAAACAGTTAAATCCATATTTAACCTTTTTCTAGTAAGGTCATATTTGTTTTGAGCAAGCACAGATGATATAGCTTCTTCTTCTGCTATTTCAATTGACTGCTTGTAGCTTAGTTGCATATGAAGCTCTAGTTCGTCTTTAGACTCAGGTACAGTATCAATATTTGGCGTTTGATATAAATTAATACCAAGCGTTTGCTGTAAGCTATCTAAATATTCTTTAGCCACCATATCTTCATAAAGCATAGAAGCATAATCAGTTCTTTTCTTTATAGATGATGGATCTTGAGCATAAGCTTTAATATCGTAAGACTTTCCAGATATACCATTAACTACGATGTCTACAAATTTAGATAAAATAGGTACGGGTTTCCAGTCTAAGTTTAAATAAGATAAATCACCGTTTATAGATAATTCGTCTTTGTATTTTTGTATCGATTGCTCACCTCGAGCATATAATCTTAATTGGTGAAATTGATTCCAACTAGTTAAGTATCTATTACCATTAGTACGCCCTTGTCCAAACCATTCGTATTCGATAGCTTGACCAACTTGCGTCCCGTATTCCCAGCTTGCTTTCTCTGCATCGCTCACTACTTGACTAGGAAAAGCGCTATTGGTGTTAGTATATATACCCATTTAACTTATTATTTTTGATGTTGAACCTTTATTATCGTACTTTTTAAAACCTAAATCTACCGCTTGTGGTTTTTGTCTAGGAGCATTTGGTGCGTATCTATGTTTGTTACAAGCCATTAAAGCTAGACCTGAACTAATAGATGCATCGTGCTTTGTTCTGTTGTTAATATCAAACTTAGCCCAGTCCTCTAATGTTCTTTGGAAATATGTATCCCCATAACCTGTTTCTTTTAAACCTACAAAATCATTGATGTAAGTTTCTATAGCTGCGGCGTGTGCTTGTTTTATGTCTTCACTAGAGTTGGGTATTCCGCCTAGCTCTCTTTCTGTCACAGACAGTTTGTTATATTTTCTATCGGGCCTGTTAATTGAATAACCTCTATAGCCTCTTCTTTTAAAATGATACAATAGTCTAGGCTTATTGTTCTCAGCTAATATAGGCATTCCGTAAAACACGCAAGCCATTAGAACGTCTTCAAAGAATATCTCAGCAGTCTGAGGCCGAGCTATATATTCTAAAAAAAACATATTTGGAGGTACATCCTCCATTGAAAACTTTGTTAAACCGTGAAGAGATCCTTTAGATCCTCTGCCGTCCACAGTGCCTGATATGTCGTATGGATCACAGCCAAATGCTCCGCAATGCCCATTGCCAGGATGATTAGTACCATTTTTTATATATCTTTTATTTTGAAGATTTACAGGTGGAACCCAGGTTACTAAAAATCTACCATCTTTGTTTGGTACAAATATTACCTTAGTATCTTGCTTAGCGTTCTCCCACTGAAAACTTCCTTTTGTTACTTTTATTGAGTTCTTAAGATCTTCGTTGAAATCTATTTGCTCATATATCTTTGTAAGATTAAATAGAGATTGTTTTGATTCATCTCTAAATGCGTGTTTAGTTGTACGTGGGAACTGTCTGTAAAATTCATTTAAACTGTCTTGATCAGACTTTAAACCTTCTACTTCATTGTCCCAATACTCTATTACGCCTTGTGTTATTTTTGTTCCGTGTGGATCTTCAACCCCTTCTTTTGGTGTGTTGAATACAGGAAAGCCATAAGAATCAATGTATCCTTCGTAGTTCCATTCCATAGGTATGAACAAAGAATAGAGTCCTGAGCGTGTCTGTCCATTGGCGTTTCTTTGTGTAACATCTGAATCATTGTAAAGTTTTTTAAAGTTTGCACCACCTTTATCTAAGGCATTTGAGGTACTACCCATCATACATTTACCAATAACTCTAGAACCTAGTCTTAAACAAGTTCTGGTTACTCGCCAGTTGTTTAATATATTTGTAGGTCTCTCCCACTTTCCACTTTCATCGTGTACTAGTAGTTTTAGTTTTTCCCCATCGTAGGAGTTGTCGCCTGTATTCTTCCAGTCGATCGTTGTGTCAAGACCGGTAATCTCTTGTAGTTTTTCGTTGGAGTCAAGTTTACGCCTGGTGAATTTTGAGGCGGGTACACGATAGGCAAGTTCGGTTTTTGGCCTGTCCATACCGTCCTGGATCGGTTTGAAGAAGAACGGGTAGTTGACCGAAATTGGTACAACCTTATCTGTGAACATTTTTTTTGCATCCGGACCAGATTTGGACAATATCCCAAACCGTGAATCCGTTGATATTGTTGCAAGGTTAACTGATTCAGCTGAGGACATAAACGAGAATCCGCTTCGACGGTTCTTAAGATAGCACATACCGTAAGACCGTTTGTCGGCCTTGCAAGCTTCCCAGAATATGTAGAATAATCTATTTGATTCCCTAAAGTCTGGCTGCCCGACATCAATCTTACTCCACTGCAAGTACATGTAGTTAGTACCAGTAATATAAGTAGGATTACCTTTGTTAATAAACCAAAAACCTTCTTCGCGCCTTGTAAATTCTTTATCAATGTAATCATACCATTTTTCTTTAAAGTCTAACGGATATTCTTCCCAGTCAAACACGGATTTAATTTTACTTAATTCTTTTGGATACTTAGTATAAGACCATCTGTCATTTTCAAATTCTACAGTATCTTTTTCTTTAGGTAAAGCTATTAAAAGATCTTGTATCTTATATATCTCACCTATTTCACCAGTTTTACTAATAACTATTAAATCGTGCTCAGCATTGTGGCCATACTCCCATTTCTTATACCTGTTCATTCTTTTAAGAACTTTAGGTTTTACGTGGTCTTTTATAACCGTGTATAAAGTTTGCTCGTACATCATTTAGATCTTCCTTCAGCAAAACCTCTAAAAGATTTCTCTTCTTTTACTTCTGCAGGTTTTTCGTTTAATAATGCTTCTTCAGCTTCTAATCTATTTAGTATCTCAAACGCATCGAATATAGCTAACTTTTTTGTAGCTGCAGCATTTTTTAATCTATCTGCCGTGATATCATCTCCTGAATCAACGATAGCTTCTTTAGCTACTTTGATTAGTTCCTCAACTGCGACTTGCCCAGCTTGGATTATATTCAACTTCGTTTCCTTGGTATTCATATTTAATTACAATATCATTAGATTTCATACAATATAAACGCTTGCCATCAACTAAAAATTCCCATTCACCGTTAGGCGTATAGCCTACTAAGTCTCCTGGGTTAATATCAAGTGCTTTTAAGGAGCTATTACCGTATTTTAATATACCAATAAGGCTTTGCTCTTTATCTAGCGTTAAAGACTGATTGTCTTTTATTGGAGTTATAAAGCAGCGGTCACCAAATGAATGCCAACCTTGTTTATTTTTATATAAATAAATTTGATCTATAGCACAAAAATGTAAATCATCTTTAAACCAAGATCTGCTTTTCTTTTTCTCTCCTTTCATGTCATAGAATACTCTAAACACGTTTTGGTGTATAACAATTATATCACCTATTTCAATACCCGTATTAAATGCCTTGGGTGTTTCTAAAACTTTAGCTAATCTATTTACAAATTTAAAATCCTCTATCTTTGTATTTACTATTAACTCTTTATCTCCAACCTTGACTTTATTACTGTATTTATCGCCTAACGGCTCAACAATAAAATCGTATAAGCTTCTCATCAATACTCTAGGTCGTATTCAACAGATATAGCCATGTTAGAATTAAATTTCTTCCATGGCATTATCTCGTTGTTTTTCTTTATGTGAATATTGTAAGAGCTATCAGATTCATCTAAAAGTATATGCGAGATCTCGTGACCTCCATAAACCTGTTGACCTACAGAATAGTGCATAGCATCATTTTTATAATCTGAACCAATACTTATTTTTCTTACAATTGAAGACATTACTCAGCTACTTTAAGGTCTGATTGATCTTCATCTTTAATCTTAGCATACGAGCCATCTTTAAGATCAATGTTTACTTTACCATACTGTGTTTCTAATTCTACTTTTGTTTCCTCAATTTCATTAGAAAGCTCTTGTATTTGCCCATGCAAGTTTTGCTTCTGCACATCTAAAACGCCTAAAGTTCGCAGCGCTTCGTTTATTTTTGCTTGTTGTCCAGTTACTTTTTCTAACTGCTCTTTTGTAATTTTTTTAGCTTTAGCCATAATTTGATTTAATTTAATTGTTTATATTGATATAGTTACGTGTTTTATTATTATTTTAGTGCTACTAAATCTGTTGCATCGCCTGAACCTATAACATAAGCAACCGCCGCTGGTAGTATAGTTCCTTCTAGAACTTTAGCAAAGCGAACAACATCACCTGCTGCTGGCAATAAGCTTTCAACAGCTGCAATTGCAAACGTGCAATTTCCACCACTTCCAGCTTGAGTTACCGTGCAAATATCTCCTACGGAATAATTAGTTCCTGCCGCCCTTATTGTTATAGCAGTAACTTCCCCTAAGCTTTGGACAACTATTTGACCATTTCCATCGCCTCCTCTTCCTTGTGGTGCGAAAGCGTCAGAAGGCGTTGCTGTACCAAGATTTGTTATGGTTACAGTTTCTATAGCTCCAGTTGCACCATTAACGCCAATCGTACCTTCAATACCTTGTGCGGTAATAGTAAATGCCCCGTTAGTATAATTTAAACCTGCTTCGCCAACAGTTGCCATAGCACTTGCTGTTATATCTACTGCTAAGCCTGCTGGTTGATTAGCAGGGGATTTATGAACTAAGCTAGTTGCTGACGTTGCTAAACCAATCCCTGTAGTATAACCCGTACCTCCTGAAAATCCAGGATAAGATGGGTTTGCTGGGAAAATTGGCGCTAAATTTAAACCAGTAACGGTATCTTGTGCTCCTACAACACCCGCTAATATAACATCTACATTCCCTGTGCCCCCAACATATATCTGTGATCCTGTATAATTATTACCTAAATTCCCTGATTGATTTTCAAACTCCCAAGCAGATCTTGAATCTAGAGCACCTATGGCTACTGGTGTAACCGCTAAAGCTTTGCCGAATGTTCCGGCTATTATTGAGTATTGTCCCATTTTTTATTTATTACTTATTGATTTATATTTCTCAAAACCACGTGAACCAAAATAGGCTACGTATACGGTTGTTAATAGTTGTTTTAATAATTCTATCCATTCCTGTTTTCTACAGTAAAAGATATTTCGTGATGACTATCAACCCATATAAAGGCTATAGCCATAAATGATAAGAATATAAGCGCCATAGGACGCGTGTTTTTACTAAGCCACGAGTCTGACGTCATATCAGATTCCCAACGTTTTGTTATTTGGTCTTCGGCTGTAGCAGCTGCTTTTTCAACAATAACCTGTATGTCTTTTTTGATTTGAAGTTTTTCCTCTTCAGTAGTTGTTAGCCTATCAATAACGTCACCAACATCTTTGATAACGTTACCGCTTAGCCATTCCCAAATTTTTTTCACTATTTTCTAGGATCAGGGTATTTTATATCGGAAGATGTGGAAGGTGTACCTGCTTGAGGCACTAATGTTGATGATGTTTGCGAAGAGCGCTTTTCACCTGCATCAGAAGCATCAGTAGTATCATAATCAATATTACTCCCTAAGCTATTAGCTTTTGTTACTCTTTTCTTTAATACGTTTAATTTTCTATCAAAACTTTCGTCTACGTCCTTAGTCCCAAAAGTTGCTCTTGCGGCATCCACATCGGATTGAGATTGTGTAACTAAATCGTTAGCTCTTTCTAATTGTGATTTTTTCTTTCTTTGAAGCAAAGGAGATTCATCCTCTTCCATTCTAGGCTGCATACCAGACATACCCATAGCCAAAGGGCTTGAGACATGCTTTGACATCCACGACCCCGCACTCATTTGTTTAAAAGCTCCTGGCATTTTTCCTAAATCTTTTTTTTCTTGTGCTGCATAACCTTTGTTTTGGTTTTGCACCGGTGTTCCATATCCCATTTTTTATTTTTTTATTTATTAATTGGTGTTTCTATTACATATTTAGCGCCAGGGAATTTATAATCATATCCTGGATACATTATTTTAGTATACCCCCTGTCATCTGTTCCTAGCACTTTAAATTCTACACCTTTCATAGTAATATCTCCCCCTTGTATAACATTTTTACTATTGTTTACGTCAGGCGAGTTTTTTAAATACCCTGTTTTAGATGTTTTCATTTTTTAAGCTTTTTTATAAGCCTCATCTTCCCAGGGCAAATTTTTCGCTCCTTCTTCCATGTCGGCTCTTGAATATTTTTTACCTTTCCAATACACATTATCATCGTCATAATCCAAGTCTCCTCTTTTCATTTGATCTAAATGTACTTGCTCATGGGCTATAACTTGCTCACAATCCGAAGGGTCTAAGTTTTTATTTAAAATTATGGAGCCGTTATTATTGGCTTTTCCCATAACACCATCTTCCATATCAACACTATATATAGGAGTGTTGTCTACCTTGTAAGGCGGATTTAATAATTTAAAACTCATAGGTAGTTTTTAAAAAAAACCTTGCATGCTTTAGTCACACAAGGTTTTATTTTTACATTTATGAAATCACAAATGATTTAAAGTAAACTGTATTTGCAAAGCTATATTCAGCTTGCGCATCAGAATCTTGAGGTAAGCCACAAGTAGATTTAACTCCTCCTGGATTAGCTGTAAGCGCTCTGTTAATAGCTTCTTTTACTTTAACTGCATATCCAGCTGAAGTTGGTACAGCCGCTCCTGGGTCTGTAGCTGCTGAGTTTGTTCCAACAAGAACAGTACATACATCAGCACCTGCTGCTGCATTAGTTAATGTTAAAACTGCTGTCATTGAAGCTCCGCCTCCAGCGTTAGTTACTTGTACAGCACATATGCTGTCTGCTAATAATAAGTTGTCACCATCTTGAAGTGGTGCAACTGCTGCTCCGTCGTGTCCACCTGTTACGTGAAAATTAATCCATTTTGCCATAATTTTTGTTTTTGTTGTTGTTTTTGGTTATGTTTTTGTTTTTGTTTTAGGTTTGTACAGTCCTCTCTGTTTTTATTTATGTCCTGCCATGTGAGAATCGTACGCACCTTTTCCAGGCATGTTAGCTAATTCAGCATGAGACGACCACTTATTTTCCCCTGTTTTTACAGCGTTTTTAGCTGGTGACCCATGCTTCTTCTCATCGTATTTTAAATCTCCTGCTAGTTTTGAAATATGCTTCTCGTCAGCTGTCATACTTTCGTCGCTATGACCATGCTTGTTATCATAATCAACATCTTCTTTAAGATATTTCATATGTGCTTCATCATCTCGCTTAGTGTCTCCCATGTTAGCTGAGGTTACTTTTGACCACTTTGCGTTTCCTGTGTATTCTCCGTAATGTCCTTTATGTCCCATAATTTTATTTTTATTAGAATAATCCTATTCCGTCTTGTCTTAATTTATTTTGTAATCTTTCCATTAACGATTTTTTATTTGTTAAACCTGGAGGGCTGTAAGATTCGCCCAATTCTCTATCCTTTGCGCCAGGCATAAGATCATATGGGTCAAGATCTTCAGGATCGTATACTTCCTCAATATCTTCTGGGTTTAAAGGTGGCTCAAAGTCAACCTCATTGTCTGCAAAGCCCTCAACCCCGTCGCCTGTTAGTATATTTTGCAAAGCCTCATCTTCAGTTATCATATCCTCTTCCTTCAATTCAGCTTCAACTTCTTTCATTCCTTTTTCACCTTTTAATTTTGCAGCATTCCTTGCTATAGACGATTGCAGATCTTGCACAGCTGGTAAATCAGAAACATATTTAGCGCCTCCAAGCCCTTGTTGATACGCTCCGTTTAAAGGTGAACTATTTAGCGGACTTTTTTTTTTGCCACGGCTTGCAGTTGTTTCCGGGTTTTGATCATAGTCATAATCATAACTTGTCTTGTCGTCAATAGGCAAAGGCTTAGACTGCTCTTCAGCTTCCATGCGATTACCTTCTGCCTCATAAGGATCTATGTCTTTATAAAATTCCGTGTCTGCCGCTTTTACCGCGTCAGTTATTCTTTTTGCTGTTCTAAATGGATTTTTACCCATAAAGCCTTGTTGAAATGGTGAACTCATATTATTTATATGCTTTAGCTGTTTGAGTAATTGGTCCTGCTTCGTAGCTGCTAGGGTATTTAGATACTTGCATGCCGGTTATTCCAGAGCTTGATCCTTTGCCCATTGGGAAACCTTCTTTACTTAACGGTCCGTCCCATATAGCATTTTCGCCTATTTGTCCTTGCAGTTTTTGATTAACTAATCCTTTAATGTTTTTCATAATTTTTTTTTATATTATCCTAATCCAAATCTATAATTGCCCATTTGCGCAGCACCTCTAGCAGCCTGAGATCTTAAACCTCCAGTAGATCCATAGCTATTTCCTTGTTCTCTACCAAAGCCGCTACCCATCCAAGCATTCCGCATCATTCCTTTTTGTTGTTGACTAACAGCTCCGCCGGCTAAATCAAAGCTTCCAATTTTAGTACTTTGGGCTAAGTTGCTCATAGCTGTTAGTCCGTTTCCTTGTGCAAATTGAAAATCTTCTGGTGCGTCGCGCCCATATTCGGGTATAAATCCTTCAGCAGCTACTGCTCCAAAAGTACCTACTGGTCCAGACAACTGC
>Ga0209502_10003438_pt1 | contig 12457 bp, 11 predicted proteins | sample ArcticOcean_MG_C_10_FD_187442 | JGI IMG/M metagenome (GOLD analysis project Ga0209502, IMG submission 187442) | Marine microbial communities from western Arctic Ocean - ArcticOcean_MG_CB11_90 (SPAdes) (version 2) | ecosystem: Environmental > Aquatic > Marine > Oceanic | place: Arctic Ocean...
TTAATTTTTGCTACAAAATAATCAGCTCCCCCACTTGCAGAAATCAAATTATACACTATACCGTTGACAACTTGTATATTAAAACGATCAGAGTATATACCTGCATAAGATTCTTTATAAATAAACTCTCCATTAATAAGCTCATGAATATTATCAGTTTCAACCATAAATGCCCTATCGTTCAATAATAAAGGAGCATAACAACAATTATTCCCTGCAGCTAGTAGAATAGGCTCTTCATTTCCTGTTTTTTTATACACTTTTCTAGCTAAGTTTGTGTTATCAATAACATTATAAAGCATATTATTGCCTTCAAAACTAATTTGATAATGAAAGTTTGCTCCTGTAGGTGTTGTACTTAAATCAATTATAATTTCCTCTGTAATATTATCTAAATCTGTAATGTCTAGCGCATATAATTGCTGAGATGTTTGTGCATACATTATATTAGATAAAATAGAAAAATAAGAATAAGACCTTGTCAGGGTCTTGTTTACTATAATTTGATTAGATGGATCATAAACTCTAAGACTATTGCCTGTTAAGAAAAACACTCTACCATCTTCATGAGATCGCATTCTACCATAGTTTGTATGGTTTTCAGAAATTATTGTTCTTTCTCCTTTAGAATCAAAAGCTGAAGTATAATCTGTTTCAGCAGTAGCTGTTCCTGAAATAGTAACAGGAACTGTTACGTCATTAGATACAACGGCGCTAATTGTAGCTGTAATAACTGCCATTCCTTCATTTTCATCTACGTTTGAATTATCAACGACTATACTACTAATCGAAGGCAAATCATTATCAGTTAGATTAATGGTTACTTGTTGAGTTTCAGTTTCAGCCCCACCAGAAACCGTACCCATATCAATAATAATTGTTTCTGTTAATTCGACATCAGTATCATCAATTGCTGTAATAGCAGTAGTTCCTGTTAATGAGCCTGCAGCAATAGTAATTGAAGTAGCTCCACTATAATCCGTGGCATTTGTTGCCGTTCCTGAGTAAGTTAAATTGATAATAACATCTGTAGATGAAGAATTATCTAAAGTAGCAATAAGATTTGCTGAATTAGTTGGCTCTGAAATACTAGTTGCACTAGAACTTAAAGTCACATTAACCTGTTTTGAAAGACTAAACCAGCTCTCATTTCCATCAACCACATCATCCGTTCCATCTAAACTTGAGTCATAGGCTGTTATAGAATACTCTGTTGCAATATCACCTCCAGTAAATGTGTAGGTTGTTACATTTCCAAGATCTACAGTTGTAGCATAAGAATATCCGGTAGGGTCTCCATAATGTAATTTATAGCCTGCAATATCAGATTCAGCATTGGCTGACCAATTTAGTATCACATCAGAACCTGAGACAGATTTAGTCACATTTAAAGGTGGAGAAATTGGAGCTTCTATATTCAAAGAAGTTGAAAAGGGAGTGTAGTCAACAGCACCTAATTCAAAGTCATCTGAGTAATCATAAATCAATGCTTGAATTTCTGATTCTGTTGCAGTTCCCCAGTAATTATTTTCTGCATTAATTGCAGAACTATTACCTGTTAAAATTTTAAAAATGTAATCCCCTTTAGTTTCTAAAAAATTATTATAATTAAAATTATTTGGTCCGTAACGTAGTTCAACAGCATTATTTTTAGAATTGTATATAGTATTGTGAGTAATTAAATTATTATTTGATGTGATATATGAATCCGGGATTCCAATAGATGGTTTCCCTGAAGAACCACCTGAATTCAGTATACTATTGTATCTAATTGTAGAATTAGTATTACTTGTTAAATTTAATGCATATTCTAAATTTCCACTAAAAATATTGTTTTCTATTGTGAGTCCTTCGAAAATATATGTTCCACTTATATTAATACCACTGTTATTATTATTAATTATAAAATTCTTTTTAATCACATTTGAATCTCTTCCAACAGTGATTCCATTACCACCATTATTATAGATTATGTTTTCTTCAATTATATTATCTGCAAAGCCTCTTACTACATCTCCCCAGCTAAAATTCATCCCATCTCCACCATTATTTTTTGAAATATTATTCTTGATTAGGTTATTATTTGCATTGTTCCTGTATCCACCAAAAACTAATCCATTATATGTATTGTTCTCAAAAGTATTGTTTAAAAATTTAGTGTAGGTAAAACTTCCAACTCCGTTATCTTCAGTTCCAGCAGATGTACTTGTACCTGAAACATTATTGTTAAAATTGGTATTTGCAATTATTGAATTAATTACTTTTCTAAAATTAATCCCTTTATTATTTTGACTTAATTCTGAATTAACTAAGTAAAAAGAACTATCATCTAGTCTTAATCCTTCATCCGCGTAAGATATTATACAATGATTAAATATTGTTCCTGAGACGTAATTATCGTCATCATCAAATAAAGTTGACGAAGATGTCAACCAAATTTTGTCCCAATCTCCTTTATTTGGGTTTGAAGAAGTGGAAGTAAAGGTAATTTTATTCGATGAAGTTCCTATTGCAATTATTGTTCCCTGAACCTTCATATAAAGTCCTGAATTAATCTTCACAGTCACACCCGCTTCAATTGTCAAGGTAACTCCGGTAGGCACTAAAATATTATCAGTAACTGTGTAAGGACTTTCAGCTATTCCCCAGGTGGTGTCTGAACTAATTGAACCTGAAACATTAGTTTGTGAAAAAGTTAAAGTAGATAATAAAAAAAACAGATTTAATAATACAAATGACTTTTTCATAATTAATTTTTTTGATTTTTTTCTAATATAAAACATCAGTATTCACTTTTATTACTAAAAAAATAATGCTGAATATTAAATTTAAAGAAATATACTAACACTAACACACTAATTATCAGTAATTAATATATCTTGTATTTTTATTAATCATTTAAAAAACAAAACATGAAAAATTTATTTCTATTAATGGCTGTAGTGTCACTTGCAGCTTGTCAAATGCCAGCTTCTGAAGCTAATGAATCTAAAATGTCTGATGAAGATATTGTTGGTGCATTAAAACAAAATGCTGCAAATCTTCAAGATGCTATTCTAACACAAAACTTAGAAGAATTTAATAAATATGTTGATCCAAATATACCTTTTTCAACTGGAGACTCAAACCTAAGTAAGTTTTACACAATGACTTCAGAAGGTTTTGATGTGGAACCAGCAGCTAAATGGGGAGAATTTGACCTTCTATGCTAAAGGAGATTACACTGTTGGGGAGAGTGATAAAATTGATTACAGTACTAGAGGATCTTCTGTTTGGATTTCAACAGAAAATGGATGGAAAATAATGCATTCAAACTGGGCTCCTTTAGAGGGAGGAACTGGAATACCTAAATAATTTAAAGCGATAATTTTTCGCATAAATAACGATAAGCTTAATTCTTGTTAAACAGAATAAAAAGTTTTAATCCTTAATAAGTCAAAAGGGAATTACAGAAATGTAGCTCCCTTTTTTTTAATCCATATTTCAATAAAAGATTCTGGATTACCCAGTAACTGTTTTTTTTAAATCCTTATACTTTTGTTTCCAATCGAATACTTCATCTCTAGTTTCTAAAAGTTCTTCTGTTATTTTTTGATTTTCTTTTTCTAATCTCTTAACGCTTTCGTTAAGAGCCTCTATCTGTAATTCGTATAATCTATGATGTTCCATTGTTTAATGAATGAATTGATTACTATGTGTAAAAGTTACAATAAAAACTTGTCTAATCAAAGATTGTGTCATTTTCAAATAGAAGATTATTAGTATATTTGGTTTATGGATAAGCTCAGAAAATTCTTTCTCAACTAATTAGTTTATGCTTTCGTATAAATTACTTTTTAAAAAATAAATCATGAAAAAAATTGGTGTTTTTTTATTCTTATTTAGTGCTTTACTCCTATCCAATCAATGCATAGGACAAAAGGCCGATACTGATCAGAAATACAGCTTTAAAAGAGGAGACTATAACGGTATAGGAAAGTGGTATATGGGCAGAGAAATAGCCTATGTAATGGGATTTGAAGGAATTGGCTGGCTAGAAAGATCCGATAGAGAAAAAGAAGAAAACGTTTTAAGTTTAATTCAAAATATGGGTATTAAATCCAATGATACTATTGCAGATATTGGAGCTGGTTCAGGTTATCATGTCTTTAGAATGGCTCCCTTAGCTAAAAAAGGCCTAGTATATGCAGTAGATATTCAAGGTGAAATGTTGATGGCGATTGAAAATACCAAAGAATCTAGCAAAATCAAAAATGTTGAAACAATTCTTGGTAGTGAAAAAAGTGTTTATTTACCTAAAAATTCAGTTGATAAAATTTTAATGGTTGACGTCTATCATGAGTTTAGTTTTCCAGTAGAAATGATTGCTTCCATGAAAAACGCTTTGAAGCCCGATGGACAATTATTCTTGATTGAATATAAAGCAGAAGACTCAAAAGTTCCTATCAAAAAAATACATAAAATGTCTGAAAAACAAGCTGTAAAAGAAATGGAAGCTGCTGGTTTTAAACTTAAAGAAAACATCGATAATCTTCCATGGCAGCATTGCATGGTTTTTATGAAAAAATAAGTGAAAAGAAAGAGCAAATTCTTGACGTTAACTTTGTCGGCAAAATGATCAAAGAGGTAAGTATCTACGAAAGATCTAAGCCCATAGAATAATTATATGCTTAACCCTCACTTATGCAGGGTTTTTTTATTTACTCCAAGTTATATTTATATTATGGTCAATTTCTTTATCTTTAGTACTTTATTTATAAATAACTTTATAATATGAGTAATATCTTTGAGAAAATATTATGGAACGCCAGGTACATTACCATATTGGCTGTTGTATTGTCAATAGTTTCTTCGTTTACCTTATTAGTAATTGGAAGCTGGGAAATAATTGAAGCTGTTATATTTTATAATCCGCTTTTTGACGAATCCATTACAACTAACAATGACCTGTTATTTAAAATAATTTCTGCAATTGATTTATTTCTAATTGGTATAGTTCTTTTAATCTTTGGCTTCGGAATATACGAACTGTTTGTAAGTGATATTGATTTTACAAACTCAAAATTTAATGAGTCAACTTTAAAAATTAAAGATCTAGATCAATTAAAGAATAAAATAATTAAGGTTATCATTATTGTTTTAATTGTAAAGTTCTTCGAAAAAATACTTAAGTTTTCAGAAAGTTTTAAAGATCCAATCGATATACTCTACTTTAGTTTATCTATACTTTCTATTTGTTTTGGATATTATTTAATAAACAGAAAATAAAGGTTTTTTCTTAAAATGTAATTATATAATAGATTCTCCGTTTAAATTGGTGGTCAATACAGAACTAATATAATCAAAATAGGGTCGAATGGCCTTGAAGCTATCAATCACATCTTGAGTAAATTGCTCAGATAGCACCTCTTTGTCCGTATATTTTTTGCTAAATATAAACTGCTTTTTACGGATCAAATCAATGTTTTGGTCTTGTTTATTAAATCCTTGTGGAGCAGAACGCAGTTCATCTCCTTCAAGAGTTCCCCAAACAGCCTTAAAGCGGGGCTCTGCAATGATAGCTCTGAGATCCTGGGAATCTATTTCAAATTCTTTTCGGAGTCGAAAAAGGTCTTCCTTGTTAGGATTCCAAAATCCTGTTGCAATAAAACTTTCGTTGTTAGGAGCTAGATGCAAATAATACCCTCCTCTTAACTCCGGTTTTGTTCGATGGAAGCTTCCGCTGAAATGTGTTTTGTAAGGGGTTTTGTCCTTAGAAAATCGTACGTCTCTGTAAATTCTAAATACTTTAAAGTTGTCTATCGAATCTACATTATTAAGTTGGTCATATAACTGACTATAAAATAGCTTTACGTTACTTTCAGCAGTTCTAAAAGTGGTTATGTGTTTTTTGAACCATTCACGATTATTATGGACCGTTAATGCCTTTAGGAAAATAAAAATATCTTTTGATAACATAAAACTTATTTATTAATTAAGCCCATTTCTTTAATTTGATTTGCAACATCTAAAATAGATTCTTCTGCCGGTCTTGGATTCCAGCCTAGGATATCTTTAGCTTTAGAGGATTTGCTCACGCTTCTTACTTTTCCCAAAAAAGGAACGGTAATCTTTAAATCTTTATTAAAATTTGCTAAAAATTTAGCTAACCAAACTGGCACACTTATTCTTGGCGCCTTTTTAAATCCATTATCTCTTAGGAATTTAGTAATTTCTTTATAAGATAAATCTTTCTCAGATAATGCAAATCTCTCTCCATTGCTGGATTCATTTTGCATTGCAAGAATATGTGCTGCTGCAACATCTCTTACATCTACATATCCAAACTGCATAGGTATGGCTACAGGCATTTTACCGGTTACTACCATTTCTATAGCTTTGTTTGATACGCCTAAATCACCTGTTAAAGATGGCCCAGTAACAAGTACAGGGTTAATAACTGCTAATTTAAAAGGGTTTCCGTGTTCATTAACAAAGTCCCATGCAGCTTTTTCAGCCAAAGTTTTACTTTTAGAATAAGAACCAATTTCACGACTTTCAACATCTGACCAATCGGTTTCGTCAAAATACTCTTTATCTTCATCAGTTTCTATAATAGCAGCAACAGATGAAGTTAATACTACTTTTTTAATGTTATGTTTCTTTGCAAATTTAAAAGCTCTCTTAACTCCAGCAACAGCAGGTTTTACAAAATAATCATCATCACGTGCTTGCATAGAAAGTGGAGAAGCAACATGAAGAAGATAATCACAACCTTGCATACCTTCATCCCAACCATTATCTTCAGTCAAGTTAAAAACAAATAGATTTAAGTTTTCAGTGGGAGTGTTTTTATTTTTTAGTGCATTAAAAATTTCATCTTTTCTTTTTGGAGATCTTAAAGATCCGTTAACTGCATAGCCTTGATTTAGAAGTTGATCAATGCAATGAAGTCCAATAAAGCCAGTTGCTCCTGTTACTAATACTTTTTCCATTATTTTATAATATTAAATTTTTATTAAAATCTTTTTTATTCACGGTAATAAAATTATTCTTCATTTACCTCGCATTTACATGTGTTCTTAATAATCGTTTCTTTTCTTCTTGAACAGCAGGATGCTTTTTATGTCCCCATATTTTATCTCTGGCAGCTCTAGAACTTTCTTGTAAGTCCACAATTGGTAATGGATAAGCCTCTCCCATCAAAACGCCACAAAAGGTCTGTTCCATGGCTGTCATGGTCCAAGGTTCATGAATATATGCCACCGGTACGTTTGCTAATTCTGGAATCCATTTTTTTATAAAGACCCCTTCAGGATCATGCTCTTGAGAGTTTTTGACGGGATTATACAAACGAACTGTATTTATTCCTGTAGTCCCTGCCTGCATTTGAAACTGAGGATAGTGTATACCAGGTTCGTAATCTAAAAACTGACGTGCGAGATGGTAAGTCCCCTCACGCCAATCTTGGTCTAAATTGAGTGTTAAAAAAGACACAACCATAGCGCGCATTCTAAAATTAATCCAACCTGTATGTTCGACAGCTCGCATGCAAGCATCAATCAAAGGATAGCCTGTAGTACCTGTTTTCCATGCTTTTATAAATGCCTCATTTTTTTCATGTGGCAAAATCTCATAACCACTATTAATACACTCTGTTTCATAGCGACACTCCATTTCAAATTTTTGAATAAAATGACAATGCCAATGTAGTCGAGTAAGCATGGCTGAGAAAGCTTTGCTGTTTCTGGTCCCATTTGGATGTGTTCCAATAAACTGAAAAGCCTGTTTAATACTCATATTACCCCATGCCAAATAAGGCGATAAGCGGCTACAAGACATTCTACTTTCCATAGGTTTTGATATATGTCTCTGGTAGTTAAACCCTCGTTGGTTAGTGAAAGACTTTAAGTACCTCCAGGCATTTTTTTCCCCTGGTGGTTGGTAGTGATTTGGGTACTCTTTTAGTTGAGACTCAAATATTGAAGGCATTAGAAAAGGGTGTTCTAAGCTACTTTCTTTGGAGATTGTATATTTGTTTTGAATGACTGATGTATGCATTTTAAGATACCATTTTTTATTCCAATCTTCCCTATTTTTAATGCCTCTTAAAATACCATCTCGTTGTGATTCTATCCAATTAATTTGATTGGACTTACAAAACTGTTTTATTTTTTTATCGCGTCTCCAAGAGTCTTGTATACCACTTTCTTGGTAGCTGAACACAGAAATAATGTCTAAGTCCTTAATTAAATATTTAAACACTTCTATAGCCTCACCATAAAACAGCTCAACTCGTCTATTAAATTCACTTAATACTTTATCTAAATCACTTATTGAATGGTATACAAACTGCAAATGTCTTTGACTGGTATCTGGATACTCAATTCTGGAAGGTTCAAAGAGATAGATAATGAGATAAGGGATCCCAGCACATTCAGCCTTTAATAAAGGTTCATGATCTTGAGAACGAAGGTCCCGTTTTAACCAAACAATATTTACAGCTTTTGAATTCAATACTCAGGTTGTTTTATACATCTAATTTATATTAAAAAATAATTAAATCAATATAATGTTCTATAAAATTGCGTATATATTTTGAACTAAATTCAGAACTCTTATTTCATATTATTACTTATATTGTATTTATGAAAAAATTATTATTTATTTTATTTTTAATCCCATTAGTATGTATTGGTCAAACTGAAAAACCGGAAAGCAAAATTGTTGTAGATAGCTTTATAAAAACTTATAATGCTTCGAATTATAGATCTATTTTTTTAATGTTCTCTTCTGAAATGAAGAAGGCTTTACCATTAAATGAATTAACTGAATTTCTGGAAAATTTAAATTCTGGTGCTGGAAAAATTAATAACAATGAATTTATTAGATATGATGATGACAATGTAGCGATATACAAGACAACTTTAGAAAAATGGACTTCAAAATTAACTTTTTCTATTGACGATAATCAAAAAATAAATGGTTTATTTTTTAACGAATTTATACAAGAAGATTTCTCTAAAAATGTAATTAACAACTTATATTTAAAAGATAATCAATTATCAAAAGACCAAATAGATTTAATTTTTGAAAATTCAAAAGTTTTCCCAAATAATACAGAGCTTTCATTTGCTTTTATTAATAATGGTGAAGTAAGTTATTATGGGGTTAGACGTCATAATGATTCTATTTCTACTATTAATAACTATCAAAGTATTTTTGAAATTGGTTCAATTTCAAAAGTTTTCACCTCGAACATTTTAGCAAACTTTACAGTAAATAATAAGTTAAAATTAGATGATAATATTAATGATTACCTAAATTTAAAATTTAAAAATGATATTAAAATATCCTTTAATAGTTTAGCAAATCATACTTCGGGTCTTCCAAGAATGCCTTCAAACTTTAGTTCAGAAAAACTTGATTCTGTAAGTACTGTTAAGGTCAGGCATATTTTAATTTCTTATAATGGGTCTCTTGAAAGTAGTCCAGATGTTACTATATCCAAAAACGCTGCAAAAAAAACAGCAGATAGTATTTTAAAAATATTACACAAAAACAAAACTGAATTTAATAAACTTGTTAGTTTGTCTTCAGACAAGGAGGTTAGTAATGAATTTGGTGAAATTGAATTTACTTATTTTGATAGATTTGCAACTGAATTCAGAGATTTTTCATTTGAAAATAAAGTTGGTTCAATTGATGTTATTGAAACTGTTTTTGGATATCATATAATAGAAATATTATCAAAAGATGAAAATAAAAGAGTTGTTAATGTTAGAGATTTGGATGACAACCCTTACAAATATTACGATCAAAGTGATTTAGAGAATTATTTAGAGAATTTATTGGTAATGGAAGATGATTTAATCGGTAAACATTTATACTCAAACCTAGGAGTGGGGTTACTTGGTCACACTCTAAGTCAAATAGATAAAATCAGCTATAAAGAGTTATTTCAAAAATATATATTTTCTATATATAATATGTTCAGTTCAACAATTAATATTGACATGTTAAATAAAGTTCTAGTTCCTGGGCTTGACGGACAAGGAAAAAAAGTTTCAAATTGGGATTTATCTGTACTTGCTCCTGCTGGAGGGATATTTTCTAATGTTGAAGATTTATCAAAATATGGAATTGCACAATTTGACCTTTCAAATAATGAGTTAAATTTAATTAAGCAAAAAACTTTAACAATAGATGATAGTACAGATATTGGTTTAGGTTGGTTTATAATTAATTCATCTACTTCTAACAATCAATGGTATTGGCATAATGGTGCAACTGGAGGTTATTCATCTTCAATGGCAATTGATGTAAAAAATAAGAATGGAATTATAATACTTTCTAATGTGTCTGCGTTTAATCCTTTTAATGATAATATTGACCAAACCTGCTTTGATTTGATGATGACCTTAATAAATAATGAGGGCGAGTCTTATTATTAGTACAGTCATAACTTTAAAAACATTAGATAATTATTGTAGTCAAGGACTAATAGCATATAGTAAGCCTCCACGTAAGAGATGATTATTAAAGAAGATATAAACAACTATCTGAGAGTTTATAAAGTGGTTGAAGACAATAGAATAAATTATCTGAATTAAAAGAAGCTGAAAGAAAGCTTTAAATTTCTCAAAAATTATAATCAGTAGTAAATGTTAAGTATAAGTTAATGTTTAAAATCTGGCTTGTTAAGATTCAACTTTGGCACAAGCTTTGCTAATACATCTGTAATTAGTAAATAAATTTTACAAATAATTTAACTAAAAAATTAAAAACCAATTTTATGAAAAATGTATTAAAATTAAACAAATTACTATTTTTATTAACTTTCAGTTTTTTTATTATTTCATGTGACAATGACGATAATGATGAACCAATAACAACAGTATCCAAGACAATCGTAGAAATAGCGGCACAGGAACCAGATCTAAGCATACTTGTTGAGGCTCTAACTGCTGCAGATGGAGATTTGTTAACTACTTTAAGTGGAGGTGATTTTACTGTACTAGCTCCTACAAACGATGCATTTGCAGGGTTTCTTTCAGCTAATGGATTTGCATCCTTAGAGGAAGTTCCTACAGATGTTTTGTCAAACATATTATTAAATCATGTGATTACAGGTAGTGTTATGTCTACAGATTTAGCATCTTCAGGATCAGGCTATGCTACTACTAATGCAACAAATATGGACGGTGACAACTTAAGCTTATACTTCAGTACTGAAAATGGAGTAGAATTTAATGGACAGTCTAGTGTTGTTTTAGCAGATATTCCTGCTACTAATGGAATTGTTCATGTCGTTGATGCGGTTATTGGACTACCAACAGTAGTAACGTTTGCAACTTCAAATCCAATGTTTGAAACTTTGGTTGCAGCACTAACAAGGGAAGATCTTACTACGGATTATGTATCTGTATTATCTTCAGTTGCTAGTCCATCTCCGTTCACTGTCTTTGCTCCAACAAATGAGGCTTTCGGGTCATTATTGACAGAAATCGGGATTGATTCATTGAGTGAAATTCCTGTAGATTTATTAACCTCTACTTTAAACACGCATGTAGTAGCGTCGGCAAATGTAAGATCAGGAGATTTAACACATGGAATGGCTGTGTCTACTTTGGGTGATACTTTAACAGTTTCTTTAGATGCTGGCCCGCAGCTTATCGATTTAAATGATAGAATTGCTAATATTATTGCAGTAGACGTACAAGCATACAATGGAGTAGTGCATGTTATTGATAAAGTAGTTTTACCACAGTTATAAATATAAACTATATACATAAAAATTAAAAAAAAGCCATCTCATGATGGCTTTTTTTTATACAATTTACAACATTTAGTTTTTGCTTAAACTATCTGTAATTACTTCCTTTAGATTGGTTTTTTTAAAATCATTAAATTCTTTTTTGCCAAAATACATACTGCTTACTAATGAGATGACTTCATCTGTTAGATCCACAGCATTTTTTGAAGAAAGATTAAATTTAGTCCCATCCATACTTATTAATTTATTTTTTTCTGCATTCAAATAAATTGAAGTGTAAAAATGATACCTAATAACATAATCAAGTGTTAGATTAGTATTATTATAATTTTGTTGAAACAAAGATTTATCAGAAATTGTTGTCTTCAAAACTCTGTTAGGTTTTGAAGAATTATTACTAAGCCTTAGTGCCGGTAACTCAACCTGTTGCCCAATAAACACAATTGGAATAAACAATAAAATTAATAGTAGCTTTTTCATATCCCCAATTTACAAATTTAGTTTTCACTTAAACTATCTGAAAAAGATAGCTAGTGAAAAATTACATATCCGTACGCAAATAAATGAGTATAACATATACTTGTTTGGGTATGAGAATATAATTTTAAGAAGTAAATGAGATTAAAAGGGGTTTGTTGGTGTCTACTTTATTTCCCAATACAGAATTTAGTTTAATAATTATTAACTCTGTTAATTAAGCTT
>Ga0209502_10003455_pt1 | contig 12431 bp, 10 predicted proteins | sample ArcticOcean_MG_C_10_FD_187442 | JGI IMG/M metagenome (GOLD analysis project Ga0209502, IMG submission 187442) | Marine microbial communities from western Arctic Ocean - ArcticOcean_MG_CB11_90 (SPAdes) (version 2) | ecosystem: Environmental > Aquatic > Marine > Oceanic | place: Arctic Ocean...
TCAACTTCGAAATCCATTGGAATTTCCGCATCGCCAGCGCTTACAAAAATCCGAACCATGCCTTGATCTGTTGGACCAATTTGTAAATTTGCTTCTATGTCTTTTTCAGTATTTATGCCCATAATTCCGACCCCCCATATACACACCCGGAGTACGGATGTTTTGGCCTTTGATCAAGAGGGCTTAGGCCTAACCAAAACTACCGTAGAAGCTAAAATTGTTCTAATTTGCCTGTACTTAGTGAACTATCGGTAAATCCCCCTCTTGCATTCAGATTGCAGGGCCGCTAAATCGACATCAGTGCCGCCTTAGCTCAGTTGGTTAGAGCGCCTGATTGTGGATCAGGAGGTCCCTGGTTCGAGACCAGGAGGTGGTACCATTAAAATCAATGACTTACCGAATCTTTAGCGAGAAGTGTTTCATTAAGACTGATGGCTGGGGGACATATGGGGGACAAAAGATCGTCGTTTGATGGTTAATCAGGCCCTAATCGGTGCGCTTGGACGAACCAAAACTCACATCTCATCTAAACTGTTAACTGTGTTGGGTGTGTGAGGCTGCAGGACTGCCATCTCGATTCACGCATCAATTTCAAGCTGAAACGTGCCGCTGCTCTCGCTGAGTGGCGTCAATTATTGAGCGCATAGATTTAGGCTGTGCTAGCAATGTGATGCGAGTTCGTGTAGGTTTGGCAGCACCCTAAAACATGTTCCGCCACTGGCCGCATCAAGGTAGCTGCGCCTTTTCCAGCCTCACCTAACCAAAGTGTGCTGCGCCCCGGTAATACTGCGACGCGGGTATTCGGTACGTTGCGCGAGCTGCTTAACCAATTATAGAGAAGTCTGAACATTGGTGCCGTTTGGGGTGAAAAGGACCGCGTCAATTAAGCCAAATGGAACACTTCTTCCATTTCCGTCCACCATTCGCCATCTGCTCGGGTTTCAAAAGGGTTCTGCATTGGTCCGCAAACTGCCCACCATTCTTGGGTTATGGGGTCAGCCGCAATGGCTGCATTGTCAGCTTCGAAATCGCTTCCAGTATATTCAAAATACCCAAACATAAGGAACTCGGGTTTTTTGAGATAGATAGAATAGTTTGTGAAGTGGGAGGCTTTTAAACGACTAAGCACACCCGGCCAAACGTCGGCGTGGAGGCGTTTGTATTCTTCTAGGTGCTCTGGCCTCAGACGAATAACATTGCCCATGCGGATTGCTTCGGGGGCTGCCATGCGTGGCAAAATAGCGCCTTGATGTGTGACAACACGGGCCGCCAATGCATGGGCTTCGATCGCGGCCTCTGTTTGCGTCTTGTCGGCTGCGATTGCCGCAAGGTAGGCACCGTTGAAGCTATCACCGGCCCCTGTTGTATCGACAACGCTGTCGGCTTTGGCAAAGTTTGCGGTGGCGTCGGATAATGGGATAAGCAGTGGTCCAGCATCGCCACACTTCAACGCGCCAGTTTGCGTTCCTGCCGCAACGATACGATTGACGATACCGGAGGTGCTCGTGTCGCTGAACAGATCCGCCTCGTCTTCGGATGACGGCAAGGCGATGTCCGTGATTTTCCAAAAGCGGTCTATCTCGCGACGTGCGGTGGCTATCGAGTCCCACAATGTAGGCCGGTAATTGGAGTCAAAAGCGACCTTGAGGCCTGACGCGCGGCGCGCGACCAAAGCATTCCAAAGGCGGTCGCGTGCATCTGGCGTCAAGATCGCAAGGGTGATGCCCGACAGATAGGCCAGATCAGCCATCTCAATCGCAGCCAAATGGGGTGAGGGGTCGGTTGCAAACATGGCGCGCGCAGCTGAGGTGTCCCGCCAATAATGGAAGCTCCGCTCACCGTTTTCGTCATTTTGGATGGCGTATATACCGATTTGGCGGTTTGGGTCGCGGCTGACGTGATCGGTGTGGATACCTTCGCGTGTCATTAATTCCAAAGCAGCATCAGACAGAGTATCTTCCCCGATAGCTGTAACATAGTGGACGGCGATATCGCGATCTTGGACCGATCGGGCACAATAGATGGCCGTGTTCAGCGTATCACCACCAAAGGCGACTGCTAGGTCGGCTGCACCACGCGAGATTTCTGCCAAAGGTTCGCCAATGCACGCAATGTTGTAGGTCATGATGATAGCTCCAAGCCATAAAAGCGGGTGGCAGTGCCACCGTAGATGTCTGCTTTGTCGAGATCATTCAGATCAGCGAAAAGTGTGTCAGACACAGCGCGCCACTGCGCATAGTCCCCTGCAAGGTTTAGGACGGGCCAATCGCTACCCCACATGGTTCTGTTGGAACCAAAGTGGTCCACAACATAGGTAACCACATCCAGTAGGGATTGAGCGTTCCAACCTGGACCCACTTCATTTGCGAGGCCAGAGATTTTACACATTGTATTGGGCAATGCTGCCAAGCGTGCCATGCCATCGCGCCATGTATCACCGGCGTCAGCGCCACCCGCTATAACCGGTTTTGCGCAATGATTGATCACGATGGGCAGATGCGGCAGGTCGGCCGCGACACCTGCAAGAACGTGCAAATGGCGCGGCACGACAAGGGCATCCAGCCGCAGTCCGTGTTCTGCAATGGCCGCTAAATTGGCCATTACAGTTGGTCTTGAAATCCAGTTGGTGTCTTCAATGTCTTGTAACATCGGCCGCAAGCCCTTGAAGGCGGATGATACCATCAAGTGATCCAACACGCTTGGGCAAGCTGGGTCTTCTAGATCAACCCAGCCAACCACGCCTTTTATAACGGGGGTGTCTTTGGCTAAGCGAAGGAGAAATTCTGTTTCAGCTATCGTTGCGGCGGCTTGGACCACGACAGTTCCTGCAATGTCGTGTTTTGCCAACAGGGGTGACAGATCAGCCGGCAGGGTGTCGCGGCGGATATCAGCGACACCGTCCGTCATCCAATCGTAGTCACCGCGTGAAATTTGCCAGAAATGCTGGTGTGCATCGATTTTGGGAGATGTGGACATTAGGCTTTCCCTCGAGGACATGGTTGACTTAAAGTGTTTTGTATAATTAAAAACAACCAAACGTAAAGCGCTGAGTTTCACTTTGCGCCCTCGAGAGGATAGCCTGTGCAGTCAACGCCCATTCTTCAATTCGGCACGAGCCGTTTTTTGCAGGCGCATGCCGATCTATTTGTCTCGCAAGCGATGCAAGGCGGCCAAGAGGTTGGTCCGATCACCGTTGTACAAAGCTCTGGCGATCCAAGCCGCGCTGCGCGTTTGGCCGCATTGGTTGGATCTTACCCTGTTCGGGTCGAAGGCTTGATCAAAGGCATAAGGGTGCAGGAAACGCTGGATGTAACAAGCGTTGCACGGACGCTGTCAACATCCACTGATTGGGCTGAAGTTACACGTATTTTCGTGGAGGAGGCAGAGATCGTTTTGTCTAATACCGGGGATACCGGATTTGCGCCCAAAAAATGCGACAGCGATCCATCTTTCGACCAAGCCATGTCATACCCCGCCAAGCTGACGCATCTTCTGCGGCTTCGTTATGCAAAAAATTCAGCCCCTATTCAGATTATGCCCATGGAACTGGTCGTTGATAATGGACAGGTCTTGAAGGCCCGTGTCATGGCATTGGCACAGAATGGTGAGCCCGAATTTCAGGCCTATTTGGAACGTGATGTGACGTGGGTGAACTCGCTGGTGGACCGGATTGTGTCACAGCCGCTGGAACCGGCAGGTGCCGTTACCGAACCATACGCGCTTTGGGCGATTGAGGATCAACCCGGTCTTGTCCTGCCGTGCGACCATCCCTCAGTGCAGCTCGTGCCATCGTTATCTGACATCGAGGCGCTGAAGCTTTTTGTCCTGAACCTTGGCCATACGTTTCTGGCGGATCGGTGGCTTCGCAATAAAGGCGCTGATGATGTGCTTATGCGTCATATTGTTGACGACGCTGCTGAACTTGCGCAGCTCATGCTCGTTTTGCAAAATGAGGTCCGCCCCGCGTTCGTCGCAGCAAGCCTTGCGGATGGGTTCGACGCTTATGTCGTCACCACCATTGAGCGCTTTGCCAACCCATTCCTCGACCACCGGATCGCTGATATTGCACAAAATCATGCCCAAAAAGTCGGCCGCCGGATTGCGGCAATGCTGGACTGGGCCGTTGCAAAGGGCGATCTCTCAACAAAGCCGAACCTGTCAGAAATCATCGCACAACATAAGGAACACACCTGATGAATATCATCACAAAACTAGTCGGTCAGACGGATGTGTCTGTCACGTCCCTGTCCTTTGGTTGTGCCAGCATTGGTAACTTGGGCGGTGTTGTGCGCGACGCAGACGCCACGGCAGTCATGCAGCACGCGTGGGACGCGGGCATTCGCTATTTCGACACAGCCCCACACTACGGGCGCGGGCTGTCCGAGCAACGCATCGGTACATTTTTGCAGACTAAGCCGCGTGACGCTTATGTGCTGTCCACCAAAGTTGGCCGCGTTTTGTCGCCCGGTGCTGCGATGGACGAGGCTGACGGCTTTGTTCAACCTTTGCCAAACGCCGTCCGCTACGACTATTCCGCCGATGGCATTCGTGAAAGCTTTGAGAGCAGTTGCGAGCGGCTTGGCACCAATCATGTTGAGATCGTCTTTGTCCATGACATTGGCGACTACACACACGGGGTCCCAGGGGCTGCGCATTTGGACGACCTTCTGGGATCGGGGATGGGCGCGCTGCGCGATCTCAAACAAGCGGGACGCATTGGCGCGATTGGGCTTGGGGTGAACGAAAGCCAAGTCTGCATCGACGTCATGCAACATGAAACGTTGGATACAATTCTGCTGGCTGGACGCCTGACCTTACTTGATCGCGAGGCCGAGGCAGGTTTGCTTGATTTATGTGCATTCCAAGGCACGAGCCTTGTGTTGGGTGGTATCTTCAATTCCGGTATTCTGGCAACGGGACCAAAACCCGGTGCTTGGTTCGACTACGCGCCAGCATCACAAGATATCTTGGATCAGGTTACTGCATTGCAAGCCCGTGCCGAAGCCGTTGGCCTAACGCTGGCCGAAGCGTCGTTGCAATTTGCATTAAACCATCCGGCGGCGTGTTCGGTACTACTTGGTACTGGAAAGGTCTGCTCACTTAAACGCAATCTCGCAGCAGCGCACAAAGACCTCTCTGCAGAGGCCCTTATTTTCGTAACAACTTAAAACCCGTGGCTGTTCGCCTTAAGCGAACTCACCAGGGTTTGTTTTGACGTGGAAAGGTGGCGTTTTGCAGCGGCCTGAGCGCTGTTCAAATCGCGGCTACGTAAGGCATCGATGTAATCCAAATGTTCCCTGATAGCGTTTTCGTTGCGGACGCGTTCATCCGACTTATTCCACTGAAAGTGATAGTGGAACACGAGTGAGATGACCTTTTGGAACTCCTTCACGAACCTGTTTGTGACCACGTTATTGATGGTTGTGTGGAAAGTTTCGTCCAACTGTGAAAAGTCATGAAAGTCCTGATCAATCCGGTCGAGCAGGTCGTTGTGATCGTGCTCAAGCTGATCAAGACGCAGCCAAATATCATGCGAGTCGGGCAGCGTCACAATATGACTGACCGAATTCAGTTCAAGAACCGTGCGGAAGTCACACAGTTCGAGTGCGTAGTCTTTTGTGAAGCCATGCAAGACCCACCCCCCCCGTGGACCCCTGACGACAATGCCAAACCGGCTAAGGGATGAGAAAAATTCTTGTAGAGTATGGGTGGCGACCGAAAAATCCTTAGAGAGTTGAGCAATATTCAGCGTGGTGCCCGGTGGCACGTCCATCCGCAATACCCATTCAAGGAATCGTTTCTCTAGCTCATCGACGGTTAGAAGAACGGGCCGCTGATCGAGAAAATCATCGTCGGTAGGGCGCCGCTTGATGACTTTTTCGCGACGCTCTAATGCGATAATCGCGTGTTCATCTAGCCGTGCCAAGACGCTTCGAACGATAGTGCGACTGACGCCTAAACGTGTTGCTAAGGTATTTTCTGATGGCAGAAAATCACCAATTTTCATTTTATTACAGTCACCTAATAGGTTGTTGTATGCTTCCACAAAGCGTGTGTTGGTGCGCGCCATTGATGTCCAAGATCCTCTTTTTCTAAAGTATACCACCTTAGTTGTTTTTTAGAAATGTATAAAAAAATTAAAAACATTTGACGGCAATATCATAACTCAATACGGTTTATTATTATTAAAGACATGTATCGTTTGACTGGTATGTCTTTTGGAAGGAAGAACAGAATGTCAGCCAAACGAGGCAACTCAAAATTGCGATTCTTGCCAACCGGATCGGCACTTCACAAACTTTCAGCGGCGTTGACTTTGATCCTGTTGATCATCGTGTTCGCATTCACCAGCCCTGCGTTCCTGACTGTGAATAATGGTCTGACGGTTTTGCTTCAGACTTCGGTTATTGGTATTCTGGCAATCGGCATGACGATGGTCATAATTACCGGAGGCATCGACTTGAGCGTCGGTTCAGTTCTGGCCTTGTCCGGCGTCGTTGCTGGACTTGTGATCAAAGCGGGAGTTCCTGTGGCGCCTGCAATGGCACTTGGAATTCTTGCTGGCGCAGCCTGTGGTTTCGCGAATGGTCTCGTTATCACCAAGATGCGCATTACCCCATTTGTAGCAACCCTTGGCATGATGATGATTGCCCGTGGTGTCGCGCTGCAATTGACCGGAGCCGCTCCGATTAGCCGTCTGGGCGAAGCCTTTGGTGTTCTTGGCAACGGTTCGTTTTTTCGCATTGTTGAAATGCAGGAAAACGGATTTCCCAAAGTCATCTTCCCTGGCATTCCTTATCCAGCAGTCTTGTTGCTGACCATGGCGGCATTGGGCGCGTATCTGCTGCAAAAGCGTCAGATTGGTCGCCACATCTTTTCCGTCGGCTCCAACGAGGAAGCCGCACGCTTGTCAGGCGTCAATGTCGACCGTACCAAAATCTGGGCCTACACCGCGTCGGGTGCTTTGGCTGGATTGGCCGGCATGGTGCTTATGTCGCGTCTTGTCACCGTCCAGCCCAATGAGGGCGTGATGTACGAGCTTGATGCAATCGCGGCCTCGGTGATTGGCGGCGCATCCCTGATGGGCGGCGTCGGCAGCATATCGGGCAGCATGATCGGTGCGTTTATCATCGGCGTCTTGCGAAATGGCCTGAATATGGCCGGCACCTCTGCCTTCATCCAACAGATCATCATCGGAGTCGTCGTCATCGGCGCGGTCTACATCGACCAAATTCGTAACCGAAACTAACCACCAAGAAACTATCCAAATCTTCTAAGGGAGGAAACCATGAAGAATTTTATCACAATAGCCCTCACGTCGGGCGTCCTAGCGGTAGCAGCTTCTGTTGCGTCAGCAGGCGAAATCGCGGTCATCGTCAAGACGACGAACTCTAGCTTCTGGCAGAACGTCAACAAGGGCGCGTCTGCAGCCATTGAAGGCCATGCTGGACACACCATGACCTTTAACGGTCCGGCATCTGAATCTGCGATTGCGGATCAGGTGGCCTTGGTCGAGAACGCGATCAACCGTGGAGTATCGGCCATCGTTCTCGCGCCGTCTGATCCCGAAGCTTTGGCACCCGTTGTCAAACGCGCATTTGAATCCGGCATCCCAGTCGCTATCATCGATAGTGGTTTGGCCGAAGGTAGCGAGCAGTATTATCAGGCGTTTCTGTCGACAGACAACTGTGCGGCGGGCGAACAGGCTGCACAGATGATGATCGACAACGCAGGAAGCACCGGAAAAGTTGCCGTGATGTCCTATGTTGCTGGTGTCGGCTCTGAGATCGGGCGCGTTGGTTGCTTTGTTGAATACCTTGGGGCGAACTCCGAAATCGAAATCGTTGGGCCCTTCTATTCGCAGTCACAAATGGCGACGGCGCTGAACCAAACCACGGATATCCTTGCAGCCAATGGCGACCTTGTTGGTATCTTTGGGGCGAACGAGCCTACAGCCATCGGCATGGGCCGCGCGATCGAGCAAGCAGGTAAAGCAGGCACGCTGACCGCCATCGGGTTTGATGGTAACGCCGACCTTCAGGATATGGTCAAAAGCGGCACACTGCTTGCTACAGCCGTACAAGGTTCCTTCCAGATGGGCGAACTGGGTGTAAACGCAGTTGCTGATATTCTGGCTGGTACCCCGGTTACCGACTTCATCGACACAGGTGTTGTTCTGGTCACTAAAGAGAATATCGACTCTCCCGTCGCACAAAACGTTCTTTACTGATTGCGCAAAGGTTCAGCGGGTGAATGCCCGCTGAACCACTTTCTCTCGATAGGAAGCAACATTTTGGATACCAACTCCCAAGCCACGCCTCTGGTGCAAATGTCAGAGATTCACAAACAATTCGGGGGCATCCACGCTGTCGAAGGCGTTTCATTGGACCTATATCCGGGCGAGGTGGTCGGTGTTCTTGGTCATAATGGTGCCGGAAAGTCTTGCCTCATGCGGATGCTCGCTGGAGCCATGATTCCAACAGGCGGCCAGATTTTTGTAGACGGTCAAAGGGCTGAATTTAAAAACCCTCAGGACGCAAAGAAATTCGGTATCGAAACGATCTACCAGACACTCGCGCTGGCCAATCATCTGGATGCCGCGGCTAATCTGTTCCTCGGCCGAGAGCTTAAGACGCGCTTTGGAAATCTGGATGAAAAACGCATGCATGCCGAGACCAAAGAGGCGCTGCGCCAGCTAAATCCTAATTTTAAAAATTTAACTGATCCCGTCGCCAAATTGTCTGGTGGACAGCGACAGGTGATCGCCATTGCCCGTGCGATCTATTTTCAGGCAAAAGTCCTTATCATGGATGAGCCGACCGCAGCCCTTGGCCCGTCGGAAACGGCAATGGTTTCTGACCTGACCCTGCGCCTAAAGGATGAAGGTATTGGCATTTTCTTGATTAGTCACGACATGCATGACGTCTTCGACCTTTGCGACCGCGTTATGGTGATGAACAAAGGCCGCAATGTCGGCGCGTTCAAGATCGAAGATGTGAATAAGGATGATATTTTGAGCTTGATCATTAAAGGCACATTGCCTGACGATTGGACACCACGGGGGCAAGCCGCATGAGCACTGATACAATGCGCGCCGGTGTCGTGGTTGAACCGGGCACCTTTGCGGTGCAAGACCGTCCCGTCATCACCGAAGTTCCGGATGGATGGGTTCTGATCAACATCTGTGCGGTTGGGTTATGCGGCACAGACTATCATATCTTTGAGGGCAAACATCCGTTTCTTGAATATCCGCGCGTTATTGGTCACGAGCTGAGCGGGCGCGTTGTAGAAGACACGGATTACTGGTCGGCTGGCGATCTTGTGGTCGTAAATCCCTATTTGTCTTGCGGCACTTGTCGTGCTTGTAAACGTGGAAAGCCCAACTGCTGCTCGAATATCGAAGTGCTTGGTGTTCACCGTGATGGTGGTCTTGTCCCGCAATTGGCTGTTCCTTCGGAAAACCTGTATGCCGCAGACGGTCTGACACCATTGCAGGCCGCAATGGTTGAGTTTTTGGCCATTGGCGCACATGCGGTACGCCGATCCGAAGTGACAACCGGTGATACCGTGCTGGTGACAGGCGTTGGACCGATCGGGATCGGTGCTGCGCTCTTTGCGCGCCTTAAGGGCACGCATGTCACATTGCTGGATCTCAGCACAGAACGCCTTGCCATGGCGGTTGATAAATTCGGCTTTGACAGCGGACACACCAGCGCTGATGCGGCCATCAAAGCCATGGATGGTGAAGGCTATGATGTGCTCTTTGATGCAACTGGATATGGTGGCGCGATTGAGGCGGGCTTTCCTGCCGTGGCCCATGGTGGATCGTATGTACTGGTAAGCGTTGTTAAAGATGACATCACCTTTAACGACCCTGAATTCCACAAACGTGAAATGCGCCTGATCGGCAGCCGCAATGCGTTGAAAGCGGATTTCGATTGGGTCATGTCAGCCTTCCGGGACAATCTGATTGATGCCGACGCGCTTTGCTCGAACGTCATTTCCCTAGATGACCTGACGACTGCATTCGGTGAATTAGCCGCAGGTCGTGCAGGCCTGATTAAGGCGATTGTGCAATTAAATGACTGAGGACGCGATGGCTAAAACGCTGCGCCTGAGCGAGATTGATAATGTTGTCATTGCGCTATCTGCGTTGGAGGCAGGTGAGGACATCGCAACAACCGCGATCCCGCGTTCACATAAAGTAGCGACTGTTGATATTGCAGCGGGTGCTCATGTGCTACGCTATGGCCAAATCATCGGCAGAGCAGAGTGTTTCATTCCCGCCGGCGCGCACGTGCACGACCACAACATAAGCATGAGCGGGCATTCCAGCCAACATGCCTTTTCTTCGTCGGTCAAGCATTTCACATCACCTGAAGTTACCCGAACATTCCAAGGCTACCACCGAGAAGATGGCAGCGTTGGCACCCGCAATTATATCGGCGTTCTAACGTCGGTAAATTGCTCTGGGTCCGTCGCGCGTTTCATCGCTGAGGCGGCTGAAAAGTCAGGCTTGATGAACGACTACCCCAATGTCGACGGTATTGTGCCAATCGTACACGGCAGTGGATGCGGCATGGCCAATCACGGCGAAGGCTACGACATTTTGCTGCGCACCTTGGCCGGATACGCGCGCAACCCAAATTTCGGTGCGATCCTCTTGGTTGGGCTTGGCTGTGAAGTGCTTCAACTCGCTGATTTGGTTGGCGATCGTAAGATCTCCAAAGACGGTGCATTACGCTACATGACAATCCAGCAGATGGGTGGCACGCGCCTTACCATTGAAGCCGGGCTGGAGCATGTTGCGTCACTTGCGGCATTCGCGAACCAAGCAAGCCGTGCGCCCGCGCCACTATCTGCGCTGACTTTAGGCATGCAATGCGGTGGATCGGATGGGTACTCTGGCTTTACCGCTAATCCAGCTTTGGGCGTTGCATCTGATCTTTTAGTTCAGCATGGCGGCACGTCGATCCTTTCGGAAACATCCGAAATCTACGGAGCAGAACATCTTTTGACCTGCAGGGCTGTGTCGACGGATGTTGGACAGGCGCTTTTGGATAAAATTACGTGGTGGGAGAACTACTGCGCGCTTCACGGCGCGAAAATGGACAATAACCCCAGTCCCGGCAACAAACAGGGCGGGCTAACAACAATCCTCGAAAAATCGTTGGGAGCTGTCGCCAAGGGTGGTCAGGCCCCGTTGTCAGGCGTTTTTGACTATGGCGCACCTCTCACATCCAAGGGCTTTGTTTTTATGGACAGCCCAGGCTATGATCCATGCTCTGTTACAGGGCAGGTTGCGTCTGGCGCAAACCTTATTGCGTTTACTACTGGCCGCGGGTCTGTTTCGGGGTATAAGCCTGCACCTTGCATCAAGCTGTCATCAAACTCCGATTTATTTGCGCGCATGGGCGAAGACATCGACATCAATTGCGGCGACATCGTGGAAGGCGTTTCTCTTGCTGCGAAGGGCGCAGAAATCTTTGAAACGCTTATTGATTTTGCGAGTGGGCAAGAGACGAAAAGTGAGGGCTTTGGTTTTGGAGGTGTTGAGTTCGTACCCTGGCAGATAGGCGCTGTTCTTTAATCGAGCTGAAGCGTCATGCAAAAGGTGCAAACTATATTTGCGGCCCAAATAGCAATGCTGACACGGCCCACTTAAGTGAAGAATAGGGGGTCGTTTGCGGGAGAGTGTGAAATCCTACGTTAGTGCGTAGCAGCCATTCCTCCTGCTGCGCGCGCTCGCAGCGGGAGGAATGGCGCGAACTTTGATGCGGTCGTACAGCCAAAAAAACAGCCATTCATACGGACCGCATGGCCGAAAGGTGGCCGATTCACAGGTTGCGGAGCAGTGCTGCCGTTCACTCCTGTTGCTCCATTGACCCTTGTATGTTCACACGTTCTGAGACATCAAATAGGCATGGTTGGAACTATGGTTCGATGGTGCCCGCCACCCTACCACACAGATGAAACCGTCAAGTCTCGCTGCAATCCAGAACCATTTCAACAAGGAATGCCATCTTTATTCACGTACCAATTTCAAGCTAAACCGTGCCGCTGCTCTCGCTGGGTGGCGTCAATTGTTGAGCGCATAGATTTAGGCTATGCCAGCAATCTGATGCGAGTTCTCATTAAGTTGACAGGTCCAACACAACCATACGAATGGTACTAAAACCAGCTTCAGAATCGATCGGTTGGGTCCACGCTAAATAAATTGTGTCACCGCTGCGTGCCAATTTTGGAAAATTGAAGGAGCCAGATGCCGCGTGCTTAGTGATGGTTTGCCGAGCTACACATCCATCGTTCTTTGTGGCACGGCACAACATGAGTACCTCACCGTCACTGGTCCATTCCACCCAAGAAATTAGCGCGTCACCCGTTGCTAGCATCAACGTGCCTACACGGCCGACACTTTCGCCGCTATCCAC
>Ga0209502_10003463_pt1 | contig 12410 bp, 11 predicted proteins | sample ArcticOcean_MG_C_10_FD_187442 | JGI IMG/M metagenome (GOLD analysis project Ga0209502, IMG submission 187442) | Marine microbial communities from western Arctic Ocean - ArcticOcean_MG_CB11_90 (SPAdes) (version 2) | ecosystem: Environmental > Aquatic > Marine > Oceanic | place: Arctic Ocean...
GAGACACAAAGTCTGAAGGAGCTGAGTCTATGCCACCACCTGAATGAGCTAAGTCAGGGGAAGCAGCTCTGTCGTCTCTGTCACTGAGGTCTGAAGGAGACACAAAGTCTGAAGGAGCTGAGTCTTTGCCATCTGAATGAGCTAAGTCAGGGGAAGCAGCTCTGTCGTCTCTGTCACTGAGGTCTGAAGGAGACACAAAGTCTGAAGGAGCTGAGTCTTTGCTGCCACCATCTGAATGAGCCAAGTCAGGGGAAGCAGCTCTGTCGTCTCTGTCACTGGGGTCTGAAGGAGACACAAAGTCTGAAGGAGCTGAGTCTTTGCCACCATCTGAATGAGCTAAGTCAGGGGAAGCAGCTCTGTCGTCTCTGTCACTGGGGTCTGAAGGAGCTAACTTGGCTTTCTTGCCTTGAGCAGAGGCAGGAGCTGGTCCGCCTGGTCCTGCCTCGTCCTGGCTGCTGCTGCACGTGGCAGGGGTGCAGACGTCGAAGCTCATTTGTCCTTGTCGCTTTCTCCCGATTAGTTTGACACGTTGGTTGATTGCATCGGACAGTGAAGAGTACGTATGCTTCCCTGTAGTCAAATGCTTGCAGCCCAACCCAGAAAGAAACCAGTTGAGCCAAAAAGCGCACCGAGAGTATCGTTTGTTGTAATAATCCCGCAGGTAGTGTGTAGACGACGACTGCCCACTTTCAAAAATAACACGGATGTCGACCAAGTTGCCATCCAATTCCTCTGCTCAAGAAAAGAAAGAAAGAAAAAAGAGAGAGGAGAAGGAGGAGACGAAGGGAAAAAATGAGAGGAGATACGGGAAGAGATGAGAGGATGGGATGAGAGGAGAAGGAGGAGACGAAGGGAAGAGATGAGAGGAGACGAAGGGAAGAGATGAGAGGAGACGAAGGAAGAGATGGGAGTTAACATACACCAAAAAAATAAAACTAAACTAAAGCCAAAATAAAAAGGAGGAGAAGACAAAGAAAGAGAGAGAAAAAAAAACAATCGTACCGTTTAGGGTTAGGGTTGTCCATTTTCCCCACGTCACAAGAATTCTCATCTTTGCAGAGCTGGACGATTCAAAGAAAGTGACATCCCTTGCCTCATACTCAGCTTCGTCATCAGCGCACACGTACTGCATGTAGCGTAAAAACTCGTAAACGTCGTCGTCTTCAAGGTCTTCTTTCGTCACTTTCCAATTTGATGTTCCAACGAATTTCTTCGGTCGTGTTGGAAGAAAGGGCGGAATGGGACCCGGCGTGTAGTGGAATGTAGCCCCTTCCTCTAACGTCCTAATAGGCAGAGAGAGAAAGAGAGAAAGAAGGGGGGGGGTGGGAGTAAAAAAGAGAAAGGTAGAGATAAAAAAAAAGAGAAAAAGAAGGAAGGAGAGGGAAAAAGAAAGAAAGAAGAAGGAGACAATAGAGGGGGAGAAGACAAAAAGAAAGGCAAAAAACGTACACTGTAATCTCTTCGGTGGTGTTTGGGCGCTTCTTGGTTGTCTTGCGTTTCTTGGCTGCTTGCGTCATACCTTCTTCATCACTGTCTGCACTTTCCTGTTTTTTTCTTTTTTCTTTTTCCCGTTCTTTTCTTTCTTCTTTTTTTTGGGTGAACAGGACGCGGAATCCACCCGGAACGTGGTACTGTCCGTCAGCAGTTTGCCGGTAGGTGTTTGAATCGTCGCCAAGTCTGTAAAACGCCTTGAAAGCTTCCTGATGAGTAGTAAATCCAGAGTTTTCCAATGATGAATCATCATGGTGGGTCGAAGTGATCCCTGGTTCGGGTGTCTTCACTGCTGAAGACGCTGATGCTAGAAGCAAGGCGCAAAGCAGTATGGTGACTCTGCGCATCGTGGTTGCAGAAGACGCCTTTACAAGAGTAGGAGGAGTAAATCAGAAGCGGGGAGGGTGTGGGCGTTTGATTGTATAGGAAAGTGTGAATGAAAAAAAAAATTATATATCCAAAAAAAATTGAAAGTCAGCATAAAAAAAAAGAGAGGTCTTTTATTTTTATGATGAATCATCCTCGAAAAATGTTTTACAAGGAAATAATTACTTCCAGAAAGAAATACCATCAGACCAAAACATGGCTCACGACGCACAGGCGCGCGAACTCGGCATTGAAGGATACATTGTCCTCCCCCTTTCCGATGCCGATGGCATCAGTGCACGCGCGGCGTTCAATAAGTTCGTGTTCGATGACAAACTGCCCGAACTTACTGACAGCTTCAACGCCATTCGAAAGTCAGTGTTGAACCCGCTTAACACTGCGGGTTCATTTGGGGCGTGCAATATGGCGTCGGCGTACCATCACCCATCGTCCATCGCCATCGATAAAATCGCATTAAAGACGGCGCGCGGCACGTTGCATGCGTACGCCAAGCTCCACGGTCTTAAGTACCTCTCCGTCGTTCCGGACCGAATGTGCTTCAGAACGTCGACGCCAGGAAGCGAGTCTCCGCACACCGACAACACTGCGGGGGTCGAGGAGGAGTCCGACGTTTTTTTTGGCGGGTTTCTCAACTTGAACCCATTGGGGCCGGATCCCAACTCGGCCGTGCAAATAATGTCATTGATTCCCCGTTCCCACAAAATGAAAGCGAGTTTCAAAGGGGGAGATTTCTCACCAGCAAAAGGAAACAAAGCTTATCTGAAACGATTAAAAGCGCAAATGAGAGGAATCGAGGTCAAACCTAATCATATGATTCTGTTCTTTGAAAATTGCATGCACGAAGTATTGGCAAAGAGGATTTTGATTCCGGTCCGTCGCAAGTTCACTGCATTCATGCTGCGTGTATCGCACAACGAGTGGTGCACCTGCTTCGACGCGTACGATGGGGAAAAACGAAAGGACGAAAGGGCTAAAGACGACGGCCACGTGTTGTGCCCCCACAGAGCCTCCGAAATGACGGACCAAGCCGCTCTGGATCACAAGGGTGGCGTGAAGGGTCCGATGTACCCGAAGTTGTACTGGACGAATCATGTAACGAAACTAGCAACACTGACGAAGCAATTACAACCGAAGATGCTGACAGAACGGACGTTTGCAAGCGGAAAGCGACAAGGCGAGGTTTGGCTGACGCCCCGTCAATTCCCGCCTTCACTTCACGACCTCCAATCCAAGTACACGTACGCCGCAGACGTTAGCAAGCGATTCCACCCGGTTGCAATTATGGAAGAGTCAGATGTAGATGAGGAGGAGGAATCACCGCAAAAAAGAGCTAACGGCAAGCGTAAGCGAGTAGCTTGTGTGCCATCCTCCTCTGAAGATGAGGAATAGATTCTATTAGATCCTAATGATAAGTTTATATACGGCTGGGACAGACGAGCTGTTAGGTAACGCTTTTTATTATTACAAAATTTTTATAAACACACTGCGATGTTATCCCCGCGCACCCAGGCGTTGAAGTCAATGCAATTATTTATGCAGACTTTTGGCATGCGGAGAGACCATAGAGAAAGACACGTCTGTATCCCCTCTTTCTCCCTTCAAGAACAGGCACGTCGGTTGCAACGACCTTTGAGGCCGGTGCCGCACTGTCCATCAACTCTTGCTGCAGGGACACTTCAGTTGCAGATGCGTCTTCTCGGAACGCAGTAAGCTTCGTATTGACAACACCGTGGTGTTTTAAAGCACTGTACGCACAGGCAATGGTTTCCGACGTACCAACAATTATTGTTTTGTACATAATTTTGTTAATTCGTTTGTTCTGATAAAAATAAATTATTGGTTGTATATATGTTAAATCCAAAGGTAGCGTACTGTAGTGCACAAACACAACGGCTACTGACCGGTGCTTCCCCCGCCGTGATCATACGCCAAGGCGCCAAGCTCCGACAGCGGGACAAACTCGAGCACGAGCAGCCAGACGTCGTTCATCACGCACGGCAGCGGCGGGTGCTCGGGTATTGGGACGCACGGCAAGCTCCGTGGCCCTTTGTTAACCGGCTTCCAGTGCAGCCGGACCCGCGATCCAACCGTCAGCAGGTGCTTGACCCACGCACGCTGCCGGGCGGAGAGCCGGTTCGTGTTGCGGTGCAGCTTCATGCTCCAAAAGTACGTCTCGAGCTGGACCTTCGATGCTAAGAACGTGACGCTTCGCGGGAGCGCGCCAAGCGTGCTGCAGCCGGCGTACGGCTCGCCCAGGGCTGCGACAACCACGTCGGGTGCTGAGACCACTTTGATGTTTGGGCAGTTTTGAAACGCGCCTGCGTGTACGAAGGCGGTGAGGTCTACATTAGGGCTGCCTGCGTACGGCCGGAAGACGACCAACGTGGCGAGGTTTGTGCAGTTCTTGAAGGCATCGGCGCCGATGCTGGTGACGGACGATGGAATCACAAGGCTTGCCAACGCCGTGCATCCGCTGAAAGCTTCGTCTTCGATTGCTGTAACAGAGTCTGGAATGCTGATCGACTTTATTTTATCTTTAACATCGCGGGGCCAACCCGTTAGTGAGAGACTTGCTGTGCCGTCCGGAACGTCAACTGCAACGCTTGCCAACGAGCTGCATCCTCTGAAAGCACTGCGTCCGATGTCGGTAACGGATGATGGAATCGCAAGGCTTGCCAACGCGCTGCATTTAAAGAAAGCACGGTTTCCAATGCTGGTGACGGACGATGGAATCGCAAGGCTTACCAACGAGCTGCATTGAGCGAAAGCGCCGCCTTCGATTATGGTGACACGCGGAGGAATCGCAAGACTTGCCAACGAGGTGCATTTAAGGAAAGCAAGGCTTCCAATGCTGGCGACCGACGATGGAATCGTAACGCTTACCAACGAGCTGCATCCAGCGAAAGCAGAGCCTCCGATGCTGGTGACGGACGATGGAATCGCAAGGCTTGTCAACGCGCTGCAGTCCATGAAAGCACCGCCTCTGATGCTGGTCACGGACGATGGAATCTCTAGGCTTGCCAACGAGCTGCATCCAGAGAATGCACGGTTTCCGATGCTGGTGACAGACGATGGAATCGCAAGGCTTGCCAACGCGGTGCAGTCCATGAAAGCCATGTATCTGATGCTGGTGACTGACGACGGAATCGCAAGGCTTGCCAGCGTGCTGCATCCTTCGAAAGCATTGTATCCGATGCTGGTGACGGACGATGGAATCGCAAGACTTGGCAACGAGCTGCATCCTCTGAACGCATGGTCTCCGATGCTGGTGACGGACGATGGAATCACAAGGCTTGCCAGCGTGCTGCATTTAGCGAAAGCATAGTCTCCGATACTGGTGACGGACGATGGAATCACAAGGCTTGCCAATGCGCTGCATCCATAGAAAGCATGGTCTCCGATGCTGATGACGGACGATGGAATCGCAAGGCTTGCCAACGAGCTGCATCCGAAGAAAGCAGAGCCTCCGATGCGGGTGACGGACGATGGAATCGCAAGGCTTGCCAACGAGGTGCATCCAGCGAAAGCACCGTCTTCGATGCTGGTGACGGACGATGGAATCACAAGGCTTGCCAACGAGCTGCATTCACAGAAAGCCCCGTCTCCGATGCTGGTGACGGACGACGGAATCGCAATGCTTGCCAACGAGCTGCATCCTTGGAAAGCACGGTATCCGATGCTGGTGACGGACGATGGAATCGCAAGGCTTGCCAACGCGCTGCATCCTTTGAAAGCGCTGTCTCCGATCCTGGTGACAGACAATGGGATCTCAATTGTGTGTATCGTGCCTTTGTGCTCAGACCATATCCCGTTGAGTACTTCGATGTCGTTGGTTACGGTGTACGTTGACGGGTAAGCAACAATACGTGTCCCGACGTCGTGGTCATACGACAAGGGTGTTTTTAGCGTTAAGGTAAACTTAAACCTTAACCCTAACCCGTCGGTTTCAACACCAATAACAACATTGTCTTCACTATTTGAATCCCCCTTGGAAATGTTGATACGGTCGTTCACGGCAAAGCTTTGGGTAAACCCTGAATCGTCGCCGCGGCACGTCAGCCGCGTGTCGCCTGCTTTGGTGCTTACCGTTAACACATTTGTCATGTTTGCATGCGTAGCTTTTGGACACATATACTCACTACATCATTGCAATAAGGTTAGGGTTTGACTCTCTCTCTCTCTCTCTCTTGTTCTCGTATTCATTGTTGGTTTGTATATATGTCTGTATGTAAGGTGCCTTTATATGTAAAACCGAAAAAGTAAAATAAAAATACAAACACATAATAAAAACATGCCGACCAACCCTAACCCAAAAAGTCTTGCACACGATTGGTGCACCACCACGACAGAAACGGCGCACTCATTTCACAAGCTTGTGCAACAAGACACGGCTTTTCTGGGCGAAGTTTTGTTTGGAGGTATGACTGGCTTCATCCCGTACTCTCTTGATCAGCGCTACGGGCGTAGATGGGACCCTATTGTCCCGATTTCCTTAATCTTCGGCGCCGGCGTCACATTTACTAGGTTGTGTAGAGAATACGCAGATTTTTGCATGCATGGGGGATTCGATTCTAACCCTAACCCTAAGGTTAGGGAGCCCAAGTTTTCTGCATTTGCGTCCGCCTTGACCGAGCTCGGTTTACAACCAGCACAGCACGAAATGAGTGTTTTCAAACAGGTGTGTTTAATATATGGCGGCATTTTTACAATTATGGCGACGCTCTACGTTGTTACCGCGGCGTTTACCAAGCTGTACAGCTTAAAGACGCGTGAAGTGGTCGTAAGACGGATGATTGCACCCGATGGAAGCGCCGTTGACCGCCAAGCTGGTGATGTCATTGAAGATCTGGGACTTGGACCGAGAAATGAGTTAATCATGGCTATGTCTGAGTCCATAACCCTAACACAGGAACAGTTGGTTATGAAGGTCGAATACGGCCAGACCGATATTCCTACAAGTCTTTTTTGCAACCAGCCGAGGTCGCACATGATCATGGCGATTGTTCTCCCGGACACGGTGGTAACCATACAAGGTGGCGCATTTCGAAACTGCACGGCGCTTTACCGCTTTAAAGTCCCCGAACTTGTTACGCGTATAGAAGCAGGTGTTTTCGAGGGGTGCACGTCCCTTCACGTTGTCGACTTTGGCAAGGCGAAAATTACTGTTATTATGCGTAAAGCATTTAACAACTGCACGGCGTTGATCAGGATGGCAATTCCGCCTACGGTCGACACCATTGAAGATTGTGCTTTTTGTAATTGCACTTCGTTGACGACGCTGACGTTTCCGCCGTCGGTTATCACGATATGGTTGTCAGCCATTGTGGGGTGCACTGCGCTCTGCGACATTGTTTTTGAGGGCACCCCCACGATGCATACTACCATACATCCATACATTTTTACCCCTACCCCTAGCTACAACCTTCCTAACCTCGCCGTCATCAAGCTCAACGGCCTCAACAATATTCCCAATAGGGTTGGGGCTACCAGGTCTGCCCTGGGCATGTCAGACGATGCCATTCCAGACTGGCAAGAGACCAATGACAAGTTCTGTATATTTTGGTTTTTTGGTCAAGAACTTGCTATGTTTCTGAACGAAAAGGTTTCGAAGCAATGCACCATCGTTCTCTCTGAAGACACACGAAATTCGTTCGTAAAAGAGCTCTACAGATTGACGGACCCTACCCCTGATGATCTTAGAGAATTCTCTATAATCCGTTCAACTTACAATACAGAGTTTCCCCATCCAAAACACTTTGCCAACTGCAACGTTATAAAATCCGCATACCTGAGCCCGTACGATCCGGCTGGGTTGTACGCAGCCAAAACGTGCAGTCGCATTGCAGATATGCTCATGAGGTCCGACCACACTCGCAACTTTCGCCCACTGGCTGCCGCGTACATGGAAAGGACCTTAGGGTTGAAGGCTTTTGCGACCGAAGGCCCCGCCTCCTTTGCGATAATGCTTTTGCGCACGATGGCGCCGGATACACTTACATACCTCAAGACGGTGATCGCCAGCCACAACAGATTTATGAAAGACAATGCGTCTGAGGATGATATTTTGCCCCCAGAACTGTGGACATACATCTGTGGTTTTTTAACGAGGGCAGACCTTCAGGCGATTGGATGGGATGAGAAGAGAAGGGAAGAGATAGATGAGAGGAGAAGGAGGAGACGAAGGGAAGAGATGAGAGGAGAAGGAGGAGACGAATGGAAGAGATGAGAGGATGGGTTATACTACTTATATGTGCACTGCCTTTTCAAAAAAGCAAAGGCAAAATGAAGGAAAAGGCTACCTCGCATCCCGGCATGATTGTGTTCGGCGGCAACGTTCTGGGGTTTGACCACACTGCGGCGATTGTTGCTGGTGGTGAATCTCTTCTTTGTATGGCCGTTGACCACATAATGAATTATTTTGTGGGTGAAATGGAAATACCTGAAGCATTGCCGCTTGCATCCTTTAACGATGTGGTAAAGATGCAAGCAGACGGTGTGCTTGCGCCTGCGGATTTCGAGTCGCTTTTTAAGCTTAGCATAATCACATGGCTCGAAGGGAACGATCCTGACGGGCACATACTTGTGTGCAACAACCAGCGTTTGTCTGGGTTTCACGTGAAAGTGTTGACCCGCGAAGAGCTTGATCAGTGGTCGGCAGACAACAAGCAGGATGAAGACGACATAATTGTAACGAAGGAGGCGTCTGTTGTCTTGGGAAGCAGCGGATTTGCAAGCGCGTATGTAAATTATGCAGAGACTTTGGGTCCTCAGGACCGTTCTACGGAGGAGCAACTTGCGGCTGAGAACACGCGGGAAGTGGTGTACACGTTGATTGCAGCAGCGACGGAAGATCCTGGTGTGGTGGCGGCGCTTGACGGGGACGCGCCCATTGGGTTCCGGATAACGCGACGCGAAGAGGGCGGTGCAGCATTCTACAAGATTGTTGTGCGCCGGCCGACGAACTGGCGCAAGTTTGAAACCCATGTTAACGTTGCGGAGTTGTACAACAAGTGCAATGAGCACATGCACACACCGTTTGGAACCACGGGCACGATGCTTTTGACGCAGTTCGCTGAGTGCCCGTTTGGACGAATTCGGTCTGCCGCTCAGTGCGGGCTTGATGTGCCGGAGGAGCCTGGATTTCTTCTTGAGGATGTGGCGCCGTTGCCTGCGCCCAAAATTTACTCGTTGGTGATGAGCGTGCCGCACAGGCTGTTCCAAGGGGGGAAGTGGATTCACGGGCCGCTGGAAAAATATCACCGTCGTAGAAGCTGGGTACGGTTTATTCCTCCGAACGACAACAAGGCCGATTGGTGGTGGGACATTGTAGACCGTGTGTGGCGGAGCGATGAGCGGGCTCTGCTTCCGCGTGCGGTATATTCAACTGGAACCATGCGAATGGATTATGTGTGGGAACGGTTTCGGCACCGCACGCAAAAGTGGGTGCCGCTGTTCACTGCCGCCTTTTCTGAGGAGTTCCGGCAGCTTGCGTCCGTTGACCGTCCTGCTGACGAAGTCGGCATGTCGATGCTCAAATTAATTGAGCATGCATACCGACAGGGCTACCCGCAGCTCGGGTGGAAGTACGTGTACACGATAAATGAACACAGATACACGATAGATTTTGTGAACATGTTCCAAATTGACATTGATGAATCCGTGATCGATCATCACAACCCTAACCAAAGTCCCATATACGTGCCGCTGTTGCCGAGCGGGCGAGAGGCCCAGCGGGAACCAGGGGACACACCACCCCGCTCTTCCATTCGGCGGCGTTTTGTTGGCATTGTTAATGTTTAATCGAATAAAAAATAGATTTCTTTTTTTTACATGCGCTCTAAGTTACCAGGACCGTTAAATGATTGCGGCTTGGGTGTGGGCTCTCTCCCTCTCTTACATCATGTCCTCTCCCATCTCCTGCGCACGTTCACGCGCCGATGACACAGATGGAAACGACTTGCACATGTCCTGCGCACGTACAAGTATCCCGGCTGCCATTGACGCCGGGCAGTTCTCCGCACGCAGGTACATAAGCAAAATCAGCCGCACCAAATCATCGCACATCCAGGACAGTACCGTGGATCCGCGGGTGCACCTCACGCCCCACAAGGACAGGCAATGCCACCTCAGTGCCGTCATCCGGACCATGCGAATCGCCCGACCACTCTGGAAGAGCGCAACCGGTTGCCTCAGCGGCGTGTGACCTAACTCCAAGAGACATTTAGCAGTCGTCATTGCTGCAGCGTCCACCGCGTTCCACGCAAAGGTGTAGCTACTGCCGCCAGCGCGGCATTGAAACCCTAACCAGGTCACCGTTTCGAGGGGGGGTGCCAAGTCAAGCATGGTCTCTGGACTGCCAAGCAAGCAGTGAAAAAGCTGTGCATCGCTGTACACTGCCCCCGTCGGCGACGTGTAACGTTGAAACTCCCAGCCGTCTCGCGACGTAAAGAGTGTACGAAAAAGTTTCGGAGCAAATTCCGAGCAGCCACCGTGCAGGCGGGAGTACAATGCAATGATTCCGCCCATCGATTCCCTTTGGAAGTGTGGATTTTTTCCCTCGGCGGTGAGCAACGCCGCAATGCCGGTGGAGACCATGGTTTTGATGTAATGGCATTTCATGAACCTTTCTGCCACTAATAGCTGTACAAGCTTCATGAAGCGGCCTGGCAGCACGATGGCGCAGTCTACTTGATGCGACGTTGGGGTGAGCGGAAGGACCACAAAAAGGCCGGCAACCTTGTACGAGAGCCACTTCAAGTTGTGGAGTACGACCGAGCCACTTGGGGTCCAGTCGGGCGTGCTACCGTGAAAGGTAGGGCCCACGACTGCCGCGATAGTACTTGCAAATGTCAAACCGACCGACGCCGCCGATTGCACGAGCACTTGCACTAGCACGCCGCCGTTCGTCTGGGCGATTGCTTTAAGATCGTCTGGCGAGTTCACGGTGATGCCTGCAGCTGATTCGACGATGTGCCCAAGGAGTGCGTCCGGGCAGAAGCTGATTGCAGCGATGATCGCGTAGTGGCTCACTGCCTGGGAGTCGAGATACTTCCGCACAAACCCGCGTTTCGCCGCGAACGTAAGCATGGCGTGCAAGAACTCAGTGGACGCATCCGTATGGTCGCGAATCTCGAAGGCGAAAGCAGTCGTAAACATCTTCATCATGAAACGGACGTCGTCATATGGCAGGAGGTCGCATTCAGCAGCCAGGAAGACTCGGTTGACTGGGTTTAAAAAATAGTTGTATACCAGGTCGAGGCTCGCAGACTTTTTGTAGTAGGGCAGCGGGTTAACGTCCTTGCATTCCCTGACTGCTGCAACAATGCAAAAAAAGAGCTGCTTCGAGATGTCCCGCGGAATCGTGGAGTCAGGCCTCCAAGCAATTGCACAAATGACGGCTAGGCCGGCACTCGGCACTTTACATCCTAGGGCTGTCAAGGCGGAGGTAGGCTCGGAGTCGCTCCGAGGTATCAATCCATACAAGGTAAGAGCAGCCAAGTAATTGCGCTTTTCAAGCTGTTCCCAAAAGATGGGTTGGCCGACGTGGATTTGCCCTGCTAGGCAAGTTAGGACATCTCGCACGCGCTTCGACACCAACGTTTGGTGCGTGCACCAAAAGGAAATGTCGGCGCAGGTCATGCAGTCGAGCATCCGGTTCAACGTGGCTCCCGCTTGCTTCTGGGCGCGCGCGTTTGATTCTTTCGATAACGTTCCGCCCGAACTGCCCATTAGCTTCAGCAAGGACCCAGTGGGCGTGCATACCAGTCCACAAAAGTGGGCAAAGCCAACTTTGGTTATGATGCCAAACGCACACTCGGCGGGGTCTTCGGTCCGGTTCATAATTTCGAAAAAATATCTTGACTTGGCAAAAGCGGACAATGCTGCCGACGCGAGCTTCGTGAGCAAGTGGATTTTGCCGACGTCATCGCAGTTTGTTACGGAGAGCACGAAGTGCCCGCTGGACCGGTACGCGGCTATGGTTGTAATAAGTTCCTCCGGCGAATGAAATGTAACGTCGCACTGCTCGTTGGTTTTTGGCCAACGGATTCCGGTAACGACAAACTTGTGGTCTGCACTTGGGAGGAGCAACCCTAACCCTAACCCTAATTCTTGAGTGATTTTGAACCCTATGTTGGTGCCGGCTGCATTTGTGTACGCCAGACGCCTTGGATCAACCACGGTTCGGTCAGAACCTTAGAAGAGAGCAAGTAAGAGAGGGGAGGAGAAGAACAAGAGAGAAAGATAAAATGAGAGGACATGTTGGGAAAAGATGGGAGGAAAGATGGGTGGAGAGGAGAAGAACAAGAGAGAAAGAAGAGATGGGTGGAGAGGAGAAGAACAAGAGAGAAAGAAGAGATGGGTGGAGAGGAGAAGAACAAGAGAGAAAGAAGAAATGAGAGGACATGTTGGGAAAAGAGAGAAAGAAGAGATGGGTGGAGAGGAGAAGAACAAGAGAGAAAGAAGAGATGGGTGGAGAGGAGAAGAACAAGAGAGAAAGAAGAAATGAGAGGACATGTAGGGAAAAGAGAGAA